>Ga0265300_10000741_pt1 | contig 33665 bp, 27 predicted proteins | sample AusTroGonzalo_MG_FD_193482 | JGI IMG/M metagenome (GOLD analysis project Ga0265300, IMG submission 193482) | Bovine rumen microbial communities from tropical cattle in Woodstock, Queensland, Australia - Gonzalo_03 | ecosystem: Host-associated > Mammals > Digestive system > Stomach > Rumen ...
ATATGTCAATGGCGGCATAGATAGCCTCACGCATCGAAGCCTCACTGGCCACGCCCTGACCTGCAATATCATATGCTGTACCGTGATCCGGTGATGTACGTACCACGGGCAGACCTGCAGTAAAGTTCACGCCGCACTCCATATCAAGTGCCTTGAGCGGAATGAGTCCCTGATCGTGATACATGGCCAGGACGGCGTCGAACTTACGGAACTCGCCGCTGCCAAAGAAACCATCGGCCGAGAAGGGACCAAAGCACTGGATCTTTTCGGCTACAGCCTCATCGATGGCAGGTTTGATTATCTCATTCTCCTCTTTGCCGATGAGTCCGTCATCGCTGGCATGTGGATTCAGAGCCAGAACGGCGATACGCGGTATTTCGATTCCGAAATCGGTCTTGAGTGAACTGTTCAGGATTCTGAGTTTCTCCTTGATGAGATCCTTGCTGAGCAGTGAAGCCACCTTGGCGATAGGCTCGTGAACCGTTGCCAACGCTACTCGCATGGAGCTGTTCATAAGAATCATAAGAGCCTTGTTGCCCTCACCCAGCTGAGCCTCGATATACTCGGTGTGTCCGGGAAAATGGAATGCCTCAGAATGGATAGTCTTCTTGTTGATGGGTGCGGTAACCAGCACGTCTATCTTGCCCTCGCGATACTCCTTGACGGCACGCTCCAGAGCCTGGAACGCAGCCTGTCCGCTCTCTTCGGTGGGCATTCCGAATTCAACCTTGACATCCTCCTGATTGCAGTTAACCACATTCAGACGATCCGGCTGGGCATCATCGGCACTGTCCACTACATTGAAGTTGGTAGGCGAATCTATCGCCTTGCGATGGTAAGTCATAACCTTGGGTGAGCCATACACCACCGGTGTGCAGAACTCGAAGATGGTGGGATCCTCAAAAGCCTTGAGGATTACCTCGTATCCTATTCCGTTCACATCACCCTGGGTGATGCCTACAACTATCCTTTCACTCATATCTGTTTTCTTAATTATCGGGGGTTATAATGATTTCATCCAGGTCATAGGTAAACTTCTCCAGGTGCAGTTCATCAGGCAGACGCAGTGTATAGAGCGCAGCCTCCAGCTTACGGAGCACGTCACGCTTGGGATGATTGGGGTAATATACGAACGCCTCGGCCACAATAACTCTCTGATGCTCCTCGTCGACACGTGATACCGATACGAACGAACCGCCCATATCGTAATCCTTAATGTTCCAGAGTCCGCGTACTACCTGTGCGTAATGCTTGTGGACCGTCTCGTCAGTCACTATGTTGAATCCCTTGGTGGTCATCATGTACTGACCTTCGCGGGGACCGGGTATGTTGGCCTTCATTACAGAATCACGCTTGTGGGTGAAATACTTCTCGGTAAACGTATTCACGTCACGGTACGGATAGGAGTAGATGACAATGTTCAGATTCTGCTCCACCCTCTTTACGAATCTCTCGCAGCGTGCCCATACGAAATTGCGTCCGGTGATGACCTTGGTCAACTCGACCGGGGCCCAGATCTCGCATCCGAACACCTTTTTGACTGCCTCATTCACATGTGGCTGATGGTCATCACGAAGCTCGTTGATCTGACGGTTCAGCTCGGCACGGGTAAAGAAGTCTATGAGCATGTCGTGGTTATCGGCCACGAACTCCTTGAACTGGTTTACATCATGTGCCTGAATGGTAGCATACAGCTGGGGAGCTGCATAGACATCCCTCTTGTACTTGAACTTGGCTGTCGAGTACATTGACGGATCTATCTTGATCTGGATTATGTTACGGCACAGACGCAGGGTCTTGGAAAGGTCACCCTGGTTTATGCGTAAAACCTTGAAACAGGGTTCCGACTGGGCCACGCCTATCACGTCATCGCTCAGGACATTATACAGTGAATCGACCGCACCGGTACGGAAATCCTCGGAGCCGCCCACCAGCAGAATCTCATAGGGAGAACCGGCCGATGTGGGAGTAAATACTGACTTTCTGTTCTTTTTGGCAGACTTCTTGGCACTCTTTTTGGCTTTCTTGGCTTTAGCGGTCTTTGATGGAGTCTTAGCTTTAGCCTCAGTCTGAGCGCCCTCCTGGGACTGCTCGCCCTTACGGGAATTGCCGCATGAGACGATAACCATTACCGCAAGCAGCAACATGCAAACTCTAAGGATAATCTTTTTCATAATCTCTATGTTTTAAGGATTAGGATGTTCATTCTTTGCTGTACTCAACATTCCGCAGGCTGCCCATATATCCTCACCGCGTGAAGCACGTATGGTGGCGAATACGCCGTGTGCGGTAAGCCAGTCACGGAACTCAACCATACGCTCCTCGGGGACCGGACGCAGCGGACTGTCGGGGATGGCATGGAAACGTATCAGGTTAACCCTGCAGCTCAGACCGTTTAGGGTCTTTACAAGCTGGCGGGCATCTTCGATGGAGTCATTGACACCGTCAAACATCGTATACTCGAATGACAGACGGCGCTGGTGGCTGAAATCATATCGGCGTAACACCTCAAGCATCTCGGTCATGGAGAATGCCTTCTCGGCCGGAATCAGTTCACGGCGTTTCTCGGGAGTAGGTGCATGCAGGCTGACTGCTATGTGGCATTCGCAGCCATCAATGAGCTGTTTGAGTTCACGGCGCAGTCCTACGGTCGATATGGTGATGCGCTTGGGGCTCCATCCGAATCCCCAGGGCGCAGTCATTATCTCCTGTACGGCAAGTACGTTCTCCAGATTATCAAGCGGCTCGCCCATACCCATGAACACCACGTTGGTCAGGTTCTCTTTGCCGGGCAGTGAAAGTATCTGGTTCAGTATCTCACCGGCGGTAAGGCTGGCGGTATAGTGCTGGCGGCCTGTCATGCAGAACACGCAGCCCATCTTGCAGCCTACCTGACTTGATATACAGAGTGTGGCGCGGTCATCATCGGGAATATAAACAGCCTCCACGAAATGGCCGTTCTGCACGGGGAACAGGTACTTGACCGTTCCGTCCGTCGAAGCAGCCTTGTGTGACGGCTCAGCCAGAGCGACTTCATAACCCTCCTTGAGCCTGGCTCTTGCCTTGAGCGAAAGGTTGGTCATATCATCAATCGATGCAACCTGCTTTACGTAGAGCCAGTCGGCCATCTGCTTGGCAGTGAAAAGGGGCATGCCGCTCTCCACAGCCACCTGCTGCAGCTGTGCCAACGTCATTCCAACCAGATTCTTCAGAGCCATTTTACGTGTATTTTTGCCTTTCTGTATTATGAACGCGGCCACGTCCCAAATACGTCACTAATAACGTGCAAAGATATGAATTTAATTTCTTATTTTTGTTGATATGATACAGACCATTGATTTACCCCAATACGGCAGTTCTACCAAGTATGTCAGAGAGACTCTTGAAGCATGCCGTGGCCAATATATCCTGCTCAATCTGACCGGCAGGGAAGTGACAATAACCGATGATGCCGTCAATCGCATGAAGCAGTTCGCTGATTCAGCAGGTGCCGGCATGGTATATTCAGATTATGTAAAGACTATGGGGGCCGATGCCATCGCACCCGCCCCGCTCATAGACATTCAGGCCGGCAGCCTGCGCGATGATTTTGACTTTGGCGCGCTGGTGCTGATAACCCCGGCCGCAATAAAGGCCTGCCTTGCATTCCAGGGCCAGGATTTCAATACTGCCGGTTTCTACCAGATGCGTCTGGCCATTCAGCGCAACCTGCCCATAGTACGTATGCCCCAGCCTCTCTACACCATAGCTGAGACTGATTTCCGCACATCGGGCCAGAAGCAGTTTGATTATGTAAACCCACGCAACCGCGATGTCCAGATAGAGATGGAGGCCGCATGTACCGAACACCTGAAACTGATTGACGGTTATCTCAAGCCCGGTACCGGAGCAAAGGTCGATGCCACTGCCGGCAGTTTCCCCGTGCTGGCATCGGTCATCATTCCTGTCCGCAACCGCGAACGCACCGTTGCCGATGCAGTAAAATCGGCACTGAGCCAGAAGTTGGACGGCCCGTTCAACGTGATTGTGGTTGACAACCACTCCACTGACAACACCACCCGGATACTGGCGGATCTTGCCAAGGCCGACAGCCGTCTGATACATATCATTCCCGAGCGCACCGACCTGGGCATAGGCGGGTGCTGGAACCTGGCCGTTAACGATGACCGTTGCGGCCGTTTTGCAGTCCAGCTGGACAGCGACGACCTTTACAGCGGGCCCGATACACTTCAGAAAGTAGTTGACAAATTCCGCGAGGGCGGCTACTCCATGGTCATAGGCAGTTACCGTATGTGCAACTTTGACCTTGAGACCCTGCCTCCCGGCATTATCGACCATAAGGAGTGGACCGATGAGAACGGCCCCAACAACGCCCTGCGCATAAACGGTCTGGGTGCTCCCCGTGCATTCTACACTCCCGTGGTGCGTGAGATGGGATTCCCCAACGTAAGTTACGGTGAGGACTACGCGGTAGCCATCCGCATAGCAGGCCAGTACCGTCTGGGACGTATCTTTGACGAACTCTACCTGTGCCGCCGCTGGGAAGGCAACAGCGACGCTGCCCTGAGCCCCGAGAAGGTCAACGCAAACAATCTTTACAAGGACTCCCTCCGCACCGCAGAGTTGCAGAGGCGTATCATAAGTAACCGCAACAGTTAATGGAAGATCTATTCAAACACCTTGGCCAGTGCCTTGAGCAGCAGTTGCAGGTATGGCCGGCCGCGAAACAGGCATTCGACAACCTGGAACAGGTACAGACCCGTATCCTGTCATCATCAGGATTGGCATTGCAGCACAACCCCGCACGCATCATATCCACAACCGCCAAGGTGAAACCTGCCGAGACAGCTGTCCGCAACTGTTTCCTTTGCAGCGAGAACCGCCCCGTGGAGCAGATTGCCTTTGACGCGGGCGACGGCTTTGACCTGTTGCTCAACCCCTATCCCATACTGCGCGAGCATTTCTGTGTAGTGAGCCGTGAGCATCGGCCCCAAAAGTTCATGGACTGTTATGAGAAGATGCTACAGATTGCACAGCAGCTGGAGCCGGGATACATGATATTCTACAACGGTCCCCGTAGCGGTGCATCGGCCCCCGATCATCTGCACATGCAGATTGGCCGATCCGAGGGCATTCCCCTTGTGGACAAGCTGCGTGAGAACGAGCCTCCACAGAAAGATGAGCCCATAACTATACAGCCTTTCGGCTTCCCCGTCATAGTGATCAAGGGCTCAGACCCTGCCAAACTATGGGATTACATATCGGGCATGACCATCTATGACGATGAGTACGAGCCTCGAATGAACGTACTTGCTTTCAACCGCGAAGGTCAGGTCATAACCGCCATAATCCCACGAAGCAAGCATCGGCCCGACTGCTATTACACAGAGGAGGGCAAGATTCTGGTAAGCCCTGGAGGTATTGACATGTTCGGTATGGTAATCACTCCGCGCAAGGAGGATTTTGACGCCCTTACCGAACGGCAGGTGCTTAACATATACCGTCAGGTCACACAGCAGCAGCCCAAGATCAGAGTCGGCATTATGGCCGCAAAAGAGATAAGGTTCTGCCTGAACGACAGTTTCAAAGACGGACGCGCCATCTACGAAGGCGAGATGAAGATAAACGCCAATGGCGGCAAGCTTAACTGGAACGGCATCCTCGTGGACAGCCTCACTCTCAAGCCCAGCGAGCACGGCAGCACATTCACTCTTCACGACGTCACAATCGGAATAGGATTCCACTGGGAGCGCAACGAGGAGCAGACATTCTCAGGACAGCTCAAGTTCATAGTGGAGAACGGACTGGTACGCGCCATCAACATACTGCCGGTCGAGGATTACCTTACCAGCGTAATCTCATCGGAGATGAAGCCCACTGCTACCAAGGAGTTCCTCAAAGCCCACGCCGTGATATCACGCAGCTGGGTACTGGCACAACTCCGTTCGCCCTATCATAATGCCGATGCCGCCACACCCGTAACCAATGACCATATCCTGAACCGCATCATAAAGTGGTACGATCACGACCAGCACACCCTGTTTGATGTCTGTGCCGATGACCACTGCCAGCGTTATCAGGGCCGCACCCGCATAATCAGCGCTGCTGCAGAGGCTGCTGTAAAGGATACTTTCGGACAGACACTGGTACATGAAGGCCACCTGTGCGATGCCCGTTTCAGCAAGTGCTGCGGCGGCATAACCGAGGAGTTCGAGACCTGCTGGCAGGACGAGCACAAACCCTACCTGGTGGCACTGCGTGACAGCAGCATCAATGAAGGCGCCCTGCCCGACCTTACCGTCGAGGAGAACGCCCGTGAATGGATACTCTCCGAGCCCAAGTCATTCTGCAACTCGGCCGATGGCAATATACTGTCAGAATCACTTAACGGCTATGACCTGGAGACTCCGGACTATTACCGCTGGAAAGTTGAATATACGACCCAACAGATATCGGACATATTCCGCCGCAAATCAGGTCTGGATATAGGTGATATCGTCGACATGCGTCCCGTCAAACGCGGTCCATCGGGCCGAATCTATGAATTGGAGATTGAGGGAACCAAGAGCACCGTCACCATCGGCAAGGAACTTGAGATACGCCGCACCCTGTCAGAGTCACATCTGTTCAGCAGTGCATTCGTAGTTGAAAAAACTCAAGACGGATTCACGCTTAAGGGAGCCGGCTGGGGTCACGGAGTAGGACTCTGCCAGATAGGAGCCGCCGTAATGGCAGCAAAGGGCTATACCTACCGCGAAATCCTTCAGCACTACTATCCCCACACCACTCTGGGAAGGTTTTATTGATTATTTGTTTAGCCAGGAGCGGCGCTCGCTTTCGGGAAACTTCTCGATGGCGTAGCGAAGTGCGGTACGTGGCATTGTGTGAGCACGGGGCTCGAGCCAGTGGCGGAGCTCATCGGCATTGCGCTTGCCTGCTTCGCGGAGCAACCAACCTACGGCCTTTTGGATAAGGTCATGCTTATGATATAGCAGTATCTCAGCTATAGCGTATGTATCGACAGTCTGTCCGTGACGGATGAACTGCATGGTGCTTACCATTCCAATGCGCTGTTCCCACATGGTCTTTCCGCTACGGGCCAGATCATACAGCAGACTCCGGTCTTTATCCAGCAACCATGCGCCGATCAAAGGATAGCAACTAAGATCAACCAAATCCCAATTGTTGATGTATGCGGTATGTGACAGGTAGAAATCCACGCACTGTTTCTGCATGGCGGGATTCTTCTTGTTGTGACTGAATATCTCCACAAGAGTGAGCAAGGCAGCCAGACGAACCTCATGATACTTGCTTGAAACGCACTCCTCAAGGTCGTCAAAGTTCACATCTTTCCAGCACTCCTTTACAACGGAACGGGTTACAGGGACCTTGATTCCAAGGAACAGGTCACCCTCGCCATACTGGCCGGGACCGGTCTTGAAAAAGCGCATCAGACCCTCCACCTGCGATGGGTCCGCATGCTGCATCATCTTTTCAAGCAGCTTATTCATAGTATGACTTGATTATCTGTGCGGCGCGTTCCAATGCCTCCGGTTTGCCGGCATCGACCCACTCTTTTGCGTCCGATACCACCGAACGCAGTTTAAGTCGGGCGGCGTTATCGACATAGAAGTCCGTTATTGAAAATCTCTGCTCCGGGATCTCATCTAGGAACGGCAGAAGAGTCTGAGACAGCACATGGATCCCCTGGAAAGCGCAAGGTGTAAACTGAGTCTTGTCAAATCCGGGATACGGAGAGCGCACCTGTCCGGTCTTCTCGTTACTCCAGCCGCGAAGCATGGAGTCGGAGTCAAAATAGAGATACCGTGATGTGGAACGGCGAGCCACCAGAAGCGTAGAATCAGCCCCACTATTAAGATGGCCCTCATAGAGACCGCGCAAATCAGTCGATGAGAAAATGTCCACATTATGCACCAGCACAGGGAGGTCATTTCCGAACATCTTCATAGCCTTGCGGATGCCGCCGCCGGTATCCAGCAGCAGGTCACTCTCATCGGACAAACGGATGTCCAAACCAAAGTTGCCGTACTCCTCAAGGAAAGCCTTCACCTTGGGTGCAAAGTGGTGTATGTTGATTACGAAACGGTCAAATCCGGCAGCTGAAAGATGACGCAACTGATGCTCCAACATAGTACATCCGGCCACCTCGACAAGTGCTTTTGGGCGGTCCGATGTCAGGTCGCCAAGGCGTGTACCCAGTCCTGCAGCAAGAATCAGGGCATTCATAGCTCGATGCGTTTTTTCTGTTCGCGATGCTCAAGAACGATATGAATCCTGTCACCGTATTTCTCTTTGAGATGCTCCGCCAAATGATTGGCGCAATATAGCGAGCGGTGCTGACCGCCAGTGCAACCGAATGCAACCATAAGGTTCAGAAATCCGCGCTCAATATATTTGTCGACCGCAGGGTCAACCAGTCCATAGACATTGTCAAGATAACGCTGCACCTCGCCCTGGCTCTCCAGAAACTCTATCACGGGTGCATCGGCCCCGGTAATCTTCTTGTACTGGTCATACTTGCCGGGATTATGCATTGCGCGGCAGTCAAACACGAATCCACCTCCGTTGCCGCTGTTATCCTCAGGGATTCCGCCTTTGCGGTAGCTGAAACTCATTACGCGTACGGTAAGTTTACCGTCGGTAGGCGCAGAAGCAGGTGCGAACTGAGGCAAACCGACGAGCCCACGCAACACCTCAACAAGATAGGGATACTCTTTTGCACCCACCTCTGCATTAAGCAGATCTTTAAGATTGCCTATTGCCTGAGGAATACTCTCAATGAAATGCTGCTTGCGCTCAAAATAGCCGCGGAATCCGTATGCGCCCAGCACCTGAAGGGTGCGGAACAGCACGAAATGCATGAGTCCCTTGCGGAACGCTGCGGCGTCAACCTTACGGTATCTGCCCAGAGATTCTATATATGTATCTATAAGGTGTTCGCGTAATGAAGCGGGGTATGCTGCACGTGCCTGCCAGAGAAATGAAGCTACATCGTACTCGACAGGTCCGCGGCGGCCGCCCTGAAAGTCAATGAACCAAGGCTCACCATTAAACACCATCACGTTGCGGGCCTGGAAGTCGCGGTACATGAATGTATTGTAAGGGGCATCGGCCAACAGGACCGTTGCCAGTTTCTCAAAGTCATCCTCCAACCGAGCCTCGTGAAACTCCAGTCCGGTAGCCTTCAGGAAAGAGTACTTGAAATAGTTCAGGTCCCAGAAAATGCTGCGGCGGTCAAATGATTCGCACGGAAAGCAGACGCTGTAATCCAGTCCGTCGCCACCCTTGAACTGAATGTCGGGCAGCAGGCACATCACCTTTTCAAGAAGGGCGGTCTGAGCGGGGCTGTAGGTTTCGCCTTCACGGGCGCTCTCCAAAAGTCCGAACAGGGAGTCATCACCAAGGTCCTGCAGCAGATAGCACATGCCGGAATCCGAAACAACCAGGATCTCCGGAACGGGCAGACCTGCGGCGCGCAGGTGACGGCCGATGGTCAGGAACGCCCGGTTTTCATCAGCATTGGTACCCTCTACCCCTACAAAGGTTTTACCGTCCAATGTACTCAGACGGTAATAAACACGGTTGGAACCTGCTGCGGTGAGACGTATCACAGACTGTGCATCGGCCCCTGTATATCGGCCAAAAAGCTCTTTGAGTTCTGCATTCATATCAGAATCCAAAAATAGTCCATCCGGCTCTTATTTGCAAGTAAAACACTATCTTTACGCTTTCAAACATTACACATCGAAAAGCGTTGACATATGATCATACCCGGACAAGTATTGGCAAAAGCCGAAAAACTCAATGCCGAGAATGTCTCTTTCGTCGGCAGCAAGGACGGATTTGACGTTTTCCGGCTCTCTTTCAAGCAGCCGCACGTACGTCAGAACGGCAGTGAGATTCCGCTTCCGACAGGACTGCCCATAGTCATACTGTTCAAGGACGGTGTTGCCGAGATTGCCAAATCAACCGACCACGAATATTGGCTTTCGTGAGGTCCTGTTTTACTTGAAACGTATATCAACCGGAATCTTTTCCAATCCCAGATTCATCAGATCCTCATTATAGCTTTCGCTGCGCTTTGAGTAACGTTTCTCAAAGTCCGCGGCAAATGCCCTGTCGCCGGTAGCCTGTGTCTTGAGCACCAGAGCGGTCAGGTCCGAAAGGGCGGCTTCCATCTTTGCAAAATCCAGGGAATACTGTCCCGATGCCTTGCGCTGGAATGCACCGGCCTCCTGCAGATAATTGTAGATTATTATGTTGGCTCTGCCCAGTGCTGAACCTTCGCCGAAACGCTCCGAACGAACCAGAGAGACAAAGAATGTAGTGAGGGCATCCTCCTTGGTAAAGAGGTCGCGTATGTCATAATGGTTCTGAAGCTTGCTTACCAGCAGCATTCCGGCTGCATTGGCCTTGATCTCCTCGAATGTGAGAGCTGCACTGCCAAGAGCTTCCTCAACACTACCCTTTCCGTTCACGGTCTCCTTGACTCCAAGTCCGTGGGCAACCTCACGGAACACTATGTTCCAGAAGAATGCATCGTCTGACATATGCTCCGCATACTCTGATTCCAGAAGAACCTGACCTGCAGGATTCAGGATATGGTTGTACTTGGCTTTGATGATGTTTTCCAAGAGTATGGTACGTGTGCCGCGGTCACGCTGTACATCGGCATCGAACGGCAGGTTCAGTGCAATCACCTTAACTCCGGCATTTGCCTTGCCGGCATAATAGAGAGCGTTGCATGAGAAAATGTTCGAACCTGTACCGGGCTGGAAAGTCTTGTATGCTGAATCGCCGGGGAGGTCCTGCTGGAACTCCTCTATGCGTGAAACGTATTTCATGAGCTGCTCGGTGCGTGCCTGGTTCTTGAGCAATACAAAAGCCTCATAAGAGCGTTTGATACCAAGCAACTGGTCATCGGCAGCCTCATTGGGACCTACCACCAGGTCCATCTTGCTGTCATCCATATCCAGCCATGCCATTGCACTCTCGTAATAATTGTCCGTGCGCAGGGCATCGGCCTTTGCCAACAGGTACTTCTTCACACTGGGCTTGATGGTGATGTCGGCAGCCGCAGTCAGGTAGTTGGCAATCTTGTCCAGATGACTTTTGTATTCATCATGGTACCATACAGTCTCAAGTGAGCCGTCTGCAGCACGGCGTATGAGAGTGTACGGACTGTTCTTGTCGGGGTTGTCCAATGCATTGAATTCGTCAAGGGTCATATCGGCGGGATAGAACCTGGCGCCGGGGAGGCTGTTGAAATAACCCTCTACGAACGGTTCCCCTGTAAAGCGGTCCCAGGGACCGTAGTTAATCTCTGCGTAAGTTTTCTGCACAGGATCCGTGATGTCCTTAAAGAGATCCTGTTTGTCACCGAAATACTGTTCCCAGTAAATGGCGTCAATCTCATCGGCAATGAATCGGTACAGGTTCAGTACCTCCTTGCCGTTATCGGTAATTCCGCTCAGATCGGGAGTAGGTATCTCAACGACTGCATAGTCAGCTACCCTACGCTCAAACTGAGACTTGCTTTTCCGGTTGCATGATGCCGCACAAAGTATAACGATGGCGGCAATTAACATAGATTTTTTCATATCGTTTGCCTAAAAATAAATCATAACAGTCCCAATTTCCCCACGAACACCAGAACGGTGTATCCAAGTACAAGACCTATGGCACCCATTATCGCTCCGACCTTGATCATATCCTTCTGCTCTATGAATCCGGTCGAATGGGCCAGAGCATTGGGCGGGGTTGAGATGGGGAGAATCATGGAGAGTGAAGATCCCAGGGCCACACCGGCCAGAAGCGTGGTGACGCCTCCGTAAGGTTCAAGGTTCTGAGCGGCCGATGCTCCTGCCATTGCCAGTATGGGTATGAGCAGGTTGGCCGTAGCTGTATGTGAAATGAAATTGGCAAGTGCGTAGCAGATAAGTCCCGAGCCGATGATCATGAGCACGGGAGGCCACTCGTTGAACGGGATGGACTCGACCAGATGCTTGGCAAGACCTGAATCCTGCAGGGCAAGTCCCAGTGCGAAACCGCCGGCCACCATCCACAGGATGCACCAGTTGATTTCAGCAAGGTCATACTTGGTTATGATACGTGTCACACAGAACACGCCCACCGGCAGCATGGCGACCACGTTGGCATCGACATGAGTCCACTTGTCACTCATCCAGAGCAGAACGGTGAGTGCGAATGTCACATAAACCGTTATCTCCTGCCAGGGCTTGAGGACGCGCTCGGGTTTCTCCTCAATCTCGAGAACAATCTTTTTCTGGGTAAACGGGAAAAGGAATCTGATTACCAGCCATGACAAGATCAGAAGAACGATAGTAAGCGGAAGCATGACCATCATCCAGTCACTGAATCCTATGTTCATGGCCATTCCGTTGGGGTCATTCAGAAACTTGATTGCAATGGCATTCGGAGGAGTTCCTATGGGAGTAGCTATTCCGCCCAGGTTGGCACCTACAGGAATGGCAAGCGCCAAGGCAAGACGTCCCTTGCCGTTGGTGGGCAGGGATTTGATGACCGGAGTAAGGAAAGTGAGCATCATGGCGGCGGTTGCCGTGTTTGACAGGAACATGGAGAATACGCCTGTAACCAGGATGAATCCCAGCAGCACGTTCTCCGATTTGGTTCCGAATGGCTTGAGCAGCGCTTTGGCCAGTTTGATGTCCAATCCGGCCTTGGTTGCTGCAAACGCAAGCATGAATCCACCAATGAACAGCATTATCACGGGATCGGCAAAGCAGGCCATGATCTTCTTGCTTGACATGAGTGTACCGAACAGTGGGTTTTCATCGGCATGAAGCCTGAAAAGAACCAGACTGTTGTCACTGGCCGTAAACAGCAGGACCACGATAATCGCCACCGATGTAGCCCATGAAGGGATGCCCTCGGTTATCCACATGATTGTGGCAAAACAGAACAGCGCGATGACACGTTGCTCTATCACGGTCAGGTTGTCAATCCCAAAGAAACTTGACGGGAGATTCCACACCACCAATCCTACGATAATTCCCAGAAGAACCTTGAGAGTACGCAAAGAGACGGGCATGAGAGCCTTTTTCTGAGCTTTCTTCTTGTCTTTCTCCTTGACCAGTTCTGAGCCAATGAATGTTTTCTGCATAATCTGCCACTTTGAATTCGGCGGCGAAGGTATGCAGAAACAAAATCACTTTTTATCGGTGATTTTGGTTTGTTTCTATAAAATTGATAGGTAAAAACGATAAATAGAGCTATATTCGGAACGAATATAAAAATCACTTAAAAAGCCCGTAATTGCGGTTAGTCGAGTTGCGCTGCATCAACATCTCCACGAACTTCTTTGCAGATGTCTTGTGGTACGACCCTTTCAGGAAGTGGTAACAGCCATCCATCCTGCCATCGGGATGTACAATGGGCACAGCCTCCAGGCCGGGGAAATCATGTATGGATTCCTCGGACAGCATTGTTGCCAGAGAACTGTTGCTAACCAAGTCCAGCAGAGAACGTACGCTGTTGATTTCCAGACGGATATCAAGATCGACATCCTCGGTATAAAGTATGGATTCCAATGTGTCTCTGGCCTGCAAACCCTTTGAAGCCAGAGCCAGAGGAAAACGTGAAAGATCCTGTACTTTCACCTCACTGCCCACGTCCTTGAGAGTTCCCTTTCGGGCTATAAGACAAAGGCGGCTCTGGAAAAGCAGATGTGACTCTATACGGTCTTCGCCTATAGGTGATTTGTACGTAAGCGCAAGGTCCAGTTCACGGTCCAGCAGTTTCTGACGGAGTTCCTCCTTTGAGGTGATGATTATGTTCAGTTTTATGTGCGGAAACTCACGGTAAAAGTCCAGCACTGTCTGTTTCAGAAGCAGACTGAAGGCATATGTGGAGCCAACGCTCAGGGTACCGATATTCAGGTTCACCACATCGCGTATACGGTCCTTTCCCGCCCTGGCATCATCAAGAACCTGGATAGCACACGGAAAGAACTGCTCGCCGTAATCGCTGAGTGTAACGTGACGCGTATCACGTGTAAGCAGTTCAACACCAAGCTCCTCCTCAAGTTTGCGGATCTGCTGTGAGATTGTACTCTGAGTAATGAAAAGTGTCTTTGAAGCCAGTGAATAACTCTTGAGTCTGGCCACCTCGACAAAGTACTTCAATTGCCTTAATTCCATAACTGAACGTTTAATCTCTGCAAAAATAACCCGATTTATCGAAAACACCGAATAATCATATAGAAAATATCTTTTACTGCCGATAAAATCAAGGTACACGTAATGATTAAATTTGCACGCTTTTTGAAGTATATAAATACTGCAGATATACAAAAAACAGATATGGGTAACAAGAAATTAAACGTCAAGATGTGTGTCCTCCTGCCTATCGTTCTGGCAGTGACCCTTTTCCTTTGGCTCGTGCCGGTAGATTTTTACGGTATCGAAGCTCTTACCGTAGTACAGCAGCGTGTCATAGCACTGTTTGTGTTTGCCGCTCTCATGTGGATGTTCGAGATCATCCCCAACTGGACTACATCACTTTTACTGATAGTCCTTACACTTCTTACCATATCCGACAAGGGTATAGGTTTCCTGTGTGATCCCAAGTACGGCACCCTGGTCGGTTACAAGAGCCTTATGGCCTCTTTCGCAGATCCCGTAGTGATGCTGTTCATGGGCGGTTTCGTTCTTGCAATCATGGCCGAGAAATACGGACTAGACGTTACTTTGGCAAGAATACTCCTCAAGCCTTTCGGAAGCAAGCCTTCAATGGTTCTGCTGGGATTCCTTGTAGTGATAGCCGTATTCTCAATGTTTATGTCAAACACAGCCACTGCAGCGATGATGCTGGCATTCCTGGCACCCGTGCTGTCGGTTCTTCCGTCGGACGACAAAGGTAAGATCGGTCTTTCACTGGCCATTCCCGTAGCTGCCAACATCGGTGGTATCGGCACACCTATCGGTACCCCTCCCAATGCCACAGCTGTACGTTTCCTGACTGAGGCTGGCTATGAAGTTAGTTTCTCAGACTGGTCAATCAGAATGATTCCCTACGTGCTGATCATGATTCTTGTAGCTTGGGTCATTCTCCAGTTGCTGTTCCCCTTCAAGACCAAGAAACTGGTACTTGACATTCCCGCGAACAAGCGTCCCGTTGACTGGAAGACATATGTAGTTTGGATTACTTTCATAGGCACAATCCTTCTGTGGGCTACTGAGAGCCTTACCGGAATCAACTCAAATGTTGTTGCTCTTATCCCTCTGGGCGTTCTCACAATGACAGGTATTTTCACAAAGGAGGATATCAAGGAGATCAACTGGACTGTGCTCTGGTTGGTTGCCGGAGGATTCGCACTGGGTACCGCACTTCAGGGCACAGGACTTGCAAAGGTTCTGATCAATGCCATCCCGTTCGGATCAATGAGCGTTCTGCTGGTACTTATCATTGCAGGTCTTGTCTGCTACTTCCTCTCAAACTTCATCAGCAACTCAGCTACCGCCGCCTTGCTAATTCCTATCCTGATTGTAGTAGCCGAGGGTATGGCAGATCCCGCTGCATCAAACAATGCATCTTTCGTTGCATTGGGCGGCACACACGCCATGATATCATTCATCGCTGTCTGCGCATCAATAGCCATGCTGTTCCCGATATCCACACCTCCGAATGCCATTGCATCCAGCACAGGTCTTGTTCAGACCAAGGATATGACAAAGGTTGGTATCATTGTCGGAGCCATTGGCTTTATACTGGGATTCTTCTGGCTTACCAAGCTATTCCCGTTTGCAACCGTTTAATAACACACTTATATACCTAGAAATGAAGAAACTCTTATTTTCAGTTTTAGCTTGCATCACTGTCATTCCTGTAATGTCCCAGGATGTACAGTACGGACGTAAAGTAACTGATTACACTACCGGCCCCAAGATTGGCGGTTATGTTATCGCAAAATACGCACTCACCGACCAGGATGGTCAGAACAAGAACAATGGCTTGAGCCAGCGTCTGTTCCGTGTCTATCTGGACGGCACCATACTGAATGATTTCAAGTATCGTGTACAGATCCAGGCCAATAACGCTTCTTTCCACATGAAGGACTACTTCGTAGAGTGGGCACATTGGAAAGAGTTCTCAGTAAAGGTCGGTCAGTACAAGCGCGCTTTCCTTTTTGAGAACCCTTACAATCCCTGGGATGTAGGTTTCGGCGATTATTCACAGATTACCAAGGTATTCTCAGGCATGGGCGACTACTGCGGTGAGGCCAGTTCAAACGGCGGCCGCGACCAGGGTATCCAGATTCAGGGTGATTTGTTCCCCATGTCAGGTGACGGACATCGTCTCATCCACTATCAGCTGCAGATGATGAACGGACAGGGTATCAATGCTGCCGATGCAAACTCAACAAAGGATTTCATCGGAACACTCCAGGTTCAGCCCATCAAGGACCTCTATATCGGTGCATTCGGATGGATAGGTGACTATAACGGCACAAAGGAGGTTGCCGGCACCAAGTACAATGTTACCGTTGACCGTAACCGCTGGGCTTTAGCCGCCAAGTATGAGCATAACTCATGGAGCGCACGTGCCGAGTATGTCAACTCAAAAGGTCATAAGATCAGTGAGTACGATCCTACCGACGGTTCATTCACAGGCGCAGGCAAGGCCGATGGTTGGTACGCAGCCGTAGGCGTTCCCGTAAATGACTGGTTCAAGGTTTACGCCAAATATGACGTATACCGCAGCCAGGCTTCATCCGAAACCATGAAGTCAATGTACTGCATCGCCCCGAACTTCCAGATTCACAAGAACCTGATGCTTCAGCTTCAGTACAACCTGGTTGACAACAAGCCCACCTCATCAAAGTGGAATGAGCTTTGGGCAGAAGTATACTTCAGATTCTGATAGAACAAAATTTCTCCATAATAAAGAGAAGAGCCATTGTGAGTGATTCACAGTGGCTCTTCAAATTTTCATGCGGGACCTGCTCAGGCGCGCATGATTCGGGCAGCTTCAACCATATTGCGGAGAGAGTCGACGGTCTCAGTCCAACCGCGTGTCTTGAGTCCGCAGTCCGGGTTGACCCACAACTGTCCTGGTTTTATCACCTGAGACGCCTTCTTAAGAAGCATTACCATTTCGCCGACCGAAGGCACTCTGGGTGAATGGATGTCATAGACACCCGGTCCTATTTCATTTGGGTATCGGAAGTCGGCGAATGCGCCTAAAAGGTTCATCTGGCTGCGTGCACACTCTATGGTGATGACATCGGCATCCATCAGGGCTATATGTCTGATTATGTCATTGAACTGGCTGTAACACATATGTGTATGGATCTGCGTACTGTCTTTAACGCCCGATGCCGATATGCGGAACGACTCGACAGCCTTGTCCAGATACTCTTCACGGTCAGCCTTACGCAGGGGCAGCCCCTCACGAATGGCAGGCTCGTCTATCTGGATAACCCTTATGCCGGCCTTCTCAAGATCCTGAACCTCATCGCGTATGGCGAGTGCAATCTGTTTCATGGTAACCGAACGTGGTTGGTCATTGCGCACAAAGCTCCACTGCAGTATGGTGACAGGACCGGTAAGCATGCCTTTTACGGGTTTATCCGTCAGGCTCTGGGCATAGACCGCCCAATCAACGGTCATTGCTTTGGGACGCGACACATCACCGTATATGACCGGCGGCTTTACACAACGGCTGCCGTAACTCTGGACCCAACCGTTCTGGGTGAACGCGAAGCCGCTCAACTGCTCGCCAAAGTACTCCACCATATCGTTGCGCTCGGCCTCGCCGTGTACCAGCACATCCAGTCCTATCTCCTCCTGAATGCGTATGGTTTTCTCTATCTCGCCCTTAAGCAATGCGACATATTGATCTTTCGTAATCTCGCCCTTCTTGAACTTGCTTCGCCATGAACGGACCTCGGTCGTCTGGGGAAACGATCCGATGGTGGTTGTGGGATAAAGCGGAAGCAACAGTTCCCTATGCTGTTCCACGATACGCTGACTGAACGGGCTCTTGCGGCTGGCAAAATCAGGGGTAATGGCATCCACACGCTTTCTTACCTCCTCATTGTTTGTCAGGGCCGATGTACGGCGGTCCTCCATATCGGCCACGTTGCTCTGCAGGGCAGCCTTTGAGATATATGACGGTGAGCGTCCGGCCAGATCGGCCAGAGTCACCACCTCGGTCACCTTCTGACGGGCAAACGCAAGCCAGCGTTTAACCTGCGCAGGCAGTGATTTCTCATTCTTCTCATTATCAAGGTCGATGGGCGAATGTAGCAGCGAGCAGCTTGTGGCAATGACCAGACGCTCCTCACCTATTATGGCCTTTACCTTGTTGATGATGTCAAGCGAGCGGCTCAGGTCATTCTTCCAGATGTTGCGGCCGTCCACCACACCCAGGCTCAACGAGGCATCCTTGGGCAGCTGCCTTACCACATCCTCCCAGTTCTTGGGTGCGCGCACCACATCAATGTGCAGTATGGCCGGCTTGAGTTCAACCGCAAGTGCGGCGTTATCGGCCAGTCCGTCAAAGTAGGTGGTCAGTATGACCTTGAGTTTTGTGCATCGGTTTATCTCGGCAAAGGCCTTGCGGTATGCGGAGCGGATATCATCGGTGATGTCGGTATTCAGGAAAGGCTCGTCTATCTGTACATATTCGGCACCAAGTTCCTCAAGTTGTCTTAGAAGGCCGATGTAAACGGGCAGAAGGCTGTCCAGAAGTTCCAGACGGTTAAAGCCGGGCTCCTTCTCCTTACCCAGCAGCAAGTAGGTGACCGGGCCTGTCAGTACAGGTTTGGTCCTGATGCCCAGGTCCAGGGCCTCCTTGAATTCCAGTGCGGCCTTGTTGAATGTGATTTCAAACTTCTGATTGCGGGTGAACTCGGGAACGATATAATGGTAGTTGGTATCGAACCATTTGGTCATCTCCATTGCGGTTACGTCGATGCCGTCCTTCTGATAGCCGTGAGCCATGGCAAAGTAGAGTTCCAGACGGTCGTCCTTAAGCGAGTTGTAACGTTCGGGAATGGCTCCCAAGGCCAGGCTCAAATCAAGGGTCTGGTCATAGAATGAAAAGTCGTTGCTGGGTATGAGGTCTATTCCGGCCTCCTTCTGCAACTGCCAGTTTTGCTTGCGGATAAGGGCTGCGGTGTCAAGCAGTTCCTGCTTTGAAATCTTTCCGGCCCAATAGGACTCTTCGGCCTTCTTAAGTTCGCGGCCGGCTCCCACGCGGGGGTATCCCAAGATGTTTGTTCTAATTGACATATTCCAATTGTTTATTCGGTTTTCTGTTGCAATTGCGGCGCAAAGATATGGCGCCGGAACTGACTATAAAAATATTTTGGAATATTCGGGAAAATATGCTTAATTTGCAGAGTCAACAACACAAACACAGGTAAAATATTCTGCGTATTTCAATATACTAAAAATGACAAACGGCTACAAACTGGACTCTACGGACAAACGTATTCTCATTGAACTGCAGAAAAACTCGCAGCTCACCGTAAAGGAACTTGCAGAAAAGATACACCTCTCACCCTCACCCACCTTTGAGCGTCAGAAACGTCTGGAGCGTGAAGGTTACATAACCCGCTACATGGCCGTGGTGGATGCCGAGAAGGCGGGCAACGGCATAATGGTGCTCTGCAACATACGCCTCAAGCAGCACTCCGAGGAGATGATCCAGCAGTTCATTGACGCCGTCCAGGACATAGATGAAATCACCGAGTGCTTCAACACCAGCGGTGACTACGATTTCATGATTAAGGTCTATGCGCGTGACATGCACGCATACCAGCAGTTCATGCAGCACAAACTGGGTGCCATGAGTTGCCTGGGCAGCCTTCACAGCGTCTTTGTAATGGCCGAAACCAAGAACACCCACGGGGTGGTCATCATTCCGTAACCAACCCCAAGACCATGCAGCCCAAACCGCACTGGAATTCAGACATAGACTATTCATCCTGCCGGTTCTACATACGCCGGATGGATACCGCAAGCCGCAACGGGGCCGATGAGGTTCCCACCGCCCGCATTCCGCTCATAGGGTTTATCTTTGTGACCCAGGGCGAGGTTCTGGTCGAGGCCGGCGGCAACTCCTATCTCTGCCAGACGGGACACGTCCTGATAATACCCGCCATGTGTCCCTTCTCCATCCGGTACTACCATGAAGCAACCGGTTATACCGGAGCCTTTGCCATGTCATCATTCACTGACTCCAGACCGCTCAGGTTCCTTACCGAGCCAGTGCACCAGGCCTTCTGGTTTGACGAGGGCGTCTTTATGGGCGAACTCTTCAACATGCTGCTCACCTCATTCCAAAAGGGCGATGACCTGTTCATTGAGAAGGGTCTGGACCTCTTCCTTTCACGCATCAAGGCCGGCAAGTCACCCGTGGTACCCCAGACCGTCAACAGGTTCCTGGAGTCACTGTTTGATCCGGCACAGGAGATAGGCAACCTTACAACATACGCCCAGGCCGCCGGCATCAGCGAGAATTACCTGAGCCGTCAGGTCAGACAGGCCACAGGACACAGCGTCGGACACTGGATAGACAACGCCCGTCTGGTCAGGGCCAAAAGGTTGTTGGCCGATACTCAACTCCCCATAATTGAAGTGGCCACCGCAGTGGGACTGGAGGATCAGTCCTACTTTGCCCGATTCTTCAAGCGTGAGACCGGACAGACTCCGTCAGAGTTCCGAAAAGCCATGCACGGATAATCCTAATTCCTGCAATTTCCGTTCTAAAATACAAAGCTGTTTTTGCGGACCTTTGCAACCGCAATGACAGCAACGGTTCTTTTATCCCTTTTTGCAGTATTATCACCCCTGGAAGATACTCTGACGCAGCAACTCCCCACTATCACCGTGGCCGCGCTGAAGGAGCAGGTTCCATTGGAGAGGATTGCGTCGGCCGTATCGGCCATATCATATGAGACATTACAGAAAAACAGCACATTTCGTCCTAATGCGCTGTCATCTATCATACCTGGACTACACATCCCGGACTACGGGGCATCACTTACTTCAACCATCTATCTGCGTGGATTGGGCTCCAGGATGGAGAATCCTGTAATGGGCCTTTACATTGACGGTATTCCGGTTATTGACAAGAACGCCTATGACTTTGACTGGGAGGGCGTGAGCCGGGCTACCATGCTGCGCGGACCGCAGGGCACACTGTACGGCCGCAACGCAATGGGCGGTGTGCTGTCGCTCAGCACTTTCTCACCGTGTGATGACTGCCGGCCCACCCTGCGTGTAGAATACGGTACAGCTAACACCGTCCGTGCCGGCATCTCATTCACGGCGGGCAAAAGCGCCCTGTCAGCCACATTCCGTCACACCGACGGTTACTTCAACAACGCCTACAAGGGCAGTCTCTGCGATCCCTATGACGGAGTTGCCCTGCGCTGGAAATGGGTCAGCCACTGCACCGAGCGCATGTGCCTTACCAACATCCTGTCAGCCAACATCTCACAAGAGGGCGGCTTTGCCTATGGCATGTGGAAGGATGGCACACAGCACCCCGTTTCATACAATGACGAGGGCAGTTACAAAAGGCTATCGGTCATTGAGGGCTTCAGGCTGCACCGCCGCGGAGACCTTCTGGTAACTGATGCCGCTGCATCGCTCCAACTGCTGGCCGATGACATGCACATGGATCAGGATTACACCGAGAAATCCATCTTCACCCTGCAGCAGAAGCAACTGAGCGGATCCGGCACCATGGAGATAACCGTCCGCCGTGCCGATGAGGAGGCCCTCTGGCAGCCGCAGACCGGTCTGTTCACATTCTACCGTCTGAATCAGCTGAACGCCCCGGTCACATTCAGGCGTGACGGCATTGAGACCCTGATTCTGAACAACGCCAACAGCCATATCCCCACGGAGATAGGCTACCTTGCAATCTCTGACATGGAGATGCCCGTTTATTCGGACTTCATGATAGACACCTGGAACGCCGCCCTGTTCCACGAGTCTGTCTTTGACCTGGACCGATGGCTCATTACCGCCGGAGTAAGGTTTGACTATGAGGGCGGAACCATGGACTACGACTGCATGACCCGTCTGCACTACCGCTTTGCACCCATCATGACGGCTGACAGGGAACTCTCCATTCCTTATAAAGGTACGGTAAGCCACAGCCACTTTGAGGTGCTGCCCAAACTGTCGGTGCTGTTCAGGGCGTCGGCCGACATATCACTCTTCTCGACCGTATCCAAGGGTTACCGCGCAGGCGGATTCAACACCCAGATATTCTCGGACATACTGCAGAACATGACTATGACCGCCACCATGACTGACATGGGAGTATATCTGGACCGGCCGTTCGTATCGGTATCGGCCAAGAACACCGAGTATGACCCCGAAACAGCCTGGAACATGGAGCTGGGCGCACGCATCCGTCATGGGTCATTCAGCGTGGAGGCATCGGCCTATTATATGGACGTGCTGGGCCAGCAGCTCACGGTGTTCCCGCCGGGAATGTCTACCGGACGCATGATGACCAACGCCGGACGCAGCCGCAGCATGGGTGTTGAGACTGAACTTGGATGGACTCCGGGGCAGTTCCGCTCACACCTCTCCTACGCATGGTGTGACGCCCGCTTTGTCACATTCAACGACGGCAACAGCGACTACTCCGGAAACCGTCTGCCCTATGTTCCCGAGCATACGTTCTTTGCAAACGCCGGATACAGTTTCAATATAGGAAGCCGCACGCTTGATGTCGATGCCTCACTTCGCGGCGAGGGTCCCTTCTGCTGGAATGAATCCGGAACACAGAAAGAGCCGTTCCGCCTCAGGGCAGGCGCACGCGTGGCACTGGTTTCCGATGGTTGGGAACTCTACGTAAGGGCCGATAATCTCACTGATGCCCCCGGCCGCAGTTTCTACTTCAAGTCCATGGGCAACGAGTTCTTTGCATCGGCCAAACCCCTTACAATAATGACAGGTATAACTATAAAACTATAACATTATGAAGAAGATTTTATTTGCAATGGCTGCACTTGCAGCAGTAATGGTAAGCTGCGACAAGCAGGAGCCCGAGACTCAGGAACAGAAGGAGGAGATCACAGTAAGCAATGACACCGTATTCTATAAGGGTACCCTCCTTGCAAACGCATCAAGCGGTGACTGCGAGACCCCTGACACCAAGATCAGCATCAACCCTTCAGACAAGGCTGATTCAACATCAATCACCATCTTCAAGGCCAAACTGGCACAGAGAATGCCTGCAATGGATATCATCATTCCCGGCATCACGGTAGCAAAGAACGGAGACGTAACCCTGCTCTCATCAGAGACATCGGTTCCTCTGGCAATGGGCAACCCGTTCCCCAACTACACAGTCACGGAGTTTGAAGGCGAGATCGTGAACGACGAGATCACTTTCTCACTCAAGTTCGGTTCAACCCCCACCTCTTTCAGCGGTCAGAAGGAGAGCCTCAAGTAATCATGACAAGGACTGCGCCAACGAGCAGCAGGAATAAGAGAAATAGCAAGAATATGTACAGGGCGGTCTTTAGGGTAAGCCATAAACTCTTGCGGAAACCTGTCTCCAGCAACTGATGATAGTCTATCATCACGAGCAGTCCCATAAACAAAAAGCCTATCTCATTTTTCTGACCCAAAGACAGGATGAGTACAAACAGCATAAAGAAACTGAACTGACACAGTATATACGCTGAAGCCGTTGCGGATGCGGCCCACCCCATGGATTGTTTCCGCAGCGCTATGCGCATAGCCGGCCACATAAGCAGGAATATGCCAAGGAAGTAGTTTATGCCCTGGCTGCGGAGAGCACTCTCAAAAGCAGCCAGGGATGCTCTTTTAGGAGAGTTTATAGCCTCGGGATATCTGTTCAGATAAATCAGGGTATCCGCGACAGCAACAAGTTGAGACATCCTGACTGTTTTCTCCCGGTCTGTATCCGTCTTTACCGAATCATCTCCGAAACTCAGCGAAATACTGACATTATTTTTAAAGGAATCAGATACAACCACCTGGCTCTGTTCCTTTTTACCTTCAAAATCAGGATGGGCTATCGATGATACCAACGAAAAGAAGGCATAGAAGATTATAAGGGATGTAAGCGGCGCCAGATATATATCGTGTTTGCCTTTTATGTAGTCACGGATCATGTAACCCGGACGCAGCAGCAGGTGCACGAACGTACGCTTGGCATCATCGTTCAGGAACGGTATGCTGTCAAACGCACCACGGTAGAAGCCCTTTATATTACCCTCCGGCTTGTCATCGGCCACGGTCCACTCCGACTTCCAGGGACTGTAACCCAGAAGCTGCCAGATATGGAACGCCCTGCGCCGAACCTTAAAACTGTGCCGCCTTCCTTTCATTTCTTATCCTAATTTCACCGCTGTACCTGAGGCAGTCACCATAAGCATACTGTTGCTCTGGCCAAGCACCTCATAGTCTATGTCAATGCCGACTACGGCATCGGCACCTACTTTATGTGCCCTATCCTCGAGTTCCCTCATAGCCTGGGCACGGGCATTCAGCAGTTCATCCTCATAGGAACCGCTGCGTCCACCCACAAAATCCCTTATGCTGGCGGCAAAATCCTTAAGGAAGTTTACACCGGTAATAACCTCGCCAAACACTACACCACGGTATTCGGTAATGGTACGACCTTCGATGGTCGGAGTTGTTGTCAGTATCATATGCAATTCAATTATTGTTCATGGCGAAGATACTCTCTTTTTTTCATATATTCGCAGTTCAGACAGCAACTAACTAAACAAAGATAGAACTATGAAGAAAAGTCTTATTCTCACACTTGCGGTCATGTTCATGACAGTTTGCGCCGCAAAGGAACCTAAAGTACTGATTACCTATTTCTCACCCACAGGAACCACCAAGTCCCTTTCACAGGATCTTGCTGCCGCTACAGGCGCAACCCTGTTCGAGATAGAGGGTGCCCAGCCCTACACCACCGACGATGTAAACCTGGGAAACCGCGAGGCACGCGCCTTCAAGGAGATGGCCGACAAGTCACTCCGCCCCGAATTGAAGGCCAAGCCCGACAAGCTGAAAAGTTACGATGTAGTGTTCATAGGATTCCCCATCTGGGGTGATGCAGCACCCAACATCATCTATACTTTCATTGAGCAGAATGACCTTAAGGACAAGACCGTGATCATCTTCTCAACTTCAGGCAGCAGCAATCTGACCAATTCATACAACAAACTGAAGCAGCAGTATCCTGACCTGAACATGGTTGAGGGCACGACCCTTAAGCGCAACCCCACTCCCGAGGCTCGTCAGGCTGTAATAGACCAACTCAAGGAAGCTATCCCCGCAAAGTAAATGGCATCACCTAGAGCTTCGTGGGCATGGGTGCCCACACTGTATTTTGCCGAAGGACTACCTTACGTGCTGGTCGTTACGGTATCGGCCATCATGTTCAAGCAACTGGGAATAAGCAACGCCGATGTGGCTCTCTATACCAGTTGGCTCTACCTGCCGTGGGTCATAAAACCGTTCTGGAGTCCATTCGTGGATCTGGTCAAGACCAAGCGCTGGTGGCTGCTGCTCACCCAGGTTATTCTGGGAGCAGGACTGGCCGGCGTGGCACTGACACTGAACACGACAAACTTCTTCCGCTGGTCATTGGCCATAATGTGGCTGCTGGCGTTCAGTTCGGCCACCCATGACATTTCGATTGACGGATTCTACATGCTCGGCCTGGACGAGGGTGAGCAGTCCCTGTTCGTGGGTATCAGGAATACCGCATACCGTATTGCCATGATAGCCGGCCAGGGAGGTCTGCTGATTCTGGTAGGACAGTTTGAGAAGATGTTCGGATCCGCCGTACGCGCTTGGAGTCTGGGATTCCTGGTGGCAGGCGGCCTGATGATACTGCTTTGGCTTTACCACTCATATATTCTGCCCCACCCGGTTGCAGACTGCACTACCGGTATATCCGGCAGCAATATACTCAAGGAGTTCGGAATGACCTTTGTGAGCTATTTCAAGAAGCCCCATATCCTGACCGCTCTCCTTTTCATACTGCTGTTCCGTTTCCCGGAGGCTCAGCTAGGCAAGATAGCTCCGCTGTTCCTGGTTGACGATACCGCAGCCGGAGGCCTGGCTCTCACGACAGGTCAGATAGGCTTCGCCCAGGGAACGCTAGGTGTAATTGGACTCCTTCTTGGAGGAATCCTTGGTGGAATAACACTCTCCAGATTCGGACTTAAGAAATGCATCTGGTACATGGTGGCAGCCATATCGGTCCCGGACCTTGTATATGTGTACCTGAGCTGGTTCCCCACCGGAAACATGACTCTGGTAAGCACCTGCATATTCATAGAGCAGATGGGATACGGATTCGGATTCACCGCCTACACTCTGTTCCTGATGTTTTTTGCACGCGGAGAGCATCAGACATCACATTACGCCATAAGCACCGGAATAATGGCTTTGGGTATGATGCTGCCCGGTATGATATCGGGCTGGCTGCAGGAGAGAATGGGTTACCAGTGGTTCTTTGTATGGATTATAGCCTGCTGCATCGTAACCTGTCTGGTATCGGCCTTTATCAAATATGAACCTGATTTTGGAAAGAAACAATGAAACTTGTAGTTGACAGCGGCTCCACAAAGACGGATTGGGGATTTTTCAGTACCGTGTATGACGTAAAAACCGTAAAGACACAGGGTATCAACCCATGTCATCAAAGCGAAGAAGAGATAAGAACCATCATAAGCAGCGAGCTGTTGCCGAATACGCAGAACATAGACCTGACCAGCGTCAGCGAAGTCTTCTATTACGGTGCGGGATGTGCCACACAATCCATCTGTGACCAGATGGCCGGAATTCTGAGCGAGTTCTTCAAAGACGCAGCCATCACTGTCGACAGCGATATGCTGGGAGCGGCACGAGCCTTGTGCGGACGGGCCGAGGGCGTTGCATGCGTACTGGGAACCGGTTCCAATTCATGCCTTTACAACGGCAAGGAGATTGTGGACCAGGTGCCGTCACTAGGTTATATCCTGGGAGATGAAGGCAGCAGCGCTGCGCTTGGACGCCGTCTCATTGGCGACTGTCTGAAACGCCAGCTGCCCGAGGCAGTAAGCCGCGAATTCCTGGAGCGTTACTCGCTCACCAAGGAGAGCATAATAGAGAGTGTTTACCGCAAGCCCCTGCCCAACAGGTTCATTGCCGGTTTTGCACCGTTCGTATATGACAAACGAGCAGTACCTGAGGTTCACAAGATGATAATCCAGTGTTTCCAGGAGTTCTTTACACGTAACGTGATCAACTACCACAAGCCTTGGCTTCCGGTACATTTTGTCGGCTCGCTGGCCAACAGCTTCGCTGAGGAATTGAGGGAGACAGCCGATTCGCTCGGCATGACGATAGGAAAGATTGAGGCCAGTCCCATGAGCGGACTGGTTGATTACCACGCCACAGACAACGCGTAACCCTTTTCGCGGTTGATTTTGGTGCCGGTCGTTACGCCGCCCGAAAGAATATGATGCAGGTTATCGGTTATTCCGGTACCCTGCATTTTAAATACCGCCTCCTTGCAGGTCCACAGCGCGGCGAATTTCTCTTCGGGCACATCCGATGACAGTATGGCGGCCTTCTCATCGGCATTCATGGTCTTGTCAAGCAGTCCGTCGCTGAAACGGCGGAAAGACTCCACGTCTATGCCCACGGGCTGGTCACTCACCACAACCGCAATGGCCTTCTGGCAATGGCTTATACTGAAATGGATATCGGGCCTGTCGGCAATATAAGGTTTGCCGTGTTCACCCGTTTCCATGCGGAACTCATCCAGTCCGAACTCACTGTGCAGCAGGTCTGCCAGCATCAGATATGCCTTAAGACAGGCAAAACGTCCGAAGGTGTGTTTGAACTTAAGCGCATCGCTGCGGCGCGGCTCAGGAACCTGCGGAATCATACGCTCCACCTCCTGATCGGTGCAGAGCGTCATATCATCAAAAACAGATACGTTTATCATGCCTCCTTCCGGGCTATCTTGAACATACGCCCCGGGAGGCTTGTCATAAAGATTATGCCGAGCACTATGGCTACAGCCATACCAAGTGCAGTAAACCCTGTCGTAAGGGCTACCGAGAGTTCCTTGTTGACTATGTAATAGACCGTCCAGAAAATACCGGCACCCGGAATGAGCGGGAATACGCCGCAAATCTGGAACACTATGACCGGACACTTGCGGTCAACGGCCATGAACCTTGATACCAGGACAACCACCAGCGTTGCCACGAACGTGGATTCGATGACTGTCGCATTTGCCAGACGAAGCATGACAAGATAAGCTATCCAGCCTATCGTACTGCAAATACCTGCATGGATATACTCCCTACGCGGCACGCCGTACAGCACAGCAAAGCCCACGGTACCCAGAAAAGCGGATACGGCCTGGATAAGCCAGCCTGCCGTCTCGGCGCTGGTCTGCATTCCGTTCAGCACAATGATACCCTTCTCGATGCGGCCATCGACAAGGAATGTAAGAGCCACGCCCGCAGCTATACAGAAAAACACCGTAAGGGCATCAATCATACGTGTAGACCCCGCAATGTAATCCTCATTGGCCAGATCACGGATACCGTTGGTAAACGGAACACCGGGAATAAGAGGAATAAGCGAGCCGATAATCATGTTTCCCGGATGCTCACCGAATCCTATGCGCATGAATACGACCGAAAGGGCCGTAGCCAGAATACTGCCCAGGATATTGGTCACAATCTTGGACATACCCCGACGGCTCACCAACAGTACGAACACGTACAGCAGCAAGCCCGTAACGAACGATGCCGCGCAGTCCAGAATGCTTCCTCCGAATATCGCACAGAAAGCACCGCTGCCTACGGCAGATCCCATGACCTGCTCCAGGAAGGGTTTGGCTTTCATGTCCCTGATTGCCCTGAGGCGCTCACGTGCATCGTTGATGGAGCAGCCCCCTTTCTCTATCTCACGTGAAAGACGGTTCACCGCGACAACCTTCTCCAGTTGTGCGCCCTTGAACGGGATGAACTCAACGTTCGAGTATCGGTTCCCGCCCGATGTAAGGATACCGTTGCTAAGTACAAAGAAATGACCCGAATCGATGCCGTAATGGCGTGTGATGCGCTCCATGGTCTCTTCCACACGGAATATCTCGGCTCCGTTCTCGAGCATTATATGCCCGGCTTCGGTAGCCACCTGCATCACCTCGGTCAACTGGTCATCCCTTTCATCCATACAACTTATTTTGTGTTAGGGAAGTATTTCTTCTTTACGGGATCGCAAGTCAGGCCCACACCCAGTTTGCGGAATATCTTACGGTCAACCTCACTGAGCAATACTGTGCAGTGAACCTGACAGCCACGCAACTCAGGCAGCATATCCAATGCCTTGCGGCAGTTCTCATCCTGCTGACTGAGAATGGAGAGTGCCACCAGTACCTCATCGGTATGCAGACGCGGGTTATTACCGTGCAGGTAATCAACCTTAGTCTTCTGGATAGGCTCAATCATGTTCTGCGGAATGAGTTTGACATTATGGTCTATGCCGGCAAGATGCTTGGTGGCATTGAGTATCAGTGCGGCACTCGGACCCAGCAGGGCTGTAGTCTTGGATGTTATGATAGTGCCATCGGACAGCTCCATGGCGGCAGCCGGTACTCCGGTCTCCTCCTGACGCTCCTTGGCGGCAACGGTGGTACGGCGTGTTGCGGTGGTGATGCCGGCCTTGTTCATGAGCAGGGCAATCTTGTTCACCTCGGTCTCGCTGTTCTTGCCGCTGGCCATATCGCCCAAGGCTGTATAGTAACGGCGTATAACCTCATCCTTGGCGGCACGGCAGCACACATCGTCATCACTGATGCAGAAGCCTGCCATATTTACGCCCATATCGGTGGGTGATTTATACGGATTCTCGCCGTAGATTCCCTTAAACAGTGCATCCAGCACGGGGAAGATCTCTATGTCGCGATTGTAGTTGACGGTAGTCTTGCCGTATGCCTCAAGATGGAACGGGTCAATCATGTTCACATCGTCAAGGTCAGCGGTAGCGGCCTCATATGCTATGTTTACGGGATGGTTCAACGGCAGGTTCCAAATGGGGAATGTCTCGAACTTGGCATAACCGGCCTTGACACCGTGTTTCTGTTCCTGGTAGAGCTGGCTCAGGCAGACAGCCATCTTGCCGCTTCCGGGACCGGGAGCCGTGACAACAACCAGAGGACGTGACGTAACCACATAATCGTTACGGCCGAATCCTTCATCGGATGCAATCAGAGTGACGTTGTTGGGATAGCCTTCAATGATGTAGTGGACGTAGGTCACAATACCAAGACGTTTCAGGCGCTCGCGGAAAGCATCGGCACTGGCCTGGCCGTTGTAGTGTGTGATTACCACCGATCCTACCAGAAGACCGCGGCTCTGGAACTCCTCACGCAGACGCAGAACGTCCATGTCATAGGTGATACCCAGGTCACTGCGAACCTTGTTCTTCTCAATGTCAACGGCACTGATTACAATAATAATCTCAGCGTAGTCGCTCAGTTGGTTGAGCATACGCAACTTACTGTCAGGCTGGAAACCGGGAAGGACGCGGCTGGCGTGGTGGTCATCGAAGAGCTTGCCTCCGAACTCTAGATAAAGCTTGTCGCCGAACTGAGCTATGCGCTCCTTGATGTGTTCGGACTGTATCCGCAGATACTTTTCGTTGTCAAATCCGTATATCATAACGGATTGCAAATATATGGGTTTTTTACTATTTTTGCAACAACAAAAAAGTGAACATATGCTAACCAGATTTGCCTTGTCCTTATTCTCGGCACTGATTGCCGCAGCCTCCTGTATGGCACAGTCGGCAAGCGTGGATTCCCTGATGAAATTTGCAGGAAACATACATCAGTTCAACGAACTTTTCCCCCAAGAGAAAGTATACCTGCAGTTTGACAACACGTCATACTATACCGGCGAGACGATCTGGTTCAAGGCATTTGTGACTAACGCCTCAACACTGGGACGCGCAGAGAGCAAAATCCTCTATGTGGACCTGCTTTCACCCACAGGAGTGCTCCTTAAGCAGGAGAAACTCAAGATCGTGGCCGGTCAAGCCGACGGTTCGTTCCCGCTGTTGGACGGATCGACAGCCCAGGCCCGTGAAAAACGCGGCGTAATCGAATATCCCAGCGGTTTCTACGAGGTCCGAGCCTACACCAGCCACATGCTCAATTTCAGCAATGAGATACTGTTCTCCAGGGTTCTGGCCGTCTACGACCCGCCCAAGGAGGAGGGAAACTACTACGAGTCCAGTCCGGTAATCACCATCAAGCGCTCCGAGACATCCGAGTTCCGTCCCAAGACCGAGAAGCTGCGCAAGATAAACGCCTCGTTCTACCCGGAGGGAGGACACTTGATCCTGGGCAAGCCATGCCGCATAGCTTTCAAGGTAACCGATGACACCGGATTCGGAGTTGATGCCACCGGACAGGTTGAGGGCAAGGACATATCATTCAGCACAATCCATAACGGAATGGGCAGGTTCACCTTCACGCCTCAGGAGAAACGTAATGAAGTTGAGATAACGGTCGATGGAAACACACGCTCCTTTGACCTTCCGCAGGCCGAACCGTCCGGTTTCGCCATGACAGTCGACCCGCTGGGTTCGGACAGCATAATTATCAGAGTTGACGGCACACAGGGCATGTCTGGCATGACATTGGGTATGGCACTCACCTGCCGCGGAGAACTCATGGATTTCGGAACAATAGAGAGCGGCCAAGCCCCCACCGAGCGTATCATACCGCTTCACGGAGTGCCGGAGGGTGTCTGCCGCATCTACCTTTTTGACAAAAACGGAATACATTATTCCAGCCGTTCTTTCTACCACCGCAGTAAGGTGGTCAAGGCTCCCGTGCTGGAGATGACGACCGACAAGGAGGTTTACGGGCCTTTTGACAAGATAACGCTTGATTTCACCCTTACGGACAAGGACAATCCCTTCCGTGACCGTTTCTGCCTGGCCGTCCGCGACTCCCGTACGCAGAACAACGTATATACCGATGACCTGCGCACTTCAATGCTGCTGTCATCGGACCTTAAGGGTTTCATCGAACACCCCTCATGGTATTTTGACTCCGATGACCCCGAACGCGACGAGGCACTGGACCTGCTCTGTCTGGTACAGGGTTGGGAACGTTATGACTGGGATATCATGACCGGCCAGAAGCAGTTCTCCGAGAGATATCGTATCGAGAAGAGCCTGACCCTCAACGGATGGATCCTTAACTCTTCCGGAAGGAAGAAAATGGAGGGTGTCGAGGTCAACGCTTCGCTGGTTCCCCAGGACAAGAGACTGACCGAGATATACTCTTACACGACCGATACAACCGGTTATTTCGGATTTGACATAGGCGCTGAATTCTACGACAAGGCCAAATTCTCCATCAGCGCCACGACTGACAGCAAACCGCTCATCGGAACCAGCGCCCGAATCAGGATTGACCGTCCGTCATCACCATCACCCAGAGCCTACACCCCCGGAGAACTCGTGTTTACCGGAATAAAGGGCAACGGCTACAAGAAGAAGGACTGGAAGGATGAGGAAGAAAACCCGTACCCCACCGTCATAAACATCGAGACAGGCTATCTGCTGCCGGATGTGGACATTGACGAAGAGCGCATGTATATTGACTACTTCACGTTCAACGCCTTTGACGTGACCAAGGATGTGGAACTGGAACTTGACAAAGGAGACTATACAACCGACCTCATGGGCTACCTGATTGATAAGGGTTATGAGGTAATTGCCAGCGACAGCGGCGTAGGCATAGAGTCAATCAACGGATGGGAGCCTTTCTTCTATATCCACAACAACAAGCGGTTCCTCAACACCGGACTCTACGAGACGCCCAATATAATTGACTCCAGGGACATAAAGAGCATCATAGTGTTTGACAGGCCGATGTTCCTGATGAACATCCTTCCCCAATGCCCCCTCTATCAGGATTATCTGAGTTCATCCATACAGATGATCATGGGCGAAGACCTGTACCGCCGCCTGCTGCTGGTTGACGTGCAGATGAAGGAGGACAACGAATTGAGCACACGTGACGACCAGTTCAACATAAACAAGCGCATAACCACCGTCGACGGCTACTCCCGCCCCTACAGTTTCTACTCGCCCGAGTATCCCGAAGGTCCGATATTCGGTGATGTGGATTACCGCCGCACCCTCTACTGGAACCCCAATGTCATCACCGATGAGAACGGCAAGGCCCGCGTGGAGTTCTACAACAACTCCATCACCAAGCGTTTCAACGTGGAGGCATCGGGCATAACATCGGCAGGCGTACCCTATGTCCTGGAGTCGGGATTCTGAACGTATCCTGCAGATTTACATTAAATTTTGAATCAAAATTCGCTTTATTTAAATAATAAAGTACTATCTTTGCGCCCGCTAAGTGCCCCAAGGGCCTTGGCGAGTGTTTACAACATATTGTCCAACTTTATTTTAGTTACAAATTTTACTAAATGGAAAATTTAAAGAATGTAGCTCCCCTTCAGGAATTTGACTGGGATGCTTTTGAAAACGGAAGTGCCGCAGCAGGCATGTCAAAAGAGCAGCTCGAGCAGGCTTATGACACTA
>Ga0265300_10000750_pt1 | contig 33476 bp, 50 predicted proteins | sample AusTroGonzalo_MG_FD_193482 | JGI IMG/M metagenome (GOLD analysis project Ga0265300, IMG submission 193482) | Bovine rumen microbial communities from tropical cattle in Woodstock, Queensland, Australia - Gonzalo_03 | ecosystem: Host-associated > Mammals > Digestive system > Stomach > Rumen ...
ATGGGGTTATTTAAGGGGGATTTTTTATGCAAAAATTGATATGGGAACATGCAAAGGGCGAAAGACTGGATTTGACTTCTGCCCCGTACGGAATTACAGAATGGGAAGGTTTTAGCGGAATTGAATTGAATGTACAGACACAGAAGGTGCCTTTTCAAGATGGAAGTGTTTTTATTGATGCACTTTATGAAGATAGAACGATTGCGGTAACATTGGCAATTTATGACGGAAACAACCTTGAAACAAGATACAGATTGCGAAGGGAATTAATATCCGCCTTAAATCCGAAAGCGGGCGAAGGTTACTTGATTTATAAAAATGATTACATTGAAAAAAGGATTCAGGCAATAGCGAACAATCCTATTTTTGAAACACATAATAGTGATACAGTCGGAACACCGAAGGCTAGTTTATCTTGGACTTGTTGCAATCCATATTGGGAAGATGTGGAAGAAACAGTCATTAAGTTTATGGGCAATATGCGAAATCAGATTGAATACGATGGGGACGTTGAAACAGGGGTTAATCTTGAATATATCGGATACTCTGCAAGCCTTGATGTAGAAAACATAAATGAAAATAAAGAGATTGAATTACAGGGAATAGGAACAAACAGAAAGATTGATATTTCTACCCTTGCGGGAAAGAAAACTATATTTGCAACAGATTTATTTAAGAATACATATACAACAAGAATGGCATTTTTTGATGTTACAAGTGCGAATGACCTGTTATTTTTTGTTACTCAATCGGCAGGGAGTTATTCATATTTGCTTGCTTATATGAATGCAGATGGCATTATAAAAGAAAGTGTAACACCAGATAAAGTTGAAAGATTTTTATATCTGGAGTCTGTTACTTATTGTGAAAGTACAGGGGAATATTATATATATTGCCCTTCATTAAATAAAATCTATTCTTCTTCAGATTTGGAAACTTGGACAGAAAACCTTTATATTTATAAAGATGTCGGGGATTGGGTTGTGCGTGTTGCTCTTTCGGAAACTTGGGAAATATCAAGCGATGGGGTTACTTGGACACCTTCCACAATGACAGGTTTTATGTTTGTTGAAGGATTGGGATATTACGCAATTGATAACAATAATATGTATTTTGATGCAGACGATTTAAGTGCAGTTTCTGTTATCAAGCACGAAGATTCGCCTTACAGATTTAATTATCTTTTACAGTTTGGCGATTATGTTGTTGCACAAGTTAATTATGGAATACAGGGTGCAAACGCAATTTTCAAAAACAATGTAGAAGTTACAGATTATATTTTCGGGGAATATCAGTTTTTAATAAGGGTTGTACCTTTTAAGAATGATTTAGTCGGATATGTAGAAGGCGGAATTGGTGCAAGATTGATAAATAAAAATTTCCAGAACTTGAACGGGTTACAGTATGAAGGCAACTATGTTTATCCTTTATGTACTTTTAACGACAGATTGTATCTTTTAATTAATGGAAGTGTGGGAAATTATTTTTCATATTGGGGTTATACTGATAACTTAAATGAATATGAAATTATAAATAATGACGAATTACATTTTGGTTGGAAGTATGAAGATGTTTATTATTTTATTGATACGGCATTGTTACACCCAAACAATTATTTGTATGAAGCAAGCAATTTTAATAAAATAGATTTTTTGCAGGATTTACAATCTTATGTATACGGAATGCACGACAATTTAATTGTCGCAGAAAGACTCATAGACGTAAACCCGACTGTTATTATTTTTAAGATTGAAAATTACAGAATTTCAAGCCCGATTATAACTTCAATAATTGGCTATCCGCTTGGCTTTAGGGTTTTTGGAAACAAGATTTATATTTTTACTGCGAACGGAATGTATGAAAGTTCAGATTTTAAAAATTGGACACAATCTTATAATGGCGAAAAAGTCATTGATTTATGTATCACAGAAAACAATAAGATTGTAATTACTGATACAAAATATTATTTGAATGATACGGAACAGACTGCCCCTGCACAGTTTAAAAAGGTTGAATGGTCGGACTATTACCAGAAGTTTTTATTTATTTCTGATAGCGATTGCTATTCTTCTATGGACGGATTGAATTTTGAACAGGTTACAGGAATATCGGGTGTTTTGGTTGATATTCTTTATGACAAAAAACAATCTTTATGGTGGATTTTGGCAGAAACAACCTGTTATACTTATTATATGGATTTACTTTCCGAAATAGAATGCTCTGGAATTGGCGGAACTTTATGTCTTTCAGAAAACGGAGTTTTAATTGTAAACAGACAGATTCAGGAAATAATCTATTCACGAAGTACAAACTTAATCGGAAAAATGACTGCAACTTCTGATATGTCTTTAAGCTTAAAAACAGGAACAAACATCTTTACCTTCAAAGGTGGTGATAAAGATGTATTATTCTTGAAATACCGCAAAAAGTATATCGGTGTATAAGGGGGCGAAGAAATGAGTTATAAGCAGAAACCGAATTTAAAAGTATATGAATATAAAAACGGGGCATTTTCTCTTGTTGCAATAATTGACGATTTTGCAGATTGTAGTTTTGAAAACAATCTATATCAGGCAGGACAGTTCACGATCACAATTAATTACAATATCGCAAATGCTTCTGTTTTCAGAAGGGGACTTTTTGTTTCTTTCGGTGCTTCAAACGAATTCGGGGAAATCTTGAAAGTAAGCGATTCAATCGGGGAAGAAGGTGCAGGCTCACAGATTAGAACTATAACAGGATATGACTGTAGATATATTCTCAAAAGAAGGGTAATTGAAAACTTAAATCAGGGCGGATTCTGGCAAATGACTGCAAAAGGGGAATTGTGCCTTCGCAATCTGATTAAAGACCAGTGCGGAAGCGGTGCAGAAGTCAAAAGACAGTTACCGATTGTAAACACAATTCCTGCGGATGCGGATGCCATAGGGAAAGATTATTCCGTTTCAGAGAACTTTACAAACCTTTACGATGTTTGTTGTACGATTGCAACACAAAGCGAAATCGGGTGGAAGATAGATTTTGACGGAACAGATTTAACCCTTGATGTTTTCGGGGCAACGGATAAAAGTTCGACAGTAAAGTTTGATACAAGTTTTGAAAGTCTTGCGAATGGAGAATTCGGGGACAGTTCAGAAAGTTTTGCAAATGCAATTTATATCGGGGGAAAAGGGCAGAACGAAGAACGGGATATTTACGAAGGGGAAGACGGAACACCCGAAGGCTTGGGAAGGTTTGAAGCTTGGGACAATCAGTCAAGTTTGACTACTCAAGACGAATACGAAGCCGAAGCACTTGCGATGTTAAATCAGTACGGACAGACAATCACTTTATCGGGAAACGGTCTTGCAAGATGCCCTTATATTTACAAAGAAGATTATAACGTTGGCGATTTAATCACAGTTGCTTTTTCGGGTCATTCTGCTAAAGTTCAGATTTTAAGCATAACGGAACATTGGGAATGGGGTGCTTATGATTTGCAGTTCTCTTTCGGAAAGCCTGTAAATGATTTAACAGACCAACTCAATTTGATTTTAAGACAGATACAAAGGGCGGGCAATAAACAGAATGCCTGCGATTCGGTGAAGTGGTACACGATCCCGACAAACACCGAAATGGCAAAATCTGATGTCTTTTTTGACACTTTAGGATTTACAGGTGCGACAAGTTCAGACAGTTTCACATTGTATCTTGATAATGAAGGAACAGGGGCAAAGAATTATAATGTTTATGTAAAGAACTTTACGGGCGATAAATTGACTTTAACAACCGGGGTTGTTGGTGCTTCTGATTTGGATATTACAACGGGAACTTATGTTGCTAGTATCTGCGTAGACGAAGAAGGGAACATAACCCTTTTATCTGCAACACCTTCTCAAACCGTTCAGAGTGGGGACAACAATCCTGTTACTTCTGATGCAGTTGCAAACGCAATTTCTAGTTTATCGGTTGAAGCAAATCCACAGGGAAGTGCAACCGATACATTAAACAAATTGGAAGTCGGGGGAACTATTTATTCTATCCCTTCGGGAAGTAGTGTTGATTTTTCTACAAGCGAAGTTGATACGGGAGTAAAATGGATTGACGGAAAGGTGATTTATAGAAAATCGGGGTTTTTGAGTGGGTCGACAGGAACAAGCGAAAAAGTGCTTGATGCAACATTGACATTATCTTATGTAGATACTGTTATCGGTGGATTTGCAAACGGCAAGAATAGTGCAGAAAACAGAATTTTTATCGGTGGTAATTTTGCAAGTTCAGATATTGGGCGTTTATCATTAAACATAACTTCTAGTGGTTTAGTTTATATGAGTAACACAGAAGCAAGAAAAGATGTTGCGTGGTGGATTGAATATACAAAAGCATAAGGGAGTAAATAAATTGAATGAAGAAACAATTGTTTTCAGATTGGAACAGATTGAAAAGAAACTTGATGCACTTATTGAAGTTCAGGTGCAGACGCAGACACAGGAAGTTAGACTTAGCAATTTGGAATCTGATGTAAAGGAAATTAAATCGCAGACAACGAAAAGAATAGACCGATGGCTTAGTCCGTTGGTGTCGGCAATCGTTTCGGGATTTGTCGCATTTATTTTTATAAAGGTAGGTATAAAATAAAATTTATATGTTATACTCATTTTAAGGGGGCTTTCCTTATGGCAAAGACAAAAAAAGAATTCTGCCCGCAGAGTTATTCGGGCGAACTTGCAAAAATTGACTTCAAGACAATCTATGATTATGGCTGTTGTGCCTTCGTTCTTTTATGGTGCTTAGGTATAGAGCCTGATACAGAATTTGAAGCTATAAAGACAGTACAGGATTTAATCAATTCTAAGGCGATTGAAAAAGATTGCACGGTCAAATGGTATGAAGCAATTAAAAGCCTTACAGGGCGGGAAAGCACGGTTGAATTCAAGAACATCAAAACTCTTTTAGGCATTAAAAAAAGAACGCCTGTAAGATTTGACTATTGCGGAAAATCGCATTGGGTCGGTGTTGAAAATGGCAAAGTAAAATACAACCCTTTGAAAACTTCTCAATGCGTAGAAAAGGGAAAGCCTGCATCTGCACGGATTTTGAAAATAAAAGGTATTGATTACTAAAAAGGTGCATAAGCACTAGGGGGATTTATGGCAGAAGTAAAAGCAAAGAACGTTTCATTGATTATAAAAATTCTTGCGGTTGTTTTTGTGATTACCTGTTCTGTACTAAAATGGATTGGGGTTTTTACGGAAGCAACAATAACGGAAATCTGTATCGTGGCGGGAACAATGGCGGCAATCTTCGGTGATGTTTCAGTCAATACAGCTTTAGACAAGTTTACAAAAAAGGACGTTGAATGAAGATTGAAATAATAACAATCTGCATCGCTTTCATTCTGATTGCGGTGTTTTACATAATCGGTTATCTTCGGAAAAAGAAAATTAAAAGCCTGGAAGAAGAAAACCGAAACTTAAAAAACAAGGTTGATAAATTACAGAAAGATTTATCATATATCACAAGGCACTTGCAGGAGATTTTGAAAATCAAAAATGACGAATCTTTTGTAAAGGCAAAAATTGACGGAGCAAAGACAGATGAAGAAATTGCCGAAATTATTAGTATTATCATTTCTGCTAATAATGACAGGGTGTCCGACAACTCCAAAAAATGACGGGATAAAACTTCCACCAAAACCGACAAGGCAGAAGATAGATGCCCCGCAAACTTTACAGGACTATGCACGGATCATAAACTATTATGAACATCTAGTGCAGGAATGGGAAGAATGGGGCGATACCGTTTCATTAATGATTGAACAATAAGGCTGTTTTGCCCCCTAACACAAGATAGCCTTTAATATAAAAAACATTGTTTTTTGCCGCCTGTTCTTTTGAGTGCAATACTCCAGGCGGATTTTTTTTTGACTTTTTAATTTTTATGTGTATAATAAAACTATACTTCTGATAAATTATTCTAAGATTTTTTTTCGTTTTCTTTCTCCATATTTCCCGCTTTATCGTTGATAGGGCGGGATTTTTATTTTGACTTTTCGGGGAATTGCTGTATAATAAAATCAACCCTTGTCGTAGAAACCTTTAGAACATCGTTGATGTTGCAGGGTCCAGACAAAAACTTTTTCAAAAGCATCTGCCCCTTCTGTTACAAAATAGCAGAAGGGGTCTTTTTTATGCTTTAGTAAATATCAAGGGAATTACAGATTGTTTTTTCTATTTCATTAAAGGCATTATCATTAATTTTATTATAATCAGTTCTACCCGAAAGAATACAGAAAGCGGAAAAGAATTTTGATTTATAATCGGGGAAAGCACAGCGATATTCCAAAAGATGTACAAGAAGATGTATTTCTCTTGGCAGAAAAATTGTATTTTCTAAATCATCAATATTTTTATAGTTTTCAAAAAATCTTGGAATGATATGGTGATTATCATTAAAGCTTGAATCTGCATTTTGTATTTTTGCATATTTTTTATAAACTTTAATTAATAAATTAAAATGCTTTGATTTTGTATCAAATATTTCTGCAAGAATATCATAATCAAAAGCGATCTTGTGCAGGTTGCCTTCTGTATAATCTCTTGTTGGGATTGGTGTTTCAAGTTTCTTTTTCATTCTTTCAGAAAAAGGGGTTGTATAAATATCGACCTTTTCTTTATAAAATTGATAGGTAGTATCATCAATGTAAAAGTATTTTGTCCTTACATTATTTATAAAAAAGTATTCTGCATATTTATTAAAATCAGAAAAATAAACATTCATATTATTTACTGTATAAGGTTTAATTTTGAAAAGTTCTGCAAATTCTTTTTTAGAAATATAGTTGTTAGGTATTATATCATTTTTAAATTCATTCCCGATTTGTTTTGTAATTTCTGGAAGATATTTTTTTTCATATAAAATAAATTGCCTTCCCGAAGGCTCTAATAAAATTATATGATTTTTTATAGCAAGACTTTTAATTACATCTTTTACAGGTTTTACACCTGCCCCGCAATTCTTCATAATTTCACTAAAACTAATTAAATTGTATTTTTCCCGAATTTCATTAATTTGCTTAAATTTCTTATTGTCATAAATAAACATTATCGACTCCTTTTTAAGTGGTATTATACCCTAAAATATACCCTAATATAAGCATTTTTACAAGTTAAAAATATTACTTGATTTTTTCTTTTTTTAGGTATATTCTGATTTTGTCGGGATTTATCAACCCGAAAAAAAATAGGAGCCGTGCAAAGAAACCTTATTGCAAATTTCTGTATATCGCTTTACGACTTCGGCGGTTCCAGACTGATAACCTGGCAGAGATTTGCAGTAAGGTTTTTTTATCGGCAAGGAGTAAAAAAAATTGGTAAAAGAAAATAGTTACATTACAGTACAAGCCTTTATGGTGAATGATTTACACTTAAAAGGAAACGAGCTTTTGTGCTATGCAATTATTCACGGTTTTTCACAGGACGGAGAATCACAGTTTACAGGGAGCCTTCAATATCTTGCAGATTGGTGCAATACATCTAAACAGACAATCATTACAGCACTTCAATCTTTATGTGAAAAAAAATTAATTTTGAAGAATGTGGAATATAAAAATAATTTGAAATTCTGCACTTATAAAACTTCAATGGTAGTCAAAAATTTTGAACAGGGTAGTCAAAATTCTTTAATGGGGTATTCAAAAAATTTGAATGGGGGTAGTCAAAATTTTTTACCTAATAATATATATAATAAACTAGATAATAATATAAATGATACACAAGATTGTGTGCCTTCTTACATCAAACAAAAAGAAATCATACCAAAAAAAGAAGATGTAAAAATTGTTGAAGAAATTTATAATTTATTAAATGATTTTAACAGGTCTACTCCGAAACATAAAATTCCGATTTCAAAAGGCTTGTTTAATTTTCAATGCAAGGAAGGGCGGGAAGTCCTGCACCTTATGGAACAGGATTGCCCCGAAAATATCGTGCAGGCATTGAAAAATTATTTGATTGTTGCAAATATGGATTCCTGGAAGACTTCTTTTTCTTTCAATGCTTTCTGCAAATCTTATGCAGAGTATACGGCAGAATTTTTTGATATTACGAAGTATGATAAAGAAACGGATGCGGATGCAATCTGCGATAATTTTATAAAGCTTATGGAAAGCCGATACCCTAAAGAATTTGATACGGGGGCGTTCTGGCAACATCGGGCGGATTGGTTACAGAAGGGCAGACCGCAGGATAAAAAGTATTTTGAATGGCAAAATGAAATATATAAAATAATGGACTAGGGGGCAAAAATGATTTTAAATGATTTGGAAATGTTTTATGGCTTTTTCAATGAAGATGTGAAAAAGTGGATAAGCGAAAAATTAAAATGGCTTACCGAAAGCGAACAGACGAATTTCTTGAATTACATCAAAAAGGATTTTCCGAAAAAAAACGGACTTCCAACAATTGATGTATTGCAGAAAACATTGTCAAAAGTTACAGGCAAGGCACCGACAATTTATTACTGGAATCAATGTATGGATTGCGGGGCAGAATATGACTACAAGCTTACAATGTGTCCTTCCTGTTTTGAAAACGGAATTGAGTGCAGGGCGTACAATGTAAAGACTTCCAAAACTTCAATTCCTGCAAACGTGATCCGTTATAATAAAACTTATATCGGGGAAGGCAAGGAAAAAATTTGTTACACCTGCGAAGAAAGAAAAATGAGTTATTGCAAGAATTTCGGCAATCCCGATTGGGCGTGTAAAGATTATTCAGAGTGCCGCTGTTCTTCCTGTTGCGTAAACCTTAAAAAAGAAAATCAGAAAATCATTGATAAAAATGCAAAAGAGAAAATCAGATACGGGAAACCGATAGGAGTGAAAAATGTTTTATAAATTCAGATGTACGAAATGCGGACAGGATTTTGAAGTTGATTTGTCTATCAAGGAATACGACAAAGAAAAGAATAATCAGAAATGCCCCTTCTGTTTTGAAAAGGCAGAAAGGGTTATTGAATGGACAGGAATTGCAACGGGAAGCGGGGAAGGATGGGCGGGTCGCTCAAGTGGGAATGTAATTTAATAGACAGATTAAAAAAAATAATTTATAATAAAGGGAGAAACAGTTGAAAAAGATTGACTCCCTTTTTGAACTGTTTACAGTTTAAGCCCTGCTTTATTTCTGCGGAGTCAAGCCGAAAGGTTGCGGAAGTAAGGCGGGGTTATTTTTTTAAGGTGGTAAACAGTATGACACAAAATTTTTGTATAAATGTAGAATTGGTGGAAAATTATCAAAATGCAAAAAATGATAATTTTAAGAATTGGCAAATGCATCACAGGTTAGAAACTCACGATACAGAAGGAAATCTAAGAGCCGTACAGTTATCAAGAAAAGAATTAAAAGCATTAGAAATATATTATTTTAGACCCCCAGAAGAATTGATATGGCTTAAAATTGAAGAACATACAAGATTGCATCATAAGGGGCATAAAACTTCTGAAGAAAAAAAAGCTAAAATATCTAATAGTCTTAAAGGACATAAAATTTCCGAAGAAACAAAGTTGAAAATATCACAGAAATTAAAAGGTTGTAAAGTTTCAGAAGAAACAAAATTGAAAATATCCCAAAAGTTAAAAGGCGGCAATAAAACTTCATTCAAAAAAGGACATAAAAACACAGAAGAACAGATAAAAAAACAGATTAAAACTGCGAAGAAAAATATGCAAATAAAAGTGGAACTATATAAAACAAATTATAAAAATATAATGACTTGGAATGAATTTCAAAATTACTATAAACAACATAAAAAGTGTTGACATATAATAATAAATGTGTTAAGATTTAATCATAAAGAAAAATAAAGGGGGCAAACTTTATGATTAAATGGATTGATTTATTTGAACACGGCGGATATTGGGCGGAAGAAGAATGCGTTGAAATCGACAACAAATATGCCGTGTATTATGAAGGGGAATATGCGTATAACGATTTTAGGGGTTATGCGGAAATGGATCAGTTTACTATTACAAACTTGTATCTTTTAGACGAAGATGGAGATGCACAAGAAGAACTTGATATGAAAGATCCGAAGTATAAAGACATCTTAGATAAAGCATACATCGAAATAAAAAATTCAACGATATAAAAACAAAAGCGGGGGGCAACCCCGCAGGGAGAAAAGAAAATGAAAATTACAAACAATCAAAAGTTGCCTGATGCTTTAGTCCAGGCAATCAGTACAAACCGCCATAATGAAAAAGGCTGTTATTCCGCAACAACCTTACTTCACGGATCAACAGAAACGATTTTGACAGAAAGACATTTTGACGAAATCGAAGTTGATGCCGCCGATTCAATATGGCAGGTTTTCGGAACTGCGACACATTCTATCTTTGAAAAGCAGAACGATAATTCCTTCAAGGAAGAAAGCTTTAGTGTGCAGGTAAGCAATTCAAAAGTTACGGGGCGTGTTGATGCTTACAATCTGGAAACAGAAACAATCATTGATTGGAAAACCGCAAGCGTATGGAAAATTCAGTTTGCCGATTTTGACGATTGGAAAAAGCAGGGTTTAATTTATGCGTGGCTTTTGAAACAATCGGGACTTTCTGTAAAGCGTTGTGAATTTATCGCACTTCTAAAAGACCATTCAAAAAGCAAGGCAAGAAACGATGCTTCCTATCCGCAATCGCCTGTTTATAAATATGCGTTTGACGTAACGGATGCAGACCTTGAAGAAATCGAAAGATTTATCAAGGGCAAAATTGCAGAACTTGAAGAAGCAGAAAAACTTGCCGATTGGGAAATCAAGCCTTGCAGTAATGAAGAACGATGGGCAAGCGGTGAAAAATGGGCGGTAATGAAAACAGGAAGAAAAACCGCAATAAAGCTTTTCGATGACGAAAAGACCGCAAATGAAATGATGTCAAAACTTGGTGGAACTTACGTTGAACACAGACCCGCAGAAAGCAGAAAATGTCTTGATTATTGTACGGTCTGCAAGTGGTGTCCATTCTGGCAATCAATGAATAAATAAACTAAAAGGCGGCATAAAAAACCGCCTTATTTTTTTTAACTTTTTTTTGTAAAAAAGTGTTGACATATTATAAAAAAGGTGTTAAGATTAATATAGAAAGTGAGAGAGAAAGGGGGCAAGATATGTTAAAGGTTGTAAACGGTGTGAAATATTATCCTACTTCGGAAAATATGAGATTTAATCTTGAAGCGTGCCACGACAAATTGTCGCTTATGATTTGGGAAGCAGAACGAAATGGAGATTGGAAACTTGCGGACGAAATCACAGAAAGAAGGGACGAAGCGGACGAGTTGGCTTGGAAGGCTTCAAGCGGTTGGCTTTCTGGAAAAGATTACGGGAAGGCAAAACAGTGGGTTGCTTGGCGAATTGAAATGAGAATACAGGCAAATATTGAAGGCGGAAACTTCAAAAACTTACAGTATTGTTAGGAAGAAGGGCGGGCAACCGCCTTTTTTTACAGGGGGCAAAAATGAGCAATAAAGAAAAGGTTTTACAGTTTTACAGGATGTCGGGCGGAAACGCAGAAAAGATGCTTGAAGAAGATATTGCGACAGTTAGAAGCAAGTACAGATTTTTAAGAACTGATGAAATGGCGATCAGTTTACTTTTAAGCGAAATTGAAGGGGGCGAAAATGAGTAAATGCAGATTTGATTTTTCTAGTCCTGCAAACGGCATCAAAAGATGTGCGGGTTATGTTATCGGCAAGACTACACCGACAGAATACGGGGTGGACTTCAAGCCGATTGATATAGTGGTTTCCTTGTATGTGGGTAAAACTCCAGACAGGAAAAAAATCGAAGAACTTGCAATTTATTATTGCGAAGTTACAAAATAATTAAATGCCCCGAAAAGGGGCGGGAGCAAACAAAATGGAAAAGAAAGCAATTAAAGACCTGGAAAGAAGGGTGCGAAAAATCTTAAAGGACGAGCCTGCAACAAGGGGAAGTGATGACCTTCTGTATTTGATTTTAATGCGGCAGACTTTGGAAGATGTAGAAAATATGAAAGTTTCTGCATTTATCCTTAATTACAGAAAATGGGGTTTTCCTTCGATTGAAAGTGTCGGCAGATGCAGAAGGAAGATACAGGCGAACAATGAAGCCTTGAAGCCTTCAAGGGAAGTACAGCTTTTAAGAAGGGAAAATGAGAAATCCTTTTATGAATATTCACTTGGTTTTTAGTGTTGACTTATTATAAAAATCGTGTTAAGATTGTATACATAGGGGGCAAAAAATGGAAGAATTAACTTATGCACAGATTATGAATTTGACAACACTTGTTGAAGCCGAAATTGAAAACTTGAAAAAATTATCCGAAGATAAATTATTTTCGGAAGAAACAAGGGGTCATTTCAAGCACGATTTAGAAGGTTACGAAGATACACTTTCAAAACTTAGAAAAATGTTATAGTGCCATTCCATCTGGAAGGGGGTTTTGGTATGTGGGAAACCAAAATCAAAAGGGGAAAATATTATCGAAGGTGGAAACCCGACAGGGTGGAAGCCTTTGAAATCTTGGTTATCGCTTTGGCGGTTATATTTTTATTTTATCAATTTGTCATAAGGGGGTAAAAATGACAGATATAAACAATGTTACACTTTTAGGAAGGGTAACACAGGAAATCGGGGAGCGTGATTTTCAGTACCTTAATACAGGCACTTGCAAACTTACAATCCATATTGCAAACAACGAATCAAGAAAGCAGGGCGATAACTGGATTGATGAAGCTTCTTTTTTTGATGTAGTTGTATGGGGCAAGGCGGCAGAAAACTTAAAGCAGAAAATCTTTAAGGGCGTGCAGGTTGTAGTTTCGGGGCGTTTGAAACAGGACAGATGGAAAGACCAGAACGGCAATAATAAAAGCCGTATTTATATTAATTCTGATTCTGTAAGGGTTTTTGAAAAAGGCGGAAATTATCAGAACGATAATTATAATCAGTACGACAACGGGGGCGGAGAATGGCAGTAGAATCGGGCGTTAGATTTTCGGTTTATTTTCACGAAGATCAGATTAAATGGCTTGATACAGAAGCAAACAAAATGAATGTATCAAGAAGCAAGTTTATTGAATTGAAGGTCTTGCCGAAGGAATTACAGAAATTACAGAGCAAGCGGGGAAGACCGAAAAAGAATTAGTTTTTTTCTAAGGAGCAAAAAATGACAGTTTTTGAAAAATTAAATGAAGCAAGATTGCGTTTTCAAAATGCGAATATAAAAAAATCGGGCAATAATAAATTTGCGGGATATACCTATTATGAATTATCGGACATCCTGCCTTTTATAAATCAGATTGCAAATGAATTAAAGTTTTGTTGCGTTCTTAATTTTAATAAAGACCTTGCAACTTTGGACTTCTGCGACCTGGAAGGCGATGGAAGAATTCAGTTTACAGCCCCTATGAGTGAAGCGAACTTGAAGGGGTGCCACGCAGTACAGAACACGGGGGCTGTTATTACTTACTTAAAAAGATACCTGTATCAGAACTGTTTTGAAATTGTTGAAAATGATGTTCTTGATGCAACGTACAATCCGACACCTTCGCAGAATGCTTCGGGCAATACTTCGCAGAATGCACCGCAGAACAGACAAAACAATTATCAGAATAGACCGCAACAGAATGGCGGATATTATCAGAGATAAAAAACAATCCTGCCCTTCGGGGCGGGTGTGGGGAAAAGAAAATGGAAAGAATAGCACTTTATAATGACAGTTTCCAGAATTGGAAATCACACGATATTTTGAAAGCACAATTAATTTTGACCGATATTCCGTATCAATTAGGGGCGAATATGTACGGAAATAATCCGATGTGGTATGAAGGCGGGGATAATTCAAATGGGGAAAGCAAGTTTGCAGGTGCAACGGCTTTTGATACAGATACAAAGGCGGGTTTCCGTATTTCTGAATTTTTCCATTTCTGTTCAAACCTTCTTAAAAAAGAGCCGAAGGAAAGGGGCGATGCAGGTTGTATGATTTTATTCTGTGCTTATGAACAGCAGGAAGAATTGATACATTATGCGGAACAGTACGGATTTAAAAATCACCAGGTTTTAATTTTTTATAAAAATTATTCTGCACAGGTTTTGAAAGCAAATATGCGGGCAGTCGGTAATTTTGAAATTGCTTTACTTTTTTATCGGGATAAGCTTCCGAAGTTCCGTAATAACGGCAAAATGATTTTTCAATGTCGGGAATGGTTAGACGATAAAGATACTCCGAAAGTGCATCCAACTCAAAAGCCTGTTCCTTTACTTGAAAGCCTTATACGAACTTATACAGATATTGACGATGTTGTAATTGATTGTTGTGCAGGAAGTGGAACAACCTTATTAGCGGCGGCAAATCTTGGAAGGCGTGCATACGGCTTCGAACTTAAAAGGGAATTTGTGAAAGCCTTTTATGAAAAGATTTTACCCTGTCAATCGGTCGATATGTTCGTAAAGGCAGAACAGGAAGAAAAGAAAGTAAAACAACAGGAATTATGGGGATAGTATGAAAATAATTACAAGGGCAGAACTTACAGAAAAAGGACTTCTTCTGCATTTTCCTTCTTTGCAGATTAAACAGGTTATGAAAAAAATCTATGAAGAAGCGGAAGAAAAAAGCGGGGGTTTTATTACCTGCGATATAAAGCGGGTTTATAAAAGCCGTACAACTGGCGAAGGGTCGCAGAATAACAAGTTTTATGCCCTTGTAACAGAAATCTGCAAGGAAACAGGAAACGACATCGAAGATGTAAAAGATGCCTTGAAAGAAAGGGCAATTAAAAGGGGTTATCCGTATACAGTAAATAAAATGACGGGGCGGATAAGACCTTTTTCTACAACGCAGGTTGACACCTTGCAGATGTCTTATTTGATTGAAGAAGCAATACAGCTTTGTTCAGAATTGGGGATTGTTGCGGAATGACAGAAAAACAGATTGAACAAAGGGAAAAAGCTTTCTGCAGAAGCAACGGGCTTTGCCCTGTTTGTGGCAGACCGCTTTCACAGGGTCAAATGCAATATGCCCATAAAATACCACAAAAAGAAATGTATATAAAAAAATATGGATCGTGGGTAATAGACCACACATTAAACGGTGAACTTGTTTGTTCTTTATCCTGTAATCAATCGGTGGATGTCGGAAGTAGTTACGGACATCACCTAGAAGTTATTGCAGACATTCTGATATATGAATATATACAGATATGGGGAAAAGAAGGATTAGGGAAATTAGCCGATATTCTGATTAAAGAAATAAGGGATTTTAAGTATGGAAAATAAGTTTACAAAACAGACAGAAAAAAGACAAACTGTAAACCGTGAAGGCTTGCCGATGTCGGAAAAATCTTTTAAGGAATGGCAACAGGCTTTCATTGACATTGAAGAAAGTATAAATGCCTTATATAAAAAGGCGGTAAAAAAATAGAAATCCTTGTCCGTATGGACTGGAAATATACCCTTTTGTTTACGGGGCAAAGTAGACAAGCAAGATAAAAGCAATTTGGAAAAAGCCGTGTCGGGCGGTGCTAGTGATAGTCCTTGCAATCAGTTCCCCAAAATTGACCTTGCAAAGATGTTCCAGACGTAGCACAAAGACTTTTTTTCTTTACAATCAATTAAAATCGTGTTAAGATATTTTATATAGGGGGCAATAATGAAACAGAAGTTTTATTATGTAATTTATGATGAAACGGAATTCCCGATTGCATATTGTGAAAGCCTGGAAGAAATAAGGCGGTTTGCAGATAAGAAAGCATCGGGCATTCGGCAGATAGTACAAAGGGCAATTCAAGGAAAGACAAGAATTGTAATAAGGGGGCAGAAATGCACAATCGCAAGATACAATGCAGATTGATTTTGTTTTTCTTTGCCGCATCGCTTTTTGCACAGTATAAGGCAATCGAAATATTTAATGCGTATTATACAACGATTACTTTATGCACCGACAAAAAGGAAAGGTCTTATGTCTTGATCTCAAACGGCTATTCAGATTTTCCCGAATACTTAATTATTTTCGGGGATGCGGATTTTTCTGCACGACAATGTTATGGAGAAGTCCTTTTGTCTTATTACCACATCAAGAATATGAAAAAGGAAATAGCAATTCTAGATGGTGAGTTCTACCAGATACCACAGGACAATTCCGAAGAAGAAATAGCTTTTCTAAGGGCATTGACAGACAGTTTTGTTTTACAAGATTATCCGTCATTCTTTTTTATCGACAAGAACTCTAGCAAGAAAGAAGCGATAGAGTTTTACGATAATTTTGAAGGCGAGAACAAGGAAGATGAAATCGGTAGTAGTGCAGGTATTCTTATGGGAATAAAGGCAAGTGATTTTATAGATATGTTAGGAGAAATAAAAGAATGATACCTACTCTTGCAGAAACAAGAAAAATCTCTTTAAGAAGTATGGCAAAGAAATTAGGAATATCTCCGTCTTATTTATGCGATATAGAAAAAGGGCGAAGAACTCCGTCAAATAATTTGTATCGGAAAATGCTTGATGAATATGGGGAGATTGTAAACAAATATTTTTATTGCAGAACACTTCCTATCATTACCAGACGGACAGAAGAAGAAATGAAAGAATTATTAAACAAGATAAAGGAGTAAAAGAATATGTTTTTGATACTTAAAACGACTGATTGGAAAGAAGAAAATTATGTCAAAAATAACATAATTCCTTTTGGTTGGTGTGAAGATAATAATAGGGCAATCCCTAGAAAAGAAGAAATTGTTGCAAAGGTTCATACAGAAGAACAAAGAAACTTTCTGCTTGAGAAATTAAATAATAAATATGTACGCAAGTTAAGGAGTAAAAGAAAATGACAGTAGAACAGAAAGCAAAACGGTTTTGTAAAGATTTTGTATTTACATATATAATTCCTTCTTACAATCAAACAAAAAGAAAAAGTGATGCTTTAATTGCAGAAGAAAGTTTTATTGCAGGATATAACGAATGTGAAAAAGATACAGTACATACAGACAACACAGAAACATTAAACAATGCACTTAAAAGAATCGAAGAACTTGAACAGGAAAACGCAAGACTTAAACTAGAACTCGAAGCCTTAGACGGACAGATACCTTGGAAAGATATCAAGGACAAGAGCGAAGTGCTTGGAAAACTTACCGAAGCAAAAGATATAATAAATTGTTTAGTTCATTTAGGTGATTTTAATGAAAACACAGATGAAGAATATTTGAATTATCAAGTTCACGATGTCTTAAAACAGGCAGAAAACTTTTTGAAGGGGTAAGGAATGAATAAAAAAATTGAAATTACAAAAGAAAGGCTTGAACAGTTAGAAGGCTTTGAAAGAATAGTCCAGGCGATGAAGGATAACGGCTTTGATACTTTCAAAAGTGTAAAAGAGTTTTTGCAAGATCATAAACGGCTTGAAGCAGAAAACGAACTTCTTAAACAGGGATTGAAACAGGCAACGGAAGATTGTGCCGCCGTAAGAAAAAAATTGCAAGAAGTTATCAAAGCTTTTTAACTTTTCAATTCTTCTGCATTGTGTTAAAATAAATACAGGAGCATAAAATGAAATCAATACAGACAATAAGCATAAAATGCGAAACTAGCGACAAGCTAGAAATAGCAGAAATGACAGAATTGCAGGGCGGATTGAAAGAACGCACCGATATTGATTATGACAAAATAAAACTGTCAATCTGCAAGTTTGGTTTTTCTTTCCCCTTCTTTATCTGGAAGAACGGAAACAAAAACTATTTAATTGACGGACACGGCAGATTTGCAACCTTATGCAAAATGCAGAAAGACGGATATATTATCCCGCCTTTACCCGTTGTCTATATTCAATGCAAAAACAAGACCGAAGCAAAGCAAAAACTTCTTCGCTTGAATTCACAATACGGAAAAATGACAAAGGAAAGCGTTCTTGAATTTGCAGAAGATATTGATTTGAACTTTGACGAAATAGCACTTCCCGATAGCGTAATTGATTTTACAGACGCAACAGAACCACAAGAAACACAGGGTGATGACGATATTCCAGACATTGACGAAAAAGAAAAGCCGAATAGCGAAAGGGGTTGTATGTACGAACTAGGCAATTCAATTCTTATGTGTGGCGATAGCACCAATGCGGAAGATGTCGCAAGGCTTATGGGGGGAGAAAAGGCAGACCTAGTCTTTACTGACCCGCCTTATGGAATGGGGCTTGATACAGATTATTCAAGTATGAAAAATAAACTAGAGTTTGCAGAAGGTAAAAACATCAAGAACGGCAAGAAGTACGCACAGGGAATTGTAGACGATTTCAAACCCGAATTGATAACAACAGTTTTTGAGAACTTCGGATATTGCAAAGAAATCTTTTTATGGGGTGCAGATTACTTCGCAGAAATGCTTGAAGATAAAAATAGCGGTTCTTGGGTTGTATGGGATAAAAGAGCAAGTACAGAAAATGACCTTGCAAAAGACGAAAGTGCAGATAAGATGTATGGTTCTTGTTTTGAATTGTGTTGGAGTAAAAACAAACACAAGCGAGATATTGCAAGGGTAAAATGGGCGAGTGTTTTCGGAACAGAACAAGAGTTCGACCATAAACGCTATCACCCTACACAAAAGCCGATTAAACTGATTGAATGGTTTATGACAAGATACGCTAGGGGGGGGCAATTGGTTGTTGATTTATATGGCGGTAGTGGTTCAACTTTAATCGGTTGTGAAAAGAACGGTTTGAGATGTCGCACAATGGAACTTGACCCTTTCTATTGTGATGTCATAAGAAAAAGATATACACTTTATGCGAAACAAAATGGCTTGAAGATAACTTCGGGTTGTTTAGAGTAGCAAGTGTTTTGCAAGTGAAAAGGTGGTAAAATATGGCAGGTGGAAATCCTTCTAAATTAAAACCTTGCACACCCGAAAACGCAAGGGAAAGACAATTAAAATCCGCAGAAAAACGAAAAGAAAATAACGCAAAGAAAAAACTTATGTCGCAGATTTACGCAGAGTTCCTTGAAAGAGAATATAAAATCGGACAGGGCGATAATACAAAAAAATTAAGCGGGGCAGAATTAGTCAATGAATGTATGAAGAAAGTTATGGCAAGATGCGATGCTTCTTCCGTTTCCCTTATGCGTGAATTAAGAAGCTGTTTAGACGGCGAAAATATAAAAATATCGGGCGATATAAATGCAAGGCTCCAGAGTACAGAAGAAATGAAGGCAGAATTCAAAAGTCTTATGGGGATTGAATGATAGAGCCGATTATTCCAAAAATTACGGAAGCACAGTTTGATGCACTTTCTAACGAAAAGAAAGCCGAATATTTAAGGCTTTACAGAAATCAAGTTGTGCCGTGCCTTGAAGTTTTCAGAAACCCCGCACCTTATAAAATAACGGAAGGCGGGCGTGGGTCGGGCAAGTCCTGGAGTATTGCTTCTTTACTTATTCAAGAATTATCAGTAAATACACACCGTTTATTGTGTTGCCGTGAAATACAAAAATCACTTGCAGAAAGTTCATACAGGCTTTTAGTTGATACAATCCAAAGGCTTCATATATCGGGGTGGACTGTTACAAAAGAAACCCTTGAACACGAAAACGGAAGCCGTATTATTTTCCGTGGCTTGAAAGATTTGCGTGCAGGTAACGCAATTAAATCACTTGAAGGATTTACAAGGGTATGGCTTGAAGAAGCACAGACAATTTCTGCCGAAAGTTTGCAGATGCTTTTACCGACAATCAGAGCCGACAATTCCGAAATATATGCCTGTTACAATCCGAATACGGAAGAAGACCCGATAAACATTTTGAAAACAAGAAAGGGTGCTGTTGTAGTAAAATGCAACTGGAATGATAACCCTTGGTTTACAAAAAGACTTCAAGACGAAATGGACGCAGACTTCAAATACAATCCTTCTTTAGCGGAGCATATCTGGAACGGGGAATATTTATCACAGGCAGATAATTCCGTAATGTCAAGAATTGCCGTGCGTGAAGCTATGGAAAGGGAAGTGTCAAACGAAGGCGATTATCAGATTGCCGTTGACGTTGCCCGCTATGGATCAGACAGTTCTATAATCACAATGCGTAAAGGCTTAAAGATGATTGACTTGAAAGAATATAAAGATATTTCCCTTGTAGAGTTATGCGACAAACTGGAAGTTATTGCGGGGAGAAATCACAATATGAAAATCAAGGTTGATGAAACAGGTGTCGGCGGTGGCGTTGTAGACATTCTAAAGGGAAGGGGTTATCGTGAAGTTATCGGCATCAACTTCGGAAGCAAACCGCAGGATGCAGACAAGTTCGGGGATTTACCTTCGGAGATGTGGTGTACTTTCCCGATTGAAGAAGTAAGCCTTATGAATGACGATAAACTGTTTCACGAACTAACGGACAGGCGGTACAGTTACGATCACAAGGCAAGGCGATGTGTAGAAAGTAAAGATGCGTATAAAAGCAGAAACGGGGGAAAATCACCCGACAGGGCGGATTCTGTTTTAATGCTTTTCTACGAGCCGAAAATAAATAGACCTATGCTTTATTAAGGGGGTGGAAAATGAAGCAGATTAGAAAGGCGGGCGAAAGCTTACAGGACTACTTGAACGAATTAAAAATCGGTGGTGATTCCGTTTATGACGAAGTTACGAATTACGAAATAACGAAAGTTCCAGGCGGATATATTTACAAAAATGAATATGTTGGAATGTGTTTTGTGCCTGATGCAAAAGAAAGTGTCGGGTCCATAAAAAACAGCGTGGCAAAGACAGAGCCGAAAAAGAGAATTGAAAAATGAACGACAGGCAGAAGGCAAAACGCAATTTCAGAAACTCAAAAGCATTCAAAGACCATAAGAAAAAAAAGTTTTTAGAGTGCGGCGGAGTTGATAAAATTACAATGCACAAGCTCCGTAAAGGGTGGAACTTTCATCACGAAGATTTAGACGAATCACATTATGAAATCCTTAATGACAATTTTCTTTGTTGTAATAATATGACACATAAATTCGTTCATTGGCTTTTCGGGTATTTTGTAAAAGACCCTGCAATCATAGACAGGATAAAAAAAGAGATGGAGAAAATGGCAGAAATAAATAAAAAAAAGTGTTGACATATTATAAAAATAGTGTTAAGATATATTTAGAAAAGCAAAAGGGGGCGTGCTATGAAATATTTTAAGACTTTACCAGAGCAGGAATATATCTTCAAAAACTATTTTACTTTAGGCGAAAAAGAAGGTTTGTGTTGTGCAGATTGCGGCACTTATATAACAAATGTAGTACAGCTTATCGGCAGGGCAGACAAACAGATTTATAATGTTGGTACTACTTGTTGCAATAAGATTAGTAAAGAAAGAAGCGTGTTTTTAACTCCGCTTTCAGAACAGCGAAAAAAGATTTTTATAAATCAGTTTAAGAAACATAAACAGGCAGTAAAGGACATTGAAGCAGTTGCCGAAGAAAATGGCGGTGCGGTAGTTCGTTTTGCAGATGTAGATATTGATTATATGCAGGAATTAAGAATTACACTTTTTGTTTTTTGCAAAAATGGTTTTCTTACTTTTACACATCTTGAAAATTGTGGAAGGGATTTTGCAGGATTGAAAGAAATAACAAGCGGGTTTAAGTTTGATATGGATTTTGAAGCAGAACTTGAAAAATCTTGGAATCGTGAAATGATGGGCGAAATTAAAAAGCTTATCGGTGAAACTTGGCACAAAGAAGGGGCAAGTTGTGGATTTGAAAGCCTTTGGGAAAAATGGTTATTTAGGAATTATCCAGAATTAAAAGCAGAATTCCGCCATATTTCCGAAACAGAAAAATTTGAATTCTACAAAGATAAAAACTATAAATCAAACCCTTGTATTTTTTAAGGTGGTAGAAATGCTTTATTTTAAGTTCAAGGACAGCATTCATTCTTGGGTGCTTCCTGTTTGGGAAGATTCAGAAGCGGCAAAAAATCCGAATAATTGTTTTGATTGGGATTTATCAATTCAATTTGTTGGTGAAGTTACAGAAGCCGATTATGATGCACAGTTTAGAAGTTGGAAGCAACAAGAGTTATTTTAACGATTTTTGACAACTTTCTTTTCTTGGTGTATATTAAAAATCAAATATCAAGAAAAGGAAGTACCTTATGAATCCGATTGAAAGCATCAAGAAGATGATTAAAAAGACCTGGTCGCAGGCTCCGTCAATGGCAAGCCGTGATTTACTGTCTTTATATCATACAAACCCTAGACTTGACGGGGTGCGGGTAATCGCAAATAAATGTGCAAGTACAGAACTTTATCTTTACAATAAAGGCGATTTCAGAAAGAATAAAAACAAAGCAAGCATTATTGAAAATCACGAAATCTATAATTTACTTGAAAATCCTTGTCCTGCGGATAGGGAATTGACAGGGTGGACAATCCGTTATTTTGTTTTTGCCTGTTATTCCTTAGTTGGTGAAGCATACCTTCTTAAAATCCGTGATGGGAAAAAGATTGTCGGCTTGCAACCTGTATCGCCTTCTTGGGTAGTTTCTACCCCGACAATAAATCAAAAATATTGGGGGATTTACCCCTTCGGAACTGCGGGCGGGAAATCTATCATTGTACCCGTTGAAGATGTAATCAGTTTTAAGGACATAGATTTGAATGACCCTTACGGAAGGGGAAGGGGTACAAGTGAAGCAATCGGGGACGAAATACAATCGGACGAATATGCGGCAAAATATTCTAAAAATCTTTTCTTTAATGATGCAACACCTTCTGCAATAATCTATGCTCCAGGCGGAAACAAAGAAAGTGCGGATCAGATAAAGCAGACTTGGTTGCAGAAAATGGCGGGAGTAAATCACGCAAAAGAGCCGATGGTCTTGACGGGCGATAATGCAAAGTTTGAAAAAATATCACAATCACCAACGGAAATGGATTTTGTTGAAAGCCGAAAATTTCTGCGTGATGCGGCTTTACAGCAATTTCACATTCCACCCGAAATCGTGGGTATTCTTGAAAACTCAAACAGAAGCACAATTGATTCTGCATTCTATCTCTTAAATAAAAACGTTCTTTCGGACTATTTAAGAATGTATGAAAGGGTTATCAATTCGCAACTGTTATGGGAAGATTTCGATAAAGAAAGACGGCTTATTTTACATCACGAAAACACAATTGAAGAAGATATTGAACAGAAATTACGCATAGCAAATGACGGACTTTCAAGGGGCGTTCTTACTGTCAACGATTGGCGTGAAGCTATGGGATATGAGAAAGACGAAAAAGGCGGTGATGTTTATCTGCGTTCTTTCGGACAGACGGAAATACCTTTTAATTCAGAGCCGATTGAATTACCCGAAGAAGAAAATATTGATGTAACGGAAGAAGAAATTGAACTTCCGAAAAACCTTGAAATTGAAGGCGAAAAAGAATTGACGGAAGAAGAATTCAAGGCACTTCAAACGGCTTATGAAAAGAAATACAGGGTCTTGAAGTCCGATGCAGATAAAGAAAGGCGTGCGAAAATCTGGAAAGTTTTTGATGCAAGGGCAACAAGCATTGAAGGCCCTTTTGTAAAATCAATGAATAAAGCTTTTACAAAGCAAAATGAATTAGTTGATGAAGTCATTGAAAAAGCCTGCGAAGAAAATAAAGATGTCGCAACGGCAATCGAAAACCTTTACAACAATAAAATGGATAAAGCACTTTTGAATAATCTTGCAGGGGCATTCTTGAACGGCTTGAATACAGGTGCAGAACACGCCTTGCAGTTACTCAATAAAAAAGGTGTAAAGGAAATTGATGAAAGGGTAAGGCGGATTTTTAATGCGTGGATTGACAGTTACGGACTTGAACTTTGCAAGGATATGAACAGGACTACAAAAAAGAAACTGCGTAAAGTTTTATCAGAAGCAATCTATGAAGGCGATAACCCTAGAGAAAGGGCAAAGGTCTTGATTGATGCCGCAGATGAAATGTTCAAGGACGATAAAAAATATCGTGCTTCCTTAATTGCAAGGACGGAAAGTTGTACTACAATGAATGCGGGAAGTAATGAACTTTACAAGGCAGAAGGCATTATACAAAAAGAGTGGATTTCCGTACAGGACGATAGAACAAGGGATGCACATTTAATTATGGACGGAACTGTCATTCCTGTTGAAGAAAAGTTTGAAGTGCCTGCGGACGAAAATACCGAAGGGGCGTTTATGGAATATCCTGGAGATGCTTCTGCACCTGCGGGGCAAGTTTGCAATTGTAGATGCACCGTAGCACCATATATTCAGTAAAGGAGAAATTGAAATATGAAACTTGAAAAAGGACAGACAAATAAAAAAGATTTATCGGTTATTACAAAAGACTTGGGGGATAGAAGCGTTCAGTTTACTATTTCAAAAGAAGTGGTTGATCGTGATGGCGATATTCTGCGTGCGGGCGGGGTTGATTTTACAAACTATATGAAAAACCCTGTCTTTCTTTCCTTCCACAATTCAAGGGAATTCCCGCTTGGTAAAGTAACAAAGTTTTGGGTAGAAGGAAATGAAGTAAAGGCAATCGTTTATTTCCCGACACTTGATGAACTTTCTACAGACCCGACACAGGCAAGCGAAAAAGCAAAGCTTGTCGATTTTACATATCATTGTTATAAAACAGGAATGCTTAATGCCGTATCGGTCGGATTTATTCCGCTTGAGTATGAAGAAACACAGACAGGCTTTGACATCATAAAATGGGAACTTCTGGAGTTTTCTGCCGTGGCTGTTCCTGCAAATCAGGATGCAATTGCAGAAGCCGTTAAATCTTTCGGAAATGAATTTGCAAAAGACTTCTTGACTGTTGAAAAATCGGGAAGGCGTATTTCTGCCGAAACAAGACAGACCCTTGATAAAATAAAAGCCTGCGGGGACGATATAGAAAAGTGCCGTGATACATTGAAACAGATTGCAGTCACCTTGAACAGTTTACTTGCAGAACTTGACGAAGTAGAAGATGAACTTGAAATTGACGATGACACAGGGGGCGAAGAAATAGAAATTGAAGATGAAAAAATAGACTTGGAAAGTCTTTGATTTTTTGCTCCTAAAAAACTACGGTTTCCCCGATGTAAAAAGTCGGGGTTTTTTTTAGGATTTTTGACAAGTAATTTTTCTTGTGGTATAAATAAAATAAATTAAACTTTTAAGGAGATAAAAATGTCAAAGAAAGTTTACAATTTAGTCGTTGGTGTAATCGGTGGATTGTCTACAATCGCCGTTGCATTCGTTACATTCTTCAACCCTGCATACGCAACAGCAATCAACGCATCAATCGGAATTGGTGCAACTGCTATTGTTGAAATCTGCGGACAGTTTGTAAAAGACTAAAGGGATAACCGCCTTGTATTTTCGGGGCGGTTTATTTTGGGAATTAGGCGGAAATACCGCAATTCATAAAACGGAAGCACCGTAAATTAATTTATAGGAGAACTTCATTATGGAAATGAAAGAACTTGAACGTATCATTGATGAACGTTCACAGAAACAGATTGAAGCCGCAAAGGCAGAAATCTCAAAGGATTTAGGCTCTGGCGTTTCAGAAGCACAGCTTAATGAAGCAGTACAGAAAGCCGTTACAGAAATCAATGCAAAGGCAGAAAAAGACAAGGCAGACAACGTAAAATACCTTGAAGCATTCAAAGATGCCGTATCGGGTGATAACGGAATGTCAAAGGAAACACCTGTTACAATCGTAAATCAGATGATTGCCGCCGCAACTTCTGCTATGGGTGCAAGCGGAAAATCAAACGTTGCACAGGTATCAAATGACGAAATCTTAGCACAGGCAAAAAAAGATTTCCCATATTCAAAAAGACTTCACAAAGTCCTTGAACAGAAAAAAGCACTCAATGCAACAACACCTTCTGATGGTGGCTTTACTGTTCCGCTTGCTTTTAGCGGTGAATACATTGATGCCCTTGTAGCAACAACTCTGATTGACAAACTCAATATCAGACGTGTTCCGCTTGTTCACGGAAACTTGTCTATTCCTAGAATGGACACAACTTCTTCTGTATCTTGGGTTGGTGAATCTGCACAGGGTGGAGAAACACAGCCTGCATTCGGTGAAGTAAATATGCGTGCAAAGAAGCTTAAAGCACTTTGTGCCGTATCAAACACCCTTATCAATTCAAGCGGTGTAAACATTGAAGGTTGGGTTGCAGAAGACCTTATGAGAAAAGCAAGAATTGCTCTTGATGATGCTATGTTGAATGGTACAGGAAGTGCTTATCAGCCTTTAGGATTGGCAAACAATCCAGACATTCAGACATCTTCTGCATCTGCTCTTTCTCTTACAACACCTAATGATATGGTTGCACTTTTACAGCAGGCAAATGTTCGCCTTGAAAATGTACATTGGTTATTCAACCCTATCGGAGAATCTTGGATTCGCAATAAGGCATTCTCATCGGGTCCATTCGCTTGGTCTGATGAAATGGCAAGAACAGGCAAACTCCGTGGATTTGATTTCCATTCTTCAAGTACAGTAGGTTACACATCAGGAAGTCCTGCAACTGCCGACTTCTGGATTGGTGATTTCGCAGAAATGATGTTTGGTATCTCAAGAGATATTTCTATTGAAATCTCAAGAGAAGGCACATTCTCAAGCGGTGGACAGACTGTATCGGCATTCGACAATGACCTTACACTTATCCGCTTAATCACAGAATGTGATTTTGCTTGCAGACAGCCGAAAGCATTTGTTAAGGCAACACTTACAGAATCGTAATTTATAAACGGGTGGGGAAGTTCCCCGCCTGTAAAAATTAAAGGAGATTAAAGCTATGACTAGATCAAAAATATTTGAACAGATTGCAATTGTAGACGATGCAAAAACCGCATTCGGAAAAGGAACAGCAGAAAGCATTGTTATCCTTGCAGACGGTGCGGGAAAATTACAGGATTGTGCAACATCAAGCGGAACTTTTGCAGATTATGCGGTTTTAGCAGATGGCACAAACAACATCGACATCGCAGGTGCAAAGGCTTATTTGAAGGTAATTACTTCAACAAGTGCAATCGGTGTTCTTGGCGATTTCAACAAAGACCCTATTGCAGACTAATTAAGGAAGGCGGTTTGATATGATGTTTTGTACTTTATCAGATGTAAAAACTCTCTTAGGAATACCCGCAGACGATACAACGCAGGACGATAAACTTAATTTAATGATTAAAAATACTTCTGCAAAAATCGAAAGCTATATCGGTTATTCGCTGTCAAGGAAGGAATACACGGACGAAATACAGGCAGTAAACAACCGCCAGATTCTGCAATTAAATCACTTCCCGCTTCAATCGGTTTCTAGTGTTACGATTGACGGGAATGCGATTGACGATTATAAACTTTTTCCAGAGTATCAATTCTGGGGTCGCTTATATCGTGGTCTTGGTTGGTGCGGAAAAGTTTATACAAGGGGATTTACTTACGATGTTGTATCGGGTGCTTGGGTAGTAAAAGTTACATATATTGCAGGCTATTATCTTCCAGGCGATACAGGATATGTTGAAGGCAATCCCGACAGTTTACCTTCTGATATTTATTCGGCTTGTCTTGATGAAGTTGTATACAGATACAACGCAGAACAGACAGGGGCAATCGGAATTAAATCTCATTCGGAAGGGCATATATCAGAAACTTATACCGATGATGCAAGTACAACAAGCCTTTCTGCAAGTTGTAGAAAACTGATAGAAAAATATAGATGGGTGGGTCTTGCGTAATGGTAAGGTTTAATAATTCGACAGTTTCAATTTATAAGGAAGTAACGGAGATTGACGAAGATGGCGATACAATCAACGAATATACTTTGATTGAAACGATTGAAGGCGATGTACAACCGCACGCCTTGACGGAAGATGAATTGAAAGTTTACGGACTTTCTTCTATTCGTGGAAATGTAAGACTGTTTTTATATAACGGCTTCCACGAAAATATAAAGGCAGGTAATCGGGCAAAAGTTACCTGTTGTTTTATCGGCACGGAAGAATGGTTTAATATAATGCCCGTGAATGCCTGGAGTAAGCACGGGGAATGTTTATTAGTGCCGATTGAAAATGAAGTGATTGAAGAAGAACAGGAAGAAGAAAACGGGGAAGGTGAATGAGTTTTGAAAAAGACGTTGCAAGATTTACAAAGGCGTTGCAGAAGGCGGATAAAAACGTTGATGCAGATACAAGGCAATTTGTAACGATGACGGCGGCTAAAATTGAACAGACGGCAAAGCAGGAAATGCGGAACACGGCTATTGATACATCAAAGACTTATGCGAAAGGGCATCACCCTTCACAGGAAGGAAATCCGCCTGCACCCGACACGGGAACATTAATGCAGAGTGTAACGCATTCTGTTGAAATAAAAAAAGGAAGTGCAGAAGGATATGCGGGAAGTATCTTAAAGGGTTATCCTGTTTATCTGGAATATGGAACTAGCAAAATGAAACCTAGACCGTGGCTTTCTTTTAGTATTATAAAATTGCAATCTTGGATTGCGGGATATTTTAGGGAGATATTCGGAAAATGAACTTAAAGAAATATTATATGACTTTATTATCAAACGAAGCTCTTACAGATTTAATCGGTGAAAATAAAGTTATGAGTGCATATCCCGAAGAAGTAAATACATTCCCTTTAGTGATTTTTGAAGACACAACAAGTTTTGATGTTGCCTTTTCGGATAACTTGCCCGAAGGAACATCGGCACAGGTAAGAATACATATATTTTCTAAAACCTTAAAGACATATAAAAAGGTTGAAGAAATTGCAGAAGTAGTGCATACGATTTTCCGTTCTGATTTTTGGGCGTGTACCAACAATCAAGAAGTAGCAGATACAACGGATAATGTAAAGCATAGGATAATGGATTTTAGACGTGAGTTTTACTCCGTATAAAATATAACGTTATAAATTATAAGGAGATTATAACTATGGCAAATGAAGCACCAAAAATCGGTTTGGACAATGTAGTTATTGCAAAAGTTCTTTCCGATGATGCAAACGGAATTACTTACGATTCAGTAATTCCATTAAAGGGTGCTGTCAATGCGACAGTAAACCCTAATTCAGATGTAGCAGTAGACTTTGCGGACAATGGTCCGTTCTTCTCTGCTTCTAATCGTGGAAATACAGAACTCAATCTTGAAATGATTGATGTTGATGTTGATGTTCTTGCCGCTTTACTTGGACAGACAAAATCAAACGGAATTGTTGTAGAAACTCCGCTTGATCAGTCAAGCGATTATGCACTTGGCTTCCGTGTATGGCTTGCAGGAAAAGACGGAAACGGAAACAACCGTTATCAGTATTTCTGGTATGCAAAAGGAAAATTTAGTGTTCCAGAAACAGGCGGAGAAACAAAAACTGATTCTTTGAACTTCGGACATATTTCCGTAACAGCACAGTTTGTACAGACACAGTATGTTCCCGCAGGACAGGAAGCAGGCACAATTTGTACTCATATCAGAACAGATGACCCGACAGTCGATGCAACTGTAAAAGCAAATTGGTTTAATGCACCTGTTGTATCTGTAACAGTTGATGCAAGTGAATTGACTGCAACTGCCGCACTTTCAAGCGGTGATGTAGTAATCACAGGTGCTAAAGATTCGGGCGGAAACTTCGTATTTGCCCCTGCATCTGTAATCAACGGACAGACAGTAATTATTACTGATTCAAGCGGTGATTTGGTAAATGGTACATTCGTTGTAGACGATACACCTTCAGCAAGTCCGACAATTACCTTTACACCTGGAGCAGGCGAAAACACACCTGCATCAATTGCTATCACAAGCGGATTAAAAGATTGCTTCGGTGTTGGTTGTACTCCGATGTCGGATGTAAGCCTTTAATTAAAAAGGTTTTTTGTCAAAACTCTCCGATTGTGTTATACTAGCAGTCGGGGAGTTATTTTTTTATAGGGAGCAAAAAAAATGAGTAATGAATTATTTGATGTAAAACAGGACAAAATTACATTGAAGTTGAAGGGCAAGGAAAGGGAAATAAAATTCTCTTTTTCTGCGTGGGCGAAAATTGAACAGAAATTCGGAAGCCTTAAAAACGTTGACAAGCTCTTCGATGATTTGGACACAATGCCGTATACAACAATTCAAAGCCTGTTATGGTTTGGTATTACCGATAAATCGGGTCTTGAAGAAGATACCTATTTAGACGAATACACAGTAAAAGACATTCCGTATATACAGGAGCAATTTTTCAAGGCGTTCTTTGGAAGCCTGCCGATTGAAGAAGGCGAAAAGAAAGAAGGGGCAAAATAGGAAGTGGAAGCGTAAAAGATTTCCCGTGGGCTTATCTCTTGATGCGTAGTTTTGAGATAGGCTTAAAGGAATCTTATTTCTGGAAATCCACACCTAGAAAGATAATTGCTTTAATACACCAGAAAGACGAAATAGAAAAAGTGCGTGCAAAAAATCTTGCGATTTACGTTGCTTCTTATGTAATGAACGGAAAGGCACCCGATGATGAAGAAGAAGATGACGGACTTGTCGCAGGTAGAGATAAACCGATAGACCCTAATTCTTTGAATGGTCTTTTGGGATAAAATGGAGTTCTTATGGCAAACGATTATTCAATCAATGCGAAAATCACCGCAGATGCAAGCGGTTTCAAAAAGGGCGTTGATACAGCCTTAAAATCGACAAAATCATTTACTAATTCTATTGGCGATACAATTAAAAATCTTGGAAGCGGTAAAGGTTTAATCGGCACTTTAGGAAGTGTCGGTGTTACTCTTGGGGCGGTCGGTATTGCTTTAGGAACTGCAAAAAAAGCATTCCAGGCGGTCGCAAAAGTAGTCGGGGAATGTACCGAAGCATATAAAAAACAACACATCGCAGAAGAACAGCTTAGACAGGCGGTAAACAATTCTAATGCCGTAACAAGTGAAAGTACAAAAGTATTACTTGATTATGCTTCTGCAATTCAGAAAACTTCAAACTATGGCGATGAAGAACTTATCCCGATGATGACAAAATTAATTGCTTCGGGAAGAAGTGAAGCCGATGCGATGAAGATAATGCAGACCGCCGTTGATATGGCTAGCACAGGCACGATTTCCCTTGATACTGCGGTTACACAATTAAATCAGACCTTGAACGGAAGTGCGGGGCGATTAGCACAGCAGAATGCAGAATTAAAAGGACTTACGGAAGAAGAACTCAAAAGCGGAAAAGCCGTTGACATTCTGGCAAGTAAATATGACGGAATGGCAAAGAAGTCTATTGATTCTACAAAGCAATTAAAAAATGCGTGGGGCGATTATAAAGAAAGTCTAGGTAAAGGATTTGAAGAAGCCTTATCCCCTATGAGAAATTATTTTGCACAATTAATTCAGGGGTGGGCAGATGCAAGAAAGGCGAAACAGGCTTATGATGAAGCGGTAAAAAATGTTGAAAAGGGAGCCGAAGCATCGGGCGAAGATTTACAGACAGTAATTGATTACAATGAAAATTTAATCAAGCGTTGGGATGAAGCGGCAGAAGCACTTGCAAAACAGTATGGAGAATCCGTTGAATATGTAAAAGATAATTTCTTTGCTATGGCAAGATTCAACAGCGAATATGCGGATTTACTGCAATATAACAGAGATGAAATATCGGCATTAAGGCAAACAAATAAAACATTAAAAAATAATTTAGAAATCAGAAGGCAACAGGAACAGCAGGCAAAAGAAACTGCACAGGCACAGGCAGATGCCGATGCAAAAGAACAGGCACGAATTGACAGATGGAATGAAAAAAATCAAAAGGCTTCTGATTTGATTGAAGCATATAATGACAAGATCGCAAAGCAAAATATTATATGGGAACAGAATGCAAGAATAAAAGGCGAAACAGTAAGCCTTGAAGAAAAATATAAATTCTATCAAGATGCCCTTATCAATACAATGTCCGAAGCAAACGGACTTATTACGGAAAATAATACATTCTACAAAGAGCAATTAAAGATAATACAGGATATGGGCAAAGAGCTTCCACCTTCCGTAAAGAACATTGAAAAAATGGCAAATACAGGGGAAGACCTTGCAAAGGTAGCGAAAACACAATTAAAATCTGCCTTTACGGATGTATTCAAAAAAATAGGAACTTCCCTTGTAGAAGGGCAGGCAAGTTTTGAAGATTATGCTTCTGCGGGTGTTTCTGCGATTGCAAATATCCTTGAAGCTCTTGCAGAACAGTTGACCGCACAAATTGCCGTAAACTTGGCAACGGGTAATTTTGCACAGGCGGGGATTGCCGCCGCAGGTGCCGCCGTTGCTCTTGTTTCTGCGGGTGCTTTGTCTGCCGTTGCAAATAAAATGTCTGCCGTTGCGGAAACAACTTATGATGCAAGTACAGCGATTGAAAAGTTCAAGGAAAGCTTAAACTCAATACAGGAAACTAGATTCAGTAAATCGGGAACTATAACTTTAGGTTTACAGGAAATGGGCGAAAGACTTGATGACCTGCGGGGAAAACAAAAAGCCTTAGAAGATACATATGGCGATTTGCTTAACAAACCCGAAGGGGCAATAAAGCTTCTTTCTGGAATGTCGGGTGCATTGGGTGAAATTGCCGATAAATACTATGAGTACAAAGAAACAATTTTACTTATAGCAGAAGCAGAAAAGACACTTAATGAAGCATTAAACAATGTTTCTGATTCATTGAAAAAGAGTGTAAAAGAAAACCGTGATGTAATTAATTCATACAAGGATTTTTACGGGGCAACAAAATTAATTGCCGATGCGGGCGAATATGAGTTCAAGAAATATTCAACCTATATCGAAATGATAAAGGAAGAACAGAAAATCGGATTGCAGGAACTTGAAGCCGATGTTTATGACACCTTCCAGAACTTCGGGCAGAATATCGGGCAGGCTATGTTTAAGAGTTTTTCTGAAGGAACAGGAAAAACAGAATTCTTCAATGAAATGAAATCTATGATCCGTGAAACTGTTTTGAAAATGGCTGTTTACACAGAAAGCTTTACCGAAAGATTATCGGAAGTCGGTGCGGATTTAGTTTCTGCCTTAATGGGTGGCGAAGACCTGGAAGAAGTTGCCGATAAAATAAGCGATATTTATGACGAAATGTCCGAAGTTGCAGAACGTTTCGGAAACAAGATTGATGATATATTTGACCACATAGAAGAAACAATGGGCGTTGCCGTATCTCAATTTGCAAAAAATATGGAAGCCTTCAAAAAGACTATAAAAGATGTTACGGGCGATTTAGGAAGCACCTTTATTGACGGTCTTACAAACGGAATTACACAGGGCGATTTCTTGGGAAAAGTAAAAGACTATTTACGAAAAATGATGATTCAAATGGTTGTCTATACTGATACAATGAAAGCTGAAATTGAAGAAATCGGAAAGCGTATTTCAAGGGGAATTGTAGAAGGCTTTACGGATACAGACCTTCACGAAGTAAGAAGGGATTTATCCTATATGTTTGAAGAAGCAACAAGGAAAGTTGCAAAT
>Ga0265300_10000751_pt1 | contig 33459 bp, 30 predicted proteins | sample AusTroGonzalo_MG_FD_193482 | JGI IMG/M metagenome (GOLD analysis project Ga0265300, IMG submission 193482) | Bovine rumen microbial communities from tropical cattle in Woodstock, Queensland, Australia - Gonzalo_03 | ecosystem: Host-associated > Mammals > Digestive system > Stomach > Rumen ...
TCGCTCTCGACGGTAATCTCCACCCCGTAATCGAACGACGTCTCGCTATGCCGGCAGCACAGCCCGTTCGTATCCATCACCACCGTCTCATAGATGCTGTCGCTATACTCTCCCTCTTCCGACACGATTTCATACTTGGCGCGTGGGGAAGTGGCCTCTGCAAAACCGTGGCCGCCCGTGGCCTCGTGAACGGGAGGGGCCCAACCGGCAGGTTGGGAGGGATGAGCGCGAAGCGCGAAGTTTTGCAGGGGCTCACTTCCCCCGCGCGAGACAGAAGCATTGAGTGCCAGCTGCCGGCGGTCGGCGGGGGTGAGGGAATCGCGTGCGGGGTCGACGAGACCGAGCTCGTCACCCGTCAACGCATCCTGGCAGCAATGCGCCGGATCGGGGAGCGTGCGGCAAGCGTCTTCGGCGACCATCCGCGTGGCGGCCACCGCCCGGGCGATAAAGCCCTCCAGCGCAGCCGGATCCAGCTTATTGGTCGAATAGCTCCCATAACGCCCGTCCACGAACAGGGCCAGCGACAGCGACCGGTCCGCACAGTGCGTCACCCGGTCCACCTCGCCGTCCAGCGTCGCCACGAGGTCCTCCTCGCTCTTCGACAGCGTCGCCCGCGCGTGCTGCGCGCCGGCGCTCTGCGCCATTCGCAACGCCTCGCGGACGAAAGACAGTTCCTTCTCCGTAATCATCTCAATCTCCTCCCACCGTTAAATGTCCGATCAGGACAGAGGGGATGCCGCACGAAACGGCCACGCTCTGCTCCTTGCCGCAGGTCCAGGTCCCCTCGTCGATCTTCAGATCGCCGGCGACCCCCTCGATATCGGCAAGCGCCTGCGGCCCGTTGCCGATCACGTTGATATCCTTGACCGGCATCGTCAGCCGGCCGTTCTCGATGAGGAACCCGCTCTTGACGAAGAACGTGAAATCCCCCTCGCCGATCTTGACCTGTCCGTTCGCGAACTGGTCCACGTAGATTCCTTTTTTGACGGACGCGATCAGATCCTCGCACGTCCCGTCATTCCCGCTCTCCATATACGTCGTCCGCATCCGCGGAATCGGATTGTAGCGGAACGACTCCCGCCGGCCGTTGCCCGTCGGCGCCACGCCATAGTAGGACGCGCTGATCCGGTCGTGGAGATAAGAAGTCAGCACGCCGTCCGTGACCATATAGGTCTTCTGGCCCGGCACGCCCTCATCGTCATAATTGCACGCCCCGCGGCTCGCGGGCACCGTCGCATCGTCCAGGATATTGATGCCCGGGCGGCAGATCCGCTCGCCCATCCGGCCGCTGAAGATCGACTGCCCCTTGCGGTTGAAATCGGCCTCGAACGCGTGGCCCATCGCCTCGTGCAGCAGGATGCCGGAAGCGCCGGCGCCCATCACCACGGGCATCCGCCCGCCCTTCGGACGCTTCGCCTCGAAACGCGCGTCCATCCCGGCGACGGCCCGGCTGACGAGGTCCTCCAGCACCGCGTCGCCAATCATCTCCGCCCCCTGGCGGAGGCTCCGCGACACGGTATTGTTCTCCGTCCGGTCGCCCTGGCGGAAAATCACCTGCACGGAAATGCTGCCCAGCGGACGGTGGTCCTCCGTCGCCTCGCCGAGCGAATTGAACATCAGCACGTCGCTGACGGAATAAGACAAGATCGCCACGACCTTCAGGACGCGGCTGTCGCGGGCGCGGATGCCCGCCTCGAGGCGCTGCAGGAACGGGATGAACCCCGCCACGTCCGCCTCCTCCCACGGCGCCAGTTCCTGATAGAAGGTTCCTTCCGAGGGGGCGGCACTTCTGGCCGGCAAAACTTCGCGCTGCGCGCTCATCCCTCCCACAGCCTGCGGCTGCGGGCCCCTCCCATTTACGAAGCCATGGGTGGCTACGGTTTTGCCGGCCAGAATGCCGCCCCCTTCGGAAGCGACAGCGATCGAAGCGGCGGCGCGGGCAGCGGACAACAGCGACGGGAAATCCGTCGTCTCCGCATACGCGTACCCCGTCTTCTCACCCTTCAGCACCCGGATCCCGCAGCCATAATCCACGTGGTAGCCGCCCGACCCGACCACGCCGTCGCGGAGCAGCAGGTCGTGGTAGGACGTGTCCTCGAAATACAGATCGCACCAGTCGCCGCCGTCCCGCAGCCCCTCGGCCACGAGCGCGCGCAACTGCTCTCCGGTCACACCAAAACGCTCAAAACTCTTCATTCGGATGCGCTATACTCCAAATCGTCTGATACTTCTCGTTATCCTTCACATACATCACCCCCCGCGTCCCCTCGGCCACCACCGAAAACGGCGGCTTCGAATTGTCCGCCAACACCCAGCGGTCCACCACCGGAATATACGAATCGAAAAAATACTGCAGGCCCATCACATACCGGCGCCGCACCACGGCATCCGGAATATTGTGGCCGCCCGCAGCCACGCGGTTGCGTACCCGCTGGATCGCCAGTTCCGGCGAATTCAGCCAGAAATACAGCAACATCGACTCGTAGCCGCGCTCCTTCGCCTCCTTGACGATGTGCAGCAGCGTACGCGTCGCGAGCGTCGTCTCCACGGCGAAATCCAGGTTCCGCTCCAGCAGATAGTTGATCTTCATCAACATATAGCGGCTCGCGGTCACCGACGCCGCGCCCGGGTCGAACGGCGAAAAACTCTTCGCGAACTCGTCCGAGTTGACGAACTCACGGCAATTCAACAGATCCGGCAAAAGCGAATAAGACGCCGTCGTCTTGCCGGATCCGTTGCAGCCGGATATGATGTACAGCTTGGGCAAATCCTACTTCTCAGGAATGTTCTCCAGGACAGCCTTCAGCAACTCCCAGGTCCGCTGGACGGCGGGGATGTGGCAGCGCTCGTCCGGGGAGTGGGGATAGAGGATGGTCGGTCCGATCGAGACCATCTCCCAGTTGGGATACTTGGCCCCGAGCAGGGCGCACTCAAGACCGCCGTGGGTCGCGAGGACGTTCATCGGCTCGCCGTACAGCTTGACGTGCATATCGTTGATCAGCTTGTTGATCGGCGTGTCCGGCTTGGGCGTCCAGCCCGGGTAGCCGCCGAAGAACTTCACCTTGGCGCCGGCGAACTCGAAGATGTAGCGGACGCGCTCGGCGAGCTCCATCTTGGACTCGTTGATGGCGCTGCGCAGCAGGGAAGCCACGGTGAGGTGGCCGCGGGTGCAGCGCACGACGGCGAGGTTGATGGACGTCTCCGTCAGGCCGGCCATCGTCTGGCTCATCCGGATCACGTTGGACGGGCAGGCGAGGATCGCCTTGCAGGCGTTCAGCATCACGCCGTCCTCGATATAGCGGGCCGGCTTGTTGCACTTGGCCACCGTGCAGTTCATCCCCGGATCGCTCTGGAGATAGCGCTGCTTGAGCGTCTTGAACACGGAATTCACCTGGCGGAGCGCCGCCTGGGCCTTCTCGGCCGGGATGGCCACGACGGCCTCGGCCTCGAACGGGATGGCGTTGCGCAGGCTGCCGCCCGTGAAGTCGGCCACCTTGGCGCCGTACTTCTCGATGAGCGGGATGAGGGCGCGCACCATCACCTTGTTGGCGTTGGCGCGGTACAGGGAGATATCCATACCGGAGTGGCCGCCGGCCAGACCGCGGATGACGATCTTGTAGCCGATGTAGCCACGCGGGGTGGTGAGGGACTTGTACTTGAAATCGGCGACGGCGTCCAGACCGCCGGCGCAGCCGATGCAGAGCTCCTTCTCGTCCTCGGAGTCGAGGTTGAGGAGGATGTCGCCGTGCAGGATGCCCGGCTTGAGGGCGTCGGCGCCCGACATACCGGTCTCCTCGTCATAGGTCACGAGCACCTCGATGGGGCCGTGCTTGACGGTCTTGTCCTCGGCGACGGCCATACCCATTGCGACACCCAGGCCGTTGTCGGCGCCGAGCGTGGTGCCCACGGCCGTGACCCATTCGCCTTCGATGACGGTCTGGATCGGGTCCTTGAGGAAATCGTGGACGGTCTCCGCAGTCTTCTGCGGCACCATATCCATATGGCCCTGGAGAATGACTCCCTTGCGGTTCTCATAGCCCGGGGTGGCGGGAACGCGCATGATCACATTGCCTGTCTCGTCGGCAAATGCCTCGACTTTGTGCTCCTTGGCCCAGTCGAGCAGGTATTTGCGTACAATCTCCTCGTGCTTGGAAGGACGGGGACAACGGGTCAGTCCGTAGAAATTGTTCCAGACGACAGCTGGTTGAAGATCTTTGATAGTCATAGTGAATTTTTTTTATTTGTAGTTAATCAAGCGAAGCGCCTGTGGGTCCAGAGATAGTTCGCGGGTTGCTCGCGGATATCGGACTCCAGCAGCGCGTAATATTGTTTCATAATGGTTTCGAGCGGCATCTGCGAAGCGTCCTCGCAGATGGTCGTATAGTGCAGCGTGTAGTGGCCGCGGCGCTCCCGGCGCACGGTCTGGTAGACCACCGGCATCTTGAACTTGCGCGCCAGCGCGGCGCCGCCGGTCATCGTCTTGACGGGCTGGCCCAGGAACTCGATGTCCAGGTTGGCCGGCGAGGCGAAATACGGACGCTGGTCGGTCAGGATGCCGTAGGCCTTCTTCTCTTCGATGTGCGTGTAGGCGTAGCGGACGAGCTCCTTGCTCTCGATGTAGCCCGTGTAGTGCTTGCGGTCCAGCAGGGGAGCGGTGCGGTTGTCCCGCATGATGTCGCTCCAGACGCGGCTGGTGATCGCCCGGTACACGACGCAGAAATTGCGCTCGTCGAGCGGGCTCGGCATATCCGCATAGCAGTAGGAGGCGATGCCGCCGATCAGTTCCCAGTTGCCCGTATGGGCGGCCAGGACGATCATGCCGGGCGCCGGTCCGATGAGCTGCGCGAGCAGCTCCGGGTTGTCGATCTCGACCAGGCGCTGGCGGTGCAGGCGCTTCGGCCCCCGGCAGGCGCCGAACCAGACCGCCTCGCCGATGACCTCGCCGAAATGGCGGTAGAACTCCTTGCGGATGGCCAGGCGCTCATCGTCGGACTTGTCCGGGAAACAGCGGGCGAGGTTGCCGTCCACCACGTCGACGCGGTAGCGGGCGACGTCTTCCGCGAGCCAGGCGGCGAAGCGGCCCAGCGCGTAGTGGACGCGCAAAGGCAGCAGGCCCAACAGGCGGAGCAGCCCCAACAGCAACCAGGTCCCGACCTTACGCATAGCGGATTATTCGGCCGTGGCGGCGTTGATACGCTTGAGCATCGAGAACATGATGGCGCCGGCGATGACGCAGAGCGCCATCAGGATGGCCCAGTTCGCCCAGAGCGGAACGTTCATCCAGAGGAGGCCCGGGATGGAGCTGAGGTAGTTGCCGATGGCCGTGGAAGCGAACCAGAGACCCATCATCAGGCCCTTGAGCTTCGGCGGGGCGACCTTGGACACGAAGGAAATGCCCATCGGGCTGAGCAGCAGCTCGGCGAAGGTCAGCACGAGGTAGGTGCTGATGAGGTACATCGGAACCACCGGATCCGGCGACACGGTGCCCTGCAGGGCGGCCGGGGACGGCTGGCCGAGGGACCCCATGATCATGACGAGGTAGCCGAGGGCGGCCACGAACATACCGAGGCCGATCTTGGCCGGGGCGCTGGGCTCCTTGCCCTTCTTGGCGAGCGCGCTGAAGAGGGCCATCGAGATCGGGGTCAGGAAGACCACGTAGAACGGGTTGAACTGCTGGAAGAGCTGCGGCTGGATGTCGAGGACCTCGGGCAGGCCGCGGTAGATGGCGATGGCGCCGCCCCAGAGGAGGAGCGTGATGACGCCGCAGGTAATCTTGCCGCGCGCCTTCTCGGACTGGAAGGCCCCGAAGAGCGTATAGATCGAGGCGGCCAGCAGGGCGAGGATCCAGATGTTGAAGCCGAGCTTCGGCCAGCCGGAAGCGGTGCTCTGCGTGTAGTCGCGGGCGAACCAGGTCAGGGACTGGCCGTTCTGGTGGAAGGCCATCCAGAAGAAGATGACCACGGCGAAGACCATGATGAGGGCGATGACGCGCTCGGTGGTCTGCTTCGGGGTCAGTTCGACCACGTTGGCGTTGCCCTGGGCGGCAGCCTGCTTGGCGTTGACGTCGGCGTGCTTGAACCAGTTGCGGCAGAAGAAATAGATGCCGATGGAGACGATCAGGGACACGCAGGCCACGGCGAAGCCCATATTGTAGGCGGAGGACAGGTGCTCGATGTAGTAGGAGCCGAAGGTGGCGGGCTCCATCGCGGCCACGGCCGCGTCAGGCATCTGGCCCTGCAGCTCGGCGAGACGGGCGGCGTTCTCCGGGGTGATGGCGTTGTCCAGCAGCTGGTGCGCCAGGGCCGGGATGTCGGCCTTGTAGATGAGGCCGGCCTTGCCGAGGAAGCGGTTGGTGATGGCCGTCGCGGCGGACGGGGCGAACATCGCACCGATGTTGATCGCCATATAGAAGAGGCTGAACGCGGAGTCGCGCTTGGCGGAGTATTTCGGGTCGTCGTAGAGGTTGCCCACCATCACCTGGAGGTTGCCCTTGAACAGGCCGGTGCCCACGCTGATGAGGAACAGGGCGCCGATCATCAGGGCTACGCCGAGGCCGTTGGCGGCCGTCGGGATGGAGAGGGCGAGGTAGCCGATGAACATCACGCAGATGCCCGTGACCACGCACTTCCCGTAGCCGATCTTGTCGGCGAGCGCGCCGCCGACGACGGGCATGAAGTACACGAGGGCGAGGAAAATGGAATAGAGCTGGCTGGCCGCCGCCTGCTCCCAGCCGAACTTGGCCTGCAGGAACAGCATGAAGATCGCCAGCATCGTGTAGTAGCCAAACCGTTCGCCGGTATTGGCAAGGGCTAAGGCATAGAGGCCTTTAGGATGTCCTTTGAACATATACTGTGCATTAAGTTGTTTCGTATCTCACAAAGATAACAAAAAATAGGCCGCCCTGCAAGTGCAGGACGGCCATTTCTTTGCCTTCATCAGAACAGGAGGAAGCGTTTCTTCTTGCGCTTCTCGCGGCGCAGGGCGCGTTGCGCGCCGATCATCTCGTAGATCTCGTTCCAGTCGGGGATGCCTCCCAGGTTCCGGTCGTCGATGTAGACGTCCGCGATGACCTTGGCGGTGTGCCGCGGGAACATCGCTTCGGGCGGGTCGTTGCTGTTGACAGCATAGAAGTCCAGCCCCCGTTCGTGGCAAAAGGCGATCGCCTCGTCGAGCAGCTCCCCCTCGCGGGAAGTGAACAGGATGATCCTGTTCCCTTCCTGCTGCAGGTGGGTCAGCGCCTGGATGGCGAAGGGCTTCTCCTTGCCGATCTCAGGATATTTGCTCTCGACGATGGTGCCGTCGAAATCTACTGCGATAATCATTTCTGCTTCTTTTTGAAGATGCTGAGGATACCCTTCTTCTTCGGCTCGTCGCCATAGCCGTAACCATAGCCGTAGCCGTAACCGTAGCCATAGCCGTAACCGTATCCGTATCCGTAGGCGCCGAAGCCGTAGCCGCGGTGCTTCTTGATCTGCGGTCCGTTGAAGACGATGGCCATATTGTGCAGGTGGTGCTTCTGGTTGAGCTCGTCCAGCTGCGGGAGGATGCGGCGGTCAAGCTGGCCGCTGCGCAGGATGAACAGGGTGACGTCCACCACGCGGTTCATCACCAGCGGGTCCGCCAGCATCTGCACCGGCACGCCGTCCAGCAGGATGTAGTCGTAGTGCTTGCGCAGCTCCGCGACGAGTTCGTCCAGGCGCGGGCGGCTGAGCAGCTCGGTCGGGTTGGGCGGGATGGCGCCGGCGGGGATGAAGTCGATGCCCGGCTTGACGTCCTTGTAGAGCACGTCGTCGAGGGTCAGGTCGAGGTCATAGAGGTAGTTGGACAGGCCCGTGACCTTGTGCTTGAGCGCGAACACGCCCGACAGGGAGCGCTTGCGCATATCCGTATCGACCAGGATGACGCGCTTCTGGGCGTCGGCCATGCAGGCGGCCATGTTGGCCGTGATGAAGGTCTTGCCGGAGGAGGACGAGTAGGACGTCGTGGCGATGACCATCGGCAGCTTGCAGGACGGGTCGAGGAAGTTGATGTTGGTACACATCATACGCATCGCTTCCGTGAACACGCTGTGCGAGGTGGGATCGTAGACGAACGGCGACGGTTCCTCCTGGCCCGGTTTGCGCTTGCTCGACTTGAAGACGATGCCGCGCAGCTCGCTGTTGAGCGGGATCTCGGCGAGGAACGGGACGTCGATGTTCTCCTCGATCTCCTTGCGCGTGCGGATCTTGGTGTCCAGGAACAGGCGCGCGTTCAGGATGACGGCCGGGATGAGCAGGCCGATGAGGATGGCGAGCATGAAGATCTTCATACGCTGCGGGGAAGTCGGCGTCAGGTTCGCCACGGCCGGGTCGACGACGCGGATGTTGTCGTCGGCCATGGCCTGCGAGAGGGCGTTCTCCTCACGCTTGTTGAGCAGGAAGAGGTAGAGCTCCTGCTTGATGGACTGCTGGCGCTGGATCTCGAGCATCTGGCGCTCCTTGGTCGGCATCGAAGAGAACTTCTGCAGGGCGCCGCGCTCCCGCTCGGAGAGGTCGCGCCGCTGGATGTCGAGGCTGGTCTGCAGGTTCTGGATCATCCCCAGGATGCTGCCGCGCAGCGAGCTGAGCGAGCTCTCCGCCTTCAGGACGGCCGGGCTGCCCGTGCTGCTGCCCGCCACCAGGCGGTCGCGCTGCAGGATGAGGTCGTTGTACTTGGCGATCACCTCGTCGAGGCCCGGATCGTCCAGGCCGATGTTGCCCGGGATCATCTGGTACGTGTCGGCGGACTTGACGACGTGGTCCTTGAGGTAGTTGGACAGGGCCAGGCGCGTCTCCACGCCCACGATTTCCGCGCTATAGCCGCGGCTGTCGCCCAGGTACATCGAAGCCGCGTCGCTCACGCTCATCAGCTTGTTGGAGCTCTTGAAGCGGGCGAGTTCACCTTCGACGCCGCCCAGCTCCTCCTCGATGATCGCGAGGCGCTCGTTGATGAAGTCTTCGGTGTGGACGGCCACGCGGTTCTTCTCCCGGATGGCGGCCTCGTTATACTTGACCACCAGCATATTGATGATGTCGGCGGCGCGCTGGGCGTTGAAGTCCTGCTCGGTCAGCTGGAGGATCTGCTTGTCGTGCGAGATGTGCAGGCGGCTGATGTACTGCTGCGCCGCCCAGCTGACGGAGATCTTCCGGATCTGGATGTCCCGTCCGTAGCTCTCCGGCGTGTATTGCGCGGTGGGCAGGAACGCCACGCGGCCGTTGCCGAGCGCGACGGTGTCGCCCAGGGCGACCAGCTGCGAACCGGAGCCGGTGGTGACCCGGACGTGTCCGGCGTCCATCGGCGTCACGGTGATGGCGAGCTGGCCGGGGTCGCTCTTCTCGCGGTTGAAGACCATCCGGACCGGGGACTGCGAAGTATAGAGTTCGACGTCACGGAACTTGATGCGGTCCAGGTAGTTGACGTCGGCGTCCAGGGCCTTGACCACTTCGGTCATGATCGTCATCGAGCGGAGCTGCAGCTGCTCATTGGTGACCGAGAACTTGTTGATCATCTGGTCGTAGGTCTCGAGCCGGGCGGTGCGGATGTCGTCGCCGGCATTCTTGATGATGGCGGTGACGCCGCTGCTGTAGACGAACGGCATACGGGCATAGCGGTAGTAGGCTATGCCGAGTGCAAGCAAGACACAGAGCAGGAACCAATACCAGTTCCCGACCAGGTAATAGAACAGGTCGACCAGGTTGACCTGTTCGTTGCGCGTGACTTTTCTAGGTGCGTTCTTCATAAGGCTATCTGGCTGTCCAAATCAGGATATATGCAACGGATGCGATGGCGGAAACGACCGGCGCGAAGATCTTGACGAAGGTATCGCCGCCGGTGGAGAGTCTCAAGCCGCGGGGCTGGACGTACACCACGTCGTTCTGCTCAAGGTAAAATACGGGGGAGGTGAAGAGATCCTTGCTCTGCAGGTTCACCGAGTAGGCCTGCCGCTCGCCGTTCTTGGTGCGGACGACCATGATGTCGGGAATCTTGGCGTTCTCCGTGTTGATGCTCTCGATCTGGGCCAGTACCTGCAGGAGGTTGATGCTGTTGGCCTCGACCGGGAGGAGGAGGGATCCCATCTCACCGATGACGGTGACCGTGAAGTTCACCAGTTCCGCCTTGACTACGGGATCCTTGATGTAGCCGCGCTCGCGGAGCTGCCGGGCGATCTCTTCCTGGACCTCCTTGAGGGTTTTCCCCTCGACGTGGATGGATCCGAGGACGGGGAAGTCGATGTCGCCGCGGACGTCCACACCGTAGGTGATCGTCAGCAGGTCGGCCTTGTCCGCGTCGGTGACGCTGATCGTGTTGAACGGGGCGGCCAGGGCCGGCTCGTCGCAGAACACCTGGACGGTGATGCGGTCGTCGACCTTGAGCTTCAGCTCAGGGGCCGGAAGGGCTTCATAGGGGACATTGTACTCCAGATCCCGGAGGAATCCCAGCTTCGAGGGCGTGGAACAGGCCGTGAGCAGCACTCCCGCTGCCAGCAGCAAAAGTTTAGTTCTGGTTTTCATATACTTTGATTACTTTATCTATCATTCTACGGGAGGTAAACAGTTCCTCATAGCGCTCCATCGCGCCGGCGGCGAACTGCAGGTAGTCGTCCGGATCGCGGCAGATGCGCCGGATGGCTTCGGACATCGCCAGGCTGTTGCCCGGCGGGACGTTGAGGCCGGACACGCCTTCCCGGTTGACCCAGGAGACGCCGGACTGCGGGATCTGCGTGGCGACGACCGGCTTGCCGCAGGACATCGCTTCGATCTGGACGATGCCGAAGGCTTCCGTCTTGCGGTCCGAGCTGAGCACGAACACGTCGCAGGCGCCGAACAGGATGGGCAGCTGGTTGCCGTCCACGAAGCCCAGGAGCTCGACGCGCTCCTCGAGGTTGAGCGCTTTGATCTCGCTCTTCAGCGCATCGTAGAGCGGGCCCGTGCCGCCGATCAGGATCTGGTAGTCGGGGCCCAGGTAGCTGGCCGCCTTGACCAGGGTCCGGAATCCCTTGTAGGGGACGAGCCGGCCCAGGGCGAAGACGATGTGCTTGCCCGGATACTTGTCGCGGAAAGCGGCGACGTCCCGGGTGTCGTACACGACCGGCGCGATGCCGATCGGCACGCAGGTCACCTTGTACTGGGCTCTGGTCAGGTATGGCGATTCCCGTACATACACGGGCGTCGTGCCGATGATCCGCTCAGCGCGGTGGATCAGCCAGGACTGCAGGGGCTTGTAGAAGAACAGCAGGAGCTTCTGGGACAGGATGTCGCTGTGCCAGTGCAGGATTACGCGTCCTTTGTAACCGCTCAGCCGGAGGGCCAGCGCGGCCATCGGGTCGGGATGGTGGACGTGGATGACGTCGTACTCTGCCGCGTGCTTGCGCATCCACCGGACCATGACCGGTGAAATGACCGTGGCAGCTTTCTTGGTAATGGCTCTGACGCAGATCACCCGGCCGAAGGGGCCCAGGCTGATCTCATAACCGTCAGGTGTCTGCCGGGATACATCGACGTACTCCGGTTCGATCGAATCGTCGGGGAGGATTCCGCAGAGCATATCGCAGGCGATTCCCCGTTCGGCCAGGCCGACGGTGAGGTCCCACATCACTTTCTCCACGCCTCCGCGAATAGGGTAGAACTTACCTAGTTGTAAGATCTTCATAGAGTTGGATATAGTTTTGGTAGCACTTGAATTTTCCGAAGTGCTGCAGGGCATATTCCCTGCATCGGGCGGCCGTCTGCCCGCGGTCCGCCGCCGCGAATTCACGTACGCGGGCGAGCATTCCGTCCACGTCGCCCTGTTCGACCACGAAGCCCGTCCCGTCCGAGACCGACTCGACGCTGCCGCCGGTCCGGTACGTGACGACCGGCGTGCCGCAGGCGATGGCCTCGAGGTTGACGGTGGGGTAGTTGTCCTGCCAGGTGGGGTTGACGAGCACCGTGGCGGACGCATACAAGGTGGCCAGTTTTCCGACGTTTTCCGTCCGTTCGATGAGCTCCACGCCGGCCGGGAAGCGGCGGCGCTGCTCTTCGGTCATCCTGCCGACGAGCACCAGGCGTTCGCCTTCGCGCAGCTTGCCGGCGAGGGCGGCCAGGTCGGCCAGGCCCTTCTCTTCCAGCCAGATGCTGGCCACGGCGAGGAGGGTCGTCCCGGCCTGCGCGGGCGCGTCCGCCGCGGCTTCGGGCCGGAAGGTGTCCAGGTCGATGCCGTTGTGGATCACGACGAAGCGCTTGTCGGCGAGGAAGGATTCCGCCATCTCGCGGCGCATCCAGTCGGAGACCGTGACGACGGTCAGGTCCAGGGAGCCGAAGGCCTGCTTCTTCTTGCGCCAGTTGCGGGCGGAGCGGTCCAGCAGCCAGCTGGCCGGGAAGGCCCGCTTCTGCGGGCAATGGCCGCAGCCCGTGCGCCACTTGTCGCAGTGGGCGGAGGCGTAGTGGTAGCAGTGTCCGGTATAGAGCCAGCAGTCGTGGACCGTCCAGACGACGGGTTTGCCGCGCTGCCGGAGGAACGCGCAGAGCATCGGATAGTTGAGGAAGTAGCCGTGGACATTGTGGATGTGCACGATGTCCGGGTCGATCTCCCGGATGCGCCGGATCAGTTCGCGCGTGGCGCGCCGCGAGGCGAGGCCGTGCGCGTCGAACAGGCGCGTGGCGACGGCGTGGAGGGCCAGGTCCAGCCTGTCGCCGACCGGCACCAGTAGCGAGCTGTGCTGCGGCTCGCCGTCGCGGGCGCGGCTGTAGGCGACATAGCTCTCCCAGCCGGCCTCGACGACCAGTTCGCCGATCTCCTTCATAATGCGTCCGGTGGAGGTGTTGAGCCGGACGACGGGGTTGATCTGCAGCAGTTTGCGACTCATAGCTTACCGCCCACGAGCACGCCGGTCACGCGCGGGGCATATTTTTTCAAGACGATATACAGGGCGGTCACGATGCCGAGCGTGAGCAGGGCCGTGGCCACATAGGTCGCCAGCAGGCCGAAGAAGCCTTGCGGGGCGAGGATCATCGCCAGGATCTTCTTGAACGAGATCGCGGGGATGTAGTGGTACAGGTAGATGAAGAAGCACCAGGCGGCCGCGTCCGCGGGGACGTTGCCCTGATAGCGGCCCAGCAGCTGCCCGACCCGGTCCTTCTGGCAGACGGCTGCCCAGGCGCCGATGGTGAACCAGAGGTTGTAGAGCGGCGAGCCGCCCACGAAAAACCAGACGGCGGCCAGCGCCAGCACGCCCCAGATGCGCGTGTAGCGCACGAACAGGTAGATGAGCGGCGCCACGAGGCAGGCGATGATGAGGTCGCGGATGAACCAGAGCGACATATTGACCGGTCCGGTCCAGAAGATGAAGAGCGGGTCCGTCCACCGGTCGCCGAAGAAGTCGGAAAGCATCCCGGGCGTGATGCGGTGCGCGACCCAGTAGCAGACGAAGGCGACGGCGTTGGCGATCAGGTAGGGGACCAGCAGGGACAGCGCCCGCTTGCGGGTCTTGTCCCAGAAATAGGCGGCGTCCGGCTTGTCCGGCACGTTGCGGAAATACAGGAAACCCGACAGGACGAAGAACAGCGGGACGCAGACTTCGGTCAGCGCCACCACGACCCGGGTGAAGAGGTCGAACGCCCCGGACCGGCCGGCCAGGTCGACCAGCGATGCGTGCCGGGCGACGATGCCGACGGTCAGGATGACCTTCAGCAGATCGATGAGCGTGTAGCGCCTGCCTGTCGTGGACGTGCTCATTTACTTGCGCAGCATATCGGTGAAATAGAGGTTCCAGCGGCCCATCACGGCGTCTTCCGAATAGGCCTCGGAAATCTTCCGCGCCTGCGCGGACATATTCTCCAGCTGTTCGGGATGCTCCATCAGGCGCTGCATCTCCGCGGCCAGCGCGGGGACGTCGCCTTCCGGCGTGATGATGCCGTTGAGGCCCGGGGCGATGATGTCGCGCGGGCCGCAGAGGAAGTCGAAGCTGACGGCCGGCACGCCGCAGGCCATCGCCTCGATCATCACCATCGGGAACCCTTCGTAGTGGGAGGTCATCACGAGGAAGTCGCTGGCGGCGTATTCCTCGAAGATGGTGTTGGTCGGCTTGTTGATCCTGGCGGAACCGCCGATGCCCAGCCGGGCGATCTGCTCATTGAGCATCTGCTCCCATTCGCCCTGGCCGAAGATGTCCAGGCGCCAGGTCTTGCGCAGCTCCTCCGGCAGCAGCGCCCAGGCGTCCAGCAGGCGGTCGAAGCCCTTCTGGTAGTCCAGGCGGCCGACGGCGATGACGCGGTGGTTGCCGCAGTGGTGCGGGAGGCTCTGGGTGATGGCGGCGTTGGGGATGACGGAGAGGTTGGGCAGGTGGCCCCACATCGCGGCATCCTGGCGCGTCAGCACGACGAAGCGGTCGAAGCGGCGCACGATCCGCTCGTCCTGGCGGGTGCGGATGCGGTCCGCCAGCCTCATCAGGCCCTTGCGGTTGTATTGGAGGCGGAACAATTTGTTGTAGTGCAGTTCGAGGATCTTCCGGCTCCCGTCCTTGATGCGCGGGATGAAGGAAGACTCGGACGGATAGAGGGAGATCACGAAATCGGCGCGCTCGCGCATCAGCAGCTCCGTGAGCGCCTTGCGGTGCAGGCGGCGCTTGCGGAAGTAGGCGAGGGTCTGCTTGACGGTGCCGCTTCCGAGGTCGTCCGTGTAGTTGATGCCCAGATCGACCATCCGGACTTCCGGCGGGAATTCATAGAACGGCGGCCGTCCGTGCTGGTCGGTGGTCACGACCATCAGTTCGCAGCCGCCCCGGCGGAGCCACCAGCGGAGCTTGTTGAGGAGCACCCGCTCCATCCCGCCCGGGTTATAGACGCTGGCTATGCAGTAGATCAGTTTCATTTGGTTATTTGTGTGTGATTAGTTGGCACAGGAGGCGGATGGCGAAAGCCGCTGCGATGCTGACCGCGAGCGTGAGCGCAACGAACGCGAGGCCGGAGAAGGAGCCCTGCAGGAGCAGCATCACGGTGATGTGCACCAGGTAGAGCTCATAGGAAATGCTGCCGAGCCAGGCCAGGACCTGCAGGCGCAGCCCGTCCAGCGGGATGCGGGCGATGAGCAGGGCGCAGGCCAGCGAGCTGAAGACGTAGCAGAGGGCGCGGCAGGCCAGGTTCCCGGTCAGGAAGAGCCCGGCGGCCGCGGCCACGCACGCGAGCAGCGCCAGCCAGTAATTCGCCTCCCCGCGGCCGCAGAAGCCGAAGGCGGCGTCTTCGTATTCCGCGAGGAACGCGCCGGCCGGGAAGGCGAGGGCGCTGACCCACCAGCAGCGGTCGAAGCCCGCGAACGCCGTCCCGCAGGCGAACAGGAGGACGCCGGCGAGGATCGCCCACGGCGCCGCTTTTTCCGGCAGGAACTTCCGGCACGCCCAGAACAGCAGGTAGTCGAACAGGATGGTCCAGACGAACCAGTAGTGCGGCAGGTTGCCGAAACTGCCCGTCAGGAGCCGGTGCAGCAGGGCGACCAGCGCCGCCGGGAGCGCGATGCGCAGGATCCTCCGGCCGAAGAATCCCCGCAGGTAGGCGGCTCCCTTCGTCAGGAAGGAGCGGGTGAGCCCGTAGCCCGAGATGAACAGGAACATCGCCACGGCCGGCACCGCCAGGTCGCGCACCGGTGCGAGGGCGGGCACTCCGTAGTAGGAGAAGTGCCCGAGCACGATGCACAGGACCAGCAGCGCCCGGACGGGCGGCATCTTGCTATTTGCGAACGCTAATGTCATCGCGGATGATCTTGTCGGCGTAGGAGATGCCGGGCTTCTCTCCCTGGAAGTCTCCGTCGATGCAGAACAGGAGCGCATCGATGAAGAAGATGTCCGTGGCCACCTTGATCCAGATGATGAAGGTCAGGGCGACCAGCATCCAGGCCGTCATATGGAAATGATGGAATTTCCGGATCTGGACGGTGTGGCAGTAGATGAAGAAGATGGAGAAGATCAGCAGGCCGATCAGGCCGCAGTAAAGGGTGAAGTTGCAGTAACCGATGTCGGTGCCGTTGTCATAGACACCGTAAGTGCCCCGTCCGATGAGCCAGTCCTCGAGGTTGTCCGGCCAGACCCACATCGACTCGAGGATGTCCGTGGAGTTGGTGTGGAAGTCGCCGGTCTCGACCCAGTTGAAGAAGGCCTCGAAGCCGAAGCGGAGGTAGCCTTCGAAGGTCTCGCTGTGCTGGTAGAGGTAGATGCTGACCCCGACGATGACGATCATCACGATGAAGAACCAGAAGAACATCCGGACCATGCTCATCGTGATGAATCCGCCCTTGCGCATCCGGAAGAGGGAGATGACGATGTAGGTCATACCCAGGGCCGCGCCGACCAGGGTCGTACGCGAGATCACGGCGCCGATGACGACGATGATGGCGAAGGCGCCCAGGTCCGTGGCCTGGAAGAGCCGGACCGCCCGGACGCGCGGGTTGGTGGAGAACTGGTGTGCGATCATCAGCAGGATGACGGAGAAACGCACGCCTGCCGGGTCGAGGGCCGCACCCAGGCCGTACATACGGTGGTTCACCTTGTAGAAGTCGCCCGGCTGGTACATGATGTGGTCCACCAGCCGCTCCACGATGGAGACGTTGTCGATCAGGACCGCCGTGACGCACTGGAAGACGCCGACCAGCGCCAGGTAGCGCGTCAGGATCTCCAGGTCCACTTCTTCATATTCCCATTGCAGGAGCGAATAGACGCCGTAGGCGCCCGCCATCCAGGTGGCGAACGAGACGATATAGTTGGAATAGACGGTGTCGAAGGTACCGGAGATCGTGACGCTGAACAGGCACCAGACGGAGAAGACGCCCGCCAGCAGGGCGGCGAAGAGCGTCGGCTCCGAGAAGGTGAACGAGCGCCGCCGCATGCTGTTGAACGCGAACGCGAGCACACCGAATGCGGCCACCATGATCTTGGTGTTCAGGGATTCCGGGAGGAAAGGGAAGGAGAACGGGAATAGGAAGAAACTGGTCGTCAGGACCAGGATGAACCTACGCAAAAGTCTTAGCATATCGTGAAAGTCTAGCGGTACAGGATACCGTAAGCAAGTTTATAGACGAACAGGTTATAGAGCCGGACCCCCACCCAGCAGCGCCGGGCGGCCATTTTCTGCAGCGTATAGGTGTGCAGGGGCAGGGCGCCGCGCTCCCGGGCCCTCGCGTTGGCCTCCGGGAACCAGGCGTACCAGGTCTCGTAGTCTTTCTTGTCGGTGCTGATCAGCAGCGGGCGCTTGAGGAACAGCTTGAGGTCCGTGATCGCGTCGGGGTTGTCCCGGACGATGTCCGAGCCGGCGAAGCGGCGTTCCACCTCGGCGAGGTTGGTCTCGATCTGCGCGCGGCGCTCCGGGCTGAACGAGCGGCTGATGGAGGCGCTGTTGACCGCGTTGTAGCGGTAGAGCGACTCGTGGAGCTGCACCACGCGCCCGGCGAGCAGGAACGCGCGCAGCATGAACTGCATATCTTCGCCGAGGTCGGCGCCCGGGATGAAGCGGAGGCCGTTGCGCTCGACCAGGTCGCGGTTGACCAGGAACAGCCAGAGGTTCCAGCGCATCGTGCCGCCCATCAGGTTGTAGAGCGCCTCTTCCGGGTTCTCGTAGTCGGCCTGGCGCATATAGCGGCCTTCGCGCGCGTTGCGCCCGAGCGTCCAGTCCCAGCCGACGATGTCCACCGGATGCTCGGTGGGCTCGGCCGCCGCGGCCGCCAGCTCCAGCATATGCGGGTCCAGCAGGTCGTCCGCGTCCGCGAAGGCGAGGTAGTCGCCCTCGGCGACGTCGAGCGCCCGGTTGCGGGCCTCCGCCGCGCCGCCGTTCCGCTCCGCGCGGAGCAGCTTGCACGGCAGGCCGCTCTCCACGCAGAAACGCTCCAGCAGGGCGGCGGAGCCGTCCGTGCCGGCGTCTTCGGAGAAGATGACCTCGAAGTCGCGGAAGCGCTGGGCGCGGATGCTTTCCAGCGTGTCCGGGAGGGTCTTCTCGGCGTTGTAGACGGGTATGATCAGGCTGATCTTCATTTCGCGAGCGCGACGATGCGCTGGATGAATTCAGGGTCGGAGCCGTTGAACTTGCGGGCGAACAGGGCGGGGAGGCGGCCAGCCGGTCATAGTCGGCGGCCGACCAGTCGACGAGCTCGCTGCCCTGCCAGCCGATGAGGCGCATGCAGCCGGTGGCGTCGTCCTTGGCGTTGTAGATCGCGGAGCGCATCGGGGATGCCCAGCAGAGCGTCTGGAACACCATCTCGTCCGGGCAGAACGTATGGCGGAAGGTCTTGCGGACCCATTTCTCGTTGTCGAGGAAGCAGCGGACCATCGCTTCGGTCACGCTGACCCACTGGGAGCCTTTCTTGAAATCCACGCGGGCGTTGCGCTTGTAGCCGACGGCCTCCTGGACGCGGATCCAGGCGGCGCGCAGGATGCGCTTGCATTGCGAGCGGTTCTTGAAGTCACGCGGGAAGAGGTGCCAGCGCTGGACCTTGCGGACGATTTCCGGCGTCATTCCCGTGAGGGTGTAGCCGATGAATTCCTTGCCCTTGTGCTCCTGGAAGAAGGTGTGGATGTAGTCCTGGCCCTTGAGCGGCAGATCCACGCCCGAGAGGAGGTGGTAGTAGGCGTAGGGGCCGTCCTTCAGCGCGGCGCCGAAGAGGGCGTATTCCGCCTCCACGACGGAGTAGTCGCCCCAGCGCACGTCGACGCGGTTGCGGAGCACGACCAGGCGCGCCTTGTCGGCGTGCAGCGCGGGCAGTTCGCGGACCTTGCGGTCGATGTGCACGAAGATGTCGTTGCGCGCGTCGTCCAGACACCCGATCAGGGTCTGGAGCAGCGCGAACTCGTGGTGCGCGAGGATGAGGAAGGCGTGTTTCATCCCAACTTCTGCTTGATCGTGCGGACGGCGTCGAAGGGCCGTCCGAGCGGCGTGCGGTAATATTTCCAGAAACGGTACATCCTGCCGGGCGTCCATTCCGCCTGGATTTCTTCCGGCAGCGTGTCATAGACCTTCCACCAGGTACCGAACTGGACCGTGAAGAGGTTCCAGGGCTTGCCGCCCGTGTAGTGGACGGTAGCTTCCTTCTGCACCCGGTCCCACAGCTCCTCGCCGTACTGGCGGACGAAGGCGGGCTTGTATTTCGGGATGAAGAAGGTGCGGATGCTGTTGTAGAGCGGGCTGAGCGGCAGCACGCGCCCCTGGCAGACCTGGTTGAGGGCGTCCTGGTCCGGGAATTCCAGGTAGGGGACGCGGCAGGCTTCCAGCAGCTTTTCGGATACTTTGTCGGCGCGCATCCGCGCGAGGTTCATCAGCAGGAATCCGGAGTTGAAATAGCGGTCCGGGTCGCAGCCCAGCGCGCGGAAGCGCTCGGCCTGCCCCTCGATGGCCGCTTCGAACACGACGCCCAGGTAGTTGTCGCCCAGGTCCGTCTCGCGCCACAGTCTGGCGAGGTCCTGGCGGACGATGATGTCGCAGTCCAGGTAGATGATGCGGTCCAGCTCCGGCAGGAGCTCGGGCAGCAGGAGCCGCAGCGAGGCGGCCTCGGAGTAGCGCGGGTCGATGTAGACGCCCTGCAGGCGGCCTTTCAGCGGGAGGAATTCCAGCGTGAGCCGGCCGCAGCCCAGACGCTGCAGCTTCTCCTGCATCCGCGCGGGGAGCTCCTCCGTCAGCAGGCACACCACGCGGAATTCCCCGTCGGGGCAGGCATCCAGCACCGAGCGGAGCAGGGTGGCCGCCTGGACGAAGTAGTTGGGCGTGAAGGCGATGGCGAGCGGGATCATCATACGTTGTTGAATCTTTTCCGCCAGCCGCAGGCGAAAGCCAGGACGTGCGGAGTCAGTCGCTTGAATATCCAGAACAGGGCCAGGCAGATGAGCAGGGTCAGCAGCGGGGCCGCGAAATAGATCAGCCAGCGGGCGGGCAGCGTGGCGCCGAAGACCCGCAGCAGGGCGCCCTTCACCCAGCCCAGGATGAAGATCTCGTGGGCGGCATAGATGAAGAACACCGTCTGGGACAGGGCCAGCATATTCCTCCGGGCCCTGGGCCGGTTGATCAGCCGGTCGCAGATGTTCATGAACGTGACCATGCCGAAGGGGAAGAACAGCAGGCGGAACAGCTGGTGCAGGTCGTCCCCGTAGAGGCTGGTCGCCAGGAAGGCCAGGGTGAGGGTGAGGAAGGCGGCCGGGAAGCGGATGCTCCGGCAGATTTCCAGCATATTGATGCGGCGGATGCCCATCCAGGCGCCGGCGCCGAAGAAGGCGAACGCCTGCAGGAGGGTGCCGCCGGTCTTGTACGAAGCGAGGTAGAGGACGCCCAGCAGGACCAGCGTAAACCTGGGCGCTTTCGTGCTCAGGAACCAGTACAGCGGCGTCAGGAGCGTCATCACGATGAGGTCGCGGACGAACCACAGCGGGAAGTCGATCGGACCGGTGACGAACCAGAACAGCGGCCCCCGTTCGACGGAGTAGAGCGGGTCGCTGGAGAAAGGGACGCCGAACTTCCGGAAGAGGGTGGTCACGAGCAGGACGGCCAGCACGTTGAAGAGGTTCCAGAACAGGTAGGGGAAGAGGAGCGAATGCGCGCGGCGCTTCCACTTCTCGGCGAACCAGGCGGGACCCAGCTGCCCTTCCTTCAGGCTGCGGAAGAACAGGTAGCCGGAGAACACGAAGAACCAGCAGACGGCGATCGAGCAGAGGTGATGCGAGATCAGCTCCGTCGTGAAATGGAAGACGTTGGCGCTGTCCAGCGACCGCCGCATCGGCGCCAGGTTGGTGGCGACCGAGTGCTCGAGGAGCACGAGGACGATCAGCGGGAAGCGCATCGCTTCGATCAGGACGGACTGTCGGGTGTCGAGTGCGGTTTTCATCGCGGAGGGTTAGGAATGGATCTCTTTGGCGGGCACGCCCACGACGGTGACGCCGGGCGTGAGGACGTCCTTGACCACCACGGCGCCTGCCCCGATGCGGACGTTGTCCGCGATGCGGATGCCGCCGAGGATCTGGGCGTTCTGCCCGATGTCGACGTGGTCGCCGATGACGGGGGAGTCGTCGGGATAGCCGCCGTTGCTGCCGATGCAGCAGTTGCCGTGGATGATGCAGCCCTTGCCGATGCGGGCCTTGGGGTTCACGATGACGGAGCCGTAGTGCTCCAGCTTGAGGTCTTCGCCGAAGCAGCCGGCGCTGATGATGAAGCCCAGGCGGGCGCCGAGGCGGTTCTTGCGGCCGCGGTACCAGAAGCAGAGCAGCTGGTTCGGTGCCGCGAAGGTGTATTTCTCTTCTTTCCGCAGGAAGCGGAGATAGCGCTTGATGTAGTACTTCTCCGGGCGGATCCACCATTCGAGGAATCTCTCTTTGAGCGTCATAGGATTAGCGGTATGCGGTTTTGCGGCCCCCCGTCAGGACGGCTGCCGTGCGCGGCAGGAGCTTCTGCAGCAGGTACAGGAGGCCCAGGCAGATGGCGACGGCGAGCGCGGGGGTCAGGAAAAAGGCGAGGATGCTTCCCCAGACGGTGTCCGTGGGAAGGAGGGTTTCGACGAGCGGGCAGGCGGCGTTCTGCAGGATCAGCACCTCGTGCGCGGCGAAGATGAAGAAACTGCTGCCCGCGAGGAACGGGACGGACAGCCGGGTGCGCTTCTCCCAGCCCCAGGCGGCGAGGCAGATGGCGGAGCCGATGCCGCTGACCAGGAAGAAGAATTTGCTGAAGCGGGTCCAGTAGTCGGAGACGTCGAACAGCAGGAAGATGGCGGCCATCGACAGGACGGCCACGGCGAGCAGCGCGTAGCGGCGCGGCCAGGCCGTCTGCAGGAGGTTCTTGCCCGCGAGTTGCAGGTAGGCGCCGATGACGAAGAACAGCAGCCCTTCCGGCACCACCCGGCGGACGGCCAGGAACAGTACGCACAGGCCCAGCACGCCGTAGACCTTCGTCCAACGGAGGAAAAGATAAATCGCGGGCGTCAGCAGGACGAAGAGCATCAGGTCGCGGATGAACCAGAGGGGGCCGTCGACCGGGAAGGCCTGCGAGCCGACCGGAAGCGCGCCGGACACGCTCCAGAACATCCGGACGCCGCCGGCGTTGAGGAACTGCTGATACAGGCTGACGGGGCCCGCCTGGACGTTGTAATAGATCCAGAGCGCGATCAGGGCGATGACGTTCCACAGGAGATACGGGACCAGCAGGGTCCGGACGCGGTTCCTGAGCTTCCGGCCCCATTCCGGCCAGGACCACGTCCGCAGCCCGTTGAAGAACAGGAAGCCGGAGAGAAGGAAGAAGCAGGGGACCGCGAGGCGGCAGATGCCTTCCTGGAACAGGATGCAGAGCACGCGCAGCGGCCCGGTCGCGTCCAGGACGACCGTCTTGCCGTAGTGCAGCATCACCACGGCCACCGCCATCGGGAAGCGGAGGGCGTCGATCGTCTTCGACTGGAGGTCCGTCCAATCAGTCTGCATGCTTCGAAGTGAATTTGCGAGCCCAGAGACAGCCCGTCTCCTGCAGCCTGGTATAGTCTTCCGCCGGGAAGGTCCGCGGGGTGTCCCCGAGGAACTCGGCGTAAAGGAGTTTCGGTTCGTCCAGCAGCCGGAACGTGCCGGCGGCGAGGAGCTCGGTGGCGGCGAAGTATTCGTCGCCGCAGAAGGACCAGCGGTATTTGCGCAGGATGTCCGCCTGGTGCTCCACCAGGAAGCGGCAGCCCTGCTCCGTCAGGCTCAGCCAGTTGTCGGTCTTGCGGAAGTCCACCTGCCTGAAATGCCGGATACCGAAGACCTTCTGGACCTTCAGGGCGGCCCGCCAGCAGAAGGTTTCCAGCGCGCGGCTGCACGCGTGGCCCGGCGTCTTGAAGTGCCGCATCGGGAGGTGGTAGCGCCGCAGCTTGAAGTCGGCGTCCCCTTCGTCGCGCTTCCAGAAGCGCAGGATCTCCTCGTCGGCGTGGTTGTCGTAATAGGCCATCAGTTCGTCGACGGGCTTGAGGGGCAGGTGCGTGCCGGAGAGGATGTGGTAGTGGGCGTAGGGGCCGTCGTGCAGGGCCGCTCCGAGGAGCAGCAGCTCCGTGCGGATCTGCGAGACGGTGCCCCAGCACACGTCGATGCGTCCGTCCAGGATATGCAGCCGGCCTTTCTCCACGCGGAGCTCGGGGAGCGCCGCCACCTTCTTGTCGAAATGGATGTAGAAGTCGCTGCGCACGTCGTCGAGCATCGAGACCAGCCGTTGCAGGACCTCGAATTCATTGTGGGCGATGATGAGCCAGGCGTGGTTCATAGGTCAGGCGGCGCGCCGCTTGCGTTTCATCAGGTCCGCGAACAGGCCGGGGCAGCGCAGGATGAGGGCGCCCAGCACGCGGTCTTTCCGCGAGAGCAGGCATTTCTGCTGCGCGAATTCCTGCCGGATGAACGCGGCGTGCTGCGCGCGGAAGGCGCGGAAACCGTCCGTCTTCAGGCGGTCGATGTGCCAGAAATGCGTGCCCATCAGGAAGGAGAAGGCGTCGGCGGAGAGCCAGTCGCGGTCGGCGGCGTCGGCACCCTCCGCGATGAAGGCTTTCAGGTATTTGTAGACCGCGACCATGTCGGACATCGACCGGTCGGATCCGGAGCTCATGAAAGATCCGCCCCACTGGCGGTAGACGTAGAGCGGTCCGTCCAGGACCGTGAGCGCGGGCGAGAAGTACTGCAGGGCCCGGCAGAAGTATTCGTCTTCGTGGCGCAGCCCTTCCGGGAAAAAGACCCAGCGGTTGGCGAAGAGCTCCCGGCGGAAGATGAACTGCACCGGGCAGACCGACACGGGCTGCCGCCGCAGGAAATCCTTGCCCGGCAGGGTTCCTTCCGGGGCCGCGGCGAAGGGCTTGACCCATTCGCGTCCGCTCTCCTCGTCGCGCATCCGGACGGGCGCCGCGAAGGTGTCCGTGTCCGGGTGGGCGTCGATGAGCGCCAGGACCTTGTCGACGGCGCCGGGCACCAGGTAGTCGTCGCTGTCGACGAACCAGACATAGGCGCCCTGCGCGGCGGCGAAGCCGCTCTTGCGCGCGACGCTGACGCCGGCGTTGTCCTGCCGGACGGCGTGGAACTGCGCGTGGCGCGCGCCGTAGGACGCGAGGACGTCCGGCGTGCCGTCGGTGGAGCCGTCGTCCACGACGACCAGCTCGTAGCGCTCCGCCTGCGCGCTCTCCAGGATGGAGTCGAAGCAGGCCGCGCAATACTTTTCAGCGTTGTACGCCGGGATGATGATGGACAGGACGGGCGTCATCTTTTCCGAAGCTTGGACAGCAGGATGTCCCTGGCCTCCTGGTAGGCGTAGAGCCCGAGGGCCTTGTTCAGCAGGCAGTAGAGCACGGCGCCGGCGGTGAAGGAGACCGCCAGGGACAGGAGGTGGTTGCCGATGTAGGCCGAGCAGACGAGGCTCACCGCCAGGACTGCCAGGGCCGGCAGGAGATAGGGCAGGACGACCTTGAGCTGGCGGCCCAGGCCGTAGCCGAGGATCTTCTTCGTATAGAGCGTGTTGAGGCAGAGTGCGATGATGGAGTAGAGCACCTGGCCGTAGCACATCACTTTCAGGTTGAACAGCATCGAGACGAACAGGATCGTGAAGGCGATCGTCTTCTTGATGATCTCCAGGCGCAGGACCAGGTCGGAGCGCCCCTTCACGTACAGCAGGTTCAGGTTGATGGTCGTGATGCCGTTGGCGAGCAGGCTGAAGCAGAGGATCTGCATCAGCGGGACGCAGTCGATCCACGTGTCCGTCAGGAGGAAGATCACCAGCGGACGGGCGCTGCCGCAGAGCCAGAGCAGCATCGGGAAGATCAGGAAGCAGGACAGCTGGATGTATTTCTCATACACGCTCAGCAGGCGGTCGTTGTCGTCCTGGATCTGGCTGAGCACGGGGAAGGCCACGCGGTTGAGCGCACTGGTGATCGTGCTGTTCGCCATCCCGGGGAACTGCCCCGCCCGGGTGAACAGGCCGGTGTCCGCGGCCCCGAAGCGCTTGCCGATGACGGACGGGTAGGCGTTGTCGTAGACGGTGCTGATGACGGAAGCGGCCAGCAGCTTGGAGCTGTAGGAGAACAGCCGCTTGAAGGATTCTTTCGAGAAGACCATCTTGGGCATCCAGTGCACGAAGATGAGCGTCAGGACGGTGACGACGGTGGCCGAGGCGACCGACTGCGCGACCAGCGCCCAGGCGCCCATTCCCTTGTAGGCGCAGTAGATGCCGAGGCCGCCCGACAGGATCGAGGACGCGAGGGAGATGATGGTCTTGGTCTTGAAGTCGACCCGGATCGTCAGCAGGGTCCCGTGGATCGAGGAGAGCGAGCAGATGACCAGGATGAGCGCGACGGCCCGCAGCAGCGGTTTGAGCAGCGGCTGCTCATAGAAGTTGGCGATCAGCGGGGCGCTGAAGAACAGGATGCAGTAGAAGACCAGGCTCAGCGTCAGGTTGATGATGTAGACCGTCGAGAAGTCCGCGTCGCTGGGGTTCTTCGTCCGGATCAGCGCGCTGGCCAGGCCGCCGTCGACGAAGAGCTGCGCGACGGCGATGAAGATGCCCATCATCCCGACCAGACCGTAGTCGGTCGGGCTCAGCAGGCGCGCCAGGATGATGCCGATCAGGAAATTGACGCCGCGCGTAAAAACCTGCTCGACAAAGCTCCAGGACGCTCCCTTGAGCGTTTTCTGTTTAAGCGATTCGGACATTCGGGAACAGGACCTCGTCCAGTTTCTTATACACGTAGGACAACCCCTCCGCGAGGAGGAAGGTCGTCGCGAACACGAACAGCAGGAAAGTCCAGGGCCGCGTGTTCCATCCCAGCGACGTGGCGATGATCATCGGCAGGCGCTGGATGATGTAGACGGTGAAGGCGTTCTTGCCGGCCCACTCCAGCACGGGATTGCCGACGTGGATCCGGGAGGAGAGGATGAGCACGGCGCAGCAGAACAGGCAGGTGACGATGCCGTAGACGTCGACGAAGAAGGCCTTGTGCGCGACGGCGAACAGGACCAGGAAGACGACCAGCGCCCCGGCGAAGCCGCCGTTGCGCCGCAGGGTGCCGTCCACGGCGGTCCTGCACCGGCTGACCAGCATTCCGAGCGGGAACGCGGCGATCGTGTCCACCCAAAAGGATTCCTTCCGGAAGACCAGCCGCAGCAGGATCCACAGCGCGGCGGAGCCCAGCGTGGTGTACAGCACGGCGCCGGCGCCGAACCGGCGGTGCAGCTTCATCGCCGCCCAGGCGATCAGGTACAGGCAGAGGATGACGAAGATGAACCAGTTGGAGTTGCCGACATCTTCCCAGCCGATCCAGCAGAGCGCGTAGTTGCGGGCGGGATAGGTGATGGGGATGAGGAGCTGGACGAGGATGAACAGCGCCACGGCGATGTCGAAGTGCAGCAGGATCTTGAGGAAGCGGCGGGAGAGGAAGGACTTCTCGTAGCCTTCCTTGCGCCGGAAGGATTCCAGGATCCCGTAGCCGGAATAGAACAGGAACATCGCCACGATCAGCTGCCCCAGGCGGTCCTGGACCATCGCATAGATGCTGTCCGTCCAGTTGTCCGACAGCGTGAAGTAGCCCCGGCTGTGGGAGAACAGGATCAGGAAGGTGAAGATGCCCTTGATCATCGTCGTGCTTTTCGGCGACAGGTAGTCTGCGCGGTATCCGCCGAAGCGGATGCCCCACAGGCAGAGCAGGATCAGGGCGAGGAGCAGGAACGTCATCGTGCGTCGAAGCCTAAGCCTTCCAGGATATCCCGGTAGATCGCCTCCGCGACGGTGCCGTTGCCCGAGGCGGGGAGGTAAGTGTTGAGGAATGTGGCCCGGACGTCCTTGCGGAAGTCGAAGCCGCCGAGGACGACGTTCTCGAGGAACGAGACGATGTCCTCTTCCGACTGGCCGAGGTAGTGGGCGAGGATGCCTTCCTGCCCGAGCTCGTTCTGGCCGGCCAGGGAAGCGTCCAGATCGTGGGTCGTGAACATCACCGGCTTGCCGGTGAAATGGTATTCGATCGAGAAGGATCCGCTGTCGTGGATCATCGCGTCCGAGGTCTTGAACAGGTCCACGTAGGAACCGGTGACCAGCTGCGTGTTGGCGCCCTGCGCCCAGCAGCGGTAGTAGGCGTCCGCTTTCTCCTTGCCCCAGAGGGGATGCGCGTACAGTTCGGTGAGCAGGCGCGGATGCGGCTTGAAGGCGAACTGGAGGCGGTCTTCATACTCCCGGGCGAGCCGGGCGATGCTGGTGCTGAGCCAGGTGAAAGAGTTGCGGTGGAGCGGGCCGTTGGTGGCGATGGAATAGTGCGGCGCCCAGATGATGCGCTTCTTGGGCCGGTCCTGCGGCTTCCAGACGTCGGTCGCCGCGGGCTCCCGCAGGATGTCCATCATCAGGTCGCCCGTCACCCGGATGTTGCGTCCCTTGTTGTACAGGATCCGCTCGGCCTCCTTGCGGTGGAGGTCCGACGCGTAGTACAGGCGCCAGGCGATCTCGTTCAGGTGGGTCCGGTAGACCCATTCGCCCGTCGAGGTCCGGATGGAGTAGGGGATGTAGCAGATGAGGCTTTCCGGGAAGAAAGTGGCGTCCAGGTCGTTCCCGAAGAGGAAATTGTAGGGCTGCGGATAGAACAGGATGTCCGGATGCAGCTGGCGCTTCAGCGTCGCGCCGGGCTGCTGCTCGCCGGACAGGTCGATGTAGGGCAGGTCGTTGGCGTTGCAATATTCGACCAGTTCCGCCATCGCTTTCTGCTTCTGCGCCTGCTGGAAGGAGGCGAAGGGATACAGCGCGAGGTGGACGTCGAAACGCGCGTCCGCGCGGAGCAGCGCGAACAGTTTCTGCGCGCGCCACATCGGCAGGGACGAGGCGATGAAGACGACGCTCGCGTGGCCGCGCGCCCGGATGGCCCGGACGGCGTTTTCCTGCGCCTTGCGCGCCTGCGGGATGACCCGGCCCTTGTACAAGGCCGGTTCAATGCGTTTGCGCAACTTTTCTTCGAGGGGAGAGCCCATCGGAACTGCCTACAGACGGCGGATGTATTCCTTGATGTCGCTGGAGGAAACGCCCTCCGTGCGGGGAAGCCGGACGACTTCCTTGCCGTGCTCACGGCACCATTGCTCGACGGCCTGGAAGCCCTGGTGCTTCTGGTCGCCGCCCAGCACGAAGATGTCGAAATCCACTTCGTCCTTGATCTTGTCGACGTCCGTGTAGACCACGACGTCGTCGACGTATTTGATCGCCTTGACGATGTACATCCGCTCTTCCGTGCCGTTGACGGTCGGGCTGCCCGGTTTATATTTCTCGACGCTCGCGGAGTCCTGCACCGCGACCACCAGCCGGTCCCCGAGGGCTTTCGCCTTGCGGAACAGCTCGATGTGACCTATATGCAGCAGGTCGAAGACGCCGACGGTCAATACGGTTTTCATCGTCGGATCAGTGTTTGGCGCCGGGGAAATGGTAGATGATGCCGAGGGAGAGCTTCGGCGTGATGTCGAACGGGAAGTCGACGGGGTCGACGCCGTTGTACCAGTCGGTGAAGAATTCGAAGCCCGCGTCGATGAACCAGCCGAACCCGCCGGGCGCGTCGAACTCGAAGATGCCGCCGAAGCGGAAGCCGGGGACGAGGTTGGGCTCTTCCGTGTACTGGAAGGGATGCTCAGGCGTCTCGAACCCGTTCGTGAAGGCGCCGCCGAGGCCTACATAGACCTTGGGGCTGAACGACACGTTGTATTCGGCCAGGCCGTGGAAATTGACGATGCCGTCCACGAAGACGTGGAAGGCGTTGAAGCGGTACGGGTAGAACCCGCCGTAGGGGATGAGCGCGCTGGCGTTGTTGTTGTAGCTGCCGGACAGGCGGAGGTCAAAGCCGTCCGAGAGGTTGTAGCCGATCGAGAGCTGGCCGTGATACCCGAGACGGTCCCAGGTCTGGTCGTTGGCGGAGAAGGAGCTGGCGTTTTCGGCGAGGAGGGTCGTCGCTCCGCCCTGAAGCGAGAAATACCAGCGGTGCCCGTACTGGAACGGGGAGAGGGGGGATCTGCGCGGCGTGCCCGCCAGGCACGCGAAAGCCGTCAGCAGAGCGGCTGCCAAAAGTACGATTTTACGATACATATTGGGAAGTTTTAAAAGCTTGTTTCGACGGCTTCGCCGTCGGGCCTGCTTCAGAAAGAGGCGGTCCAGAAAAGCGGAAAAAGAAGGGTCTTTCTCACTTAACTAAACAAAGATAACTAATTTAGCGCAATTAAACAAGCCTTTTTTTCGCGCGCGCGCCCGTAAGGACGTCCGTGACCCCCGGAAGGAAGCGTTCGCCCAGCCGGAAGAGGAGCAGGCAGAAGCCGACCGTGAGGAGGGTCCGCACGAAGATGTCGCTGCAATAATACAGCTCCCCGCGGCTGCTTGTGACGTGCAGCATGAAGTAGCGGGCGAAGTCGTCCAGGACCAGGATGCCGTGGGCGGCGAAGATGAAGAAGGAGCTCCGGGTCAGGAACGGGCGGTTGTGCAGGAGGCCCTTGTCCAGGCCGGCGCCGACCAGGGCGAAGGCGGCGGCGCAGCCGCTGAATTTCAGGATGTTAAGCAGGTAGAAATAGACGTCCGGCTGGTGCCGGAAGGTCGTCGGGAGGAGGCACAGCAGGACGACGGTCAGCCCGGCGGCGGGCCATTTGACGCGGCTGGACAGCGTGAGGAGGTTCCGCCCGGACAGGCTCAGGAAGGCGCCGAGGACATAGAAGAACAGGTCCGCGCGCTTGTGGAGGAAGCCGAACAGCAGGACGGCCAGCAGGAGCAGGCCGAAGCCCTTGAGGTAGCGGCAGAGGGCATAGACCAGCGGCGAGGCGGCGGTCAGCAGGATCAGGTCGCGGATGAACCAGAGGGGATAGTCCAGCGGCATCCCTTCCTGGCAGTTCCAGAAGATGCGCCAGCCGCAGCCGCCCCAGGTGGCGGTCAATTCTGCCAGCGAAGCCGCGTCGGCGCTGCCGAAACGGACGCGGAGCCAGTTGTAGCCGTAGATCAGCGCGGCCGCCAGGAGGTTCCAGAGGAGGAAGGGGATGAGCAGCGTGTGCACGCGGCGTCCCACCTTGCGGGTCCAGGCCTGCCAGTCCCAGCACTCCAGCCCCTTGAAGAAGAGGAAGCCCGAGATGAGGAAGAAGCAGGGCACGGCGACGCGGCAGATGCCTTGCGCCAGGAGGATGCAGAGGGTCGAATAGACGGGATAGTCTCCGTTCGCGCCGGCGGAAGAGGCGTGGAGGAGGACCACGGCGAAGGCCATCAGGAACCGGAGGTAATCGATGGTGCGTGACTGAAGCGAATCTGTCATGGACCCAAATGTACGATTTTTCGGTGGAATTCTCTATCTTTATCACCGGTTATGCCGGATCAAGCGTGGAATATCTTCCTGGAATTGCTGCGTGCGGGCCTGTGGGAGCAGGACCTGCAGCTGGCTGTGCCTGACGCGGCCGGCTGGGAGCAGGTGCTGCAGCTGGGCCGCGCGCAGTCCGTGATGGGCCTGGTCCTGCGCGGGATCGCCCATCTGCCGGAGGCGCAGCGGCCGCCCGAGCCGCTGTGGCCGGAGCTGCAGGCCTGGGAGCTGGCGCTGGACCGGGCGAACGTCCGCTACGCGCGCGTCCACGAGGCGCTGCAGGCGCAGTTTGCCGGAGCCGGCCTGCACCCGCTGGTGCTGAAAGGCCGCGAGGCGGCGAAATACTACGCGGAGCCGTCCGTCCGGCAGGCCGGCGACATCGACCTGTATCTGCAGGAGGCGGAATTCGCGCAGGCGCGCGGAATGGCTCCGGACGCCCGGACCGCTTCCGACGGCGCTGCCGTGTTCGTGCGCGACGGCGTCACGGTGGAGCTGCATCCGCGCTACTATGACCTCCATCTTCCGGCGTCCGTGCTGCCGGCGCCCGGCACGCCCTGCGGCGAATTGCTGCTGCTCTCCGCGCACATCTTCAAGCACGCGACGGGCCCCGGCGTGGGCTGCAAGCAGCTCTGCGACCTGGCCCGCGCGCTGACGGCCCTCGACGGGCGCTATGACCGGCAGGAACTGGCCGACGCGCTGCGCCGTGCGGGCCTGCTCCGCTGGCACGCGCTGCTCTGCGCGCTGCTGGTGGCCGACCTGGGCCTCGCGCCGTCCTGCGCCGCCCTGCCCGGCGCGCCGTCCTGCAAGCCCCGCGACCTCGATGCCCTGCGCCGCATCGTGCGCGCCGGCGGCAGTTTCGGGCTGGCGGACGCCGCCCACCGCCGTTCCCGCAAGCGCAGCGCGCTCGTCAAAAAAACAGCCACCGCAGGGGCTTTCCTGCGGCGGCTGCCGTTCTCTCTCCGTTTCAATGCCCGCGAGACCTTCGCCACGATGTGGGAACTCACGATGGGCAATCTCCGGAAGTAATCCTTATTGCAGGTTCGAATCCACGACGTCCCGGTTGCGGCCGTAATCCCAACGGTGGTTGCGGATCGCGAGGCGGCTGGAATTCGTGATCGAATAGACCGGGTGTCTGCCGCTGTCGCGGTAGTAGAGGTTGAACTGCGGCGAGCCGGAGGCGCTTCCGCTGCAGTTGGTCAGCGTGACGTTGATCTTGGTGTCCGAGACATAATCCCGCTGGCGGCCGATGTTGCCGCTCCGGAACTTGGGCGTGTCGATGAGCGTGATCGCCTTCGTCTTGTCGGCCGGCGTACGGATGGTCAGCGTGGTGAGCTCCGGGCAGTTGTTGGCCGTGACGGACTTGACGCGCTCGAACTCGATGGTCTGGAGACCGTTCATGTCGATGAACTCGAAGTCGGTGTCCTGGGCCTGGTCCGCACCGTTGCCGGTGAAGCTGAATGACGTCATCGCAGGGAGGTTCTTGAAGCGGACCGACTGCGCGCCGGCGATGTTGTCCAGCGTGACCCGCTGCAGGCTGGGGCAGTCTTCGATGCGGATCTCGCCGCCGTGGTGGAACTGCACCTCCTGCAGCTTCTCCATGCCGCTCAGGTCCAGTTCGGTGACGTTGTTGAGGTTCAGGAAGTTGATCTTCTCCAGGTTGCAGAAGATGGCGAAGTCCTCCACCGTGAGCTTCGTTCCGGGCTGGAACAGGCTCTCGTGCAGGTCGATCGTCTTGACGGTGGAAGCCAGGTACCGGACTTCGTCGTCGGTGAGGTCGCGCCAGACGCGGGTGCCGTTGTCGTCGTCCACGAGCACCTTGATCTTGCCGTTGACGATCTCGCAGGTGCCGCTGCCCGGATAGACGCCCGTGACGTCGTCGAGGACGGCCGCGACCGTCAGGTCGGTGAAATTGATGATCTGCTCCAGCAGCATCTTGGCGACGAGCTGGGTGGAATGGTCGGAGATCTCGACGTCGCTGACGAGGACGTCCTTCTCGTTGATGGCGATGTTGAGGTTATACTTCTTGCCCGGCTGGAACGTGCTGACCCTGCTGTTGGCCAGCGTGTTGGCCACGACGGACTTGGTCGTGCGGACGGTCAGCTTGAGGTCGCTGGCGTTGAAGGACTGCGGCAGGATGAAGAGCGCGCAGGACACGCTCTCGCCGTAGGCGACGGAATTCGGCTCGAAGGTCGCTCCCACATAGGTGGAACCGTTCCTGAAGTTGCTGGAATTGTAGCTGAACGTCTCGCCGCCGTTGGTCTGGAGATCGTAGGTGCCGGACAGGTAGTACGGCCGCTTCTCGTTCTCGCTCGCGCCGTTGTTGAACTTGTGCGTATGCTTCAGGCCGATCTTGCGGATGTCGATGGGCTCGTGGGACGCGCAGTTGTTGCGGATCGTGACGAAGATGGTGGTCACCATCGGATAGTAATCCAGCGTGACCTGCCCCTTGCCGCTGCTCTGGTAGCCTTTCTTGGCCGCCGCCATGTAGGCGTACTGCATGTTGGTGGCGAGGTCGCCGTACTGGTCCTCGGGGAGGGTGACGGTGAACTTGGCGCCGTTGCTGCCGAAGCTGCTGTTGCTGGACGTGATGGCATTGGCCGGATAGAGGCTGTAGAAGTCGTGGACCCGGTTGGACTTCCAGCTCAGCGGCTCCGTGACGGACGCGACGCGGGCCTTGCTCTTCGTGTCGTCCGGGCTGATCTGGACGATGTAGTAGTCCTTGTCCTCCACGTTGGAATTGTTGTTGTTCCCGCTGTTGTGGGTGTGCAGGAAGATCTTGACCTGGTCGCCGTTCACCCAGTCGATCCGCTCCTTGTTGTTGCGGACGTAGCCGGAATATTCGGTCTTGGTGTCGATGTCTCCGGTATCCTCCCCGTGCTCCGCGCTGGCGCTGAACATGATGGGCTGGCCGTCACGTTCCTGGAGGAAGAGTTTCTGACACGACGTAAAGGCGAGGATCGAAAGCCCCGCCATCAGGAGGTATTTGATTCTCATCTTCAAGAGTTTACTATTGCTCCCAGCTGGAATTCCAGTTGTTTTCGTTGATGGTACCACCCACGTCCTGACCCATGGTATCGACTTCCTTGATGTTTTCATCGACCTGGGCAGTGGAAGCGCCGAGGATCTCGGCCTCGAGCGCGAGCGCGAGGTCGTCGAGGACGGCCGGCGCCGTGTAGT
>Ga0265300_10000755_pt1 | contig 33300 bp, 48 predicted proteins | sample AusTroGonzalo_MG_FD_193482 | JGI IMG/M metagenome (GOLD analysis project Ga0265300, IMG submission 193482) | Bovine rumen microbial communities from tropical cattle in Woodstock, Queensland, Australia - Gonzalo_03 | ecosystem: Host-associated > Mammals > Digestive system > Stomach > Rumen ...
GATATATCGTATCTGCAGCACGCTTGAAATACGCATTCTCACCCGGAATCCAGGAACCATTTACAAAACCGGTAATCGTTCCCTTGAACAGCCCGGAAAGGACGCTACCCAGCGAAATCTCGCCGTTGGCGGTGCGTGCCAAAATCTGGTCGGCACGGATAGTTGGGAAATTCGCATTTTCACCAGTGCGGCCGGAAATACTTCCGGAAAATCCACCTTCGGAACGGACGGTGCTATCAACACTCAAAGCACCAGTAATGCCTACGTCCTGATCAAAAATGGCATTGCCGTTGACGCGAAGCAAGTTCTTGACAATGGCGTTTTTCGCGAATTCAATAATCTCGTTTACTGTAACGACAATATTGTTCTCAACAATCTTCGTGCCGATTTGCGCGGTTTTCTGACCACGGATAAACTTGACAAATTCTGCATGGAGTTCAGTAGCCACGTCGCCGGTTGCAGCGACACCAAGTTTGTCGTTGTGCAGCGTAGCGGAAGAATTCGCACCGCTACCAGATCCATGCACCGTAGAATTGCCGAGCGAGATGCCAGCGGCAAAAACAGCAAGCAGAGCCTTCCAAAGCTGCTCTTGGTCGGTGCCGTCAAGAGCAAGGCCCGCCTGTTCGATAAAATTGCATATCTCTTCCTGGATATTGTTCAGGAATTCCGCATTGATGACGGTCGCAGGCAAGCCCTGCTCTGGCGAACCGTCACTGAACTTTCCTTCTACACTTCCGTCAGCATCAGTCCTTTTCATATTAATCTCCTTGTTCTGCGAACGCATACAGGCATTTCGTATGCGACGGTTTCAAGTTGTCTATCATCGAACAGAAATCAGGATTTACCCACCAGCGCAAGCGCATGCCACAGCGGGCGTTTCCACAAACAAACGGCCGGCCTTCGTATTCCCCGCTGTTGTTTCCGCAGCGGAGCACCGTGACGCCCTCGATTCCGTAGTTCGACCTGAACATCCAATAGTATCGCTTCAAGTCTTCAGGGTCGGTTACCTGGCTAAATGCTGAAGGGGTCTCCCAATACTCAATGATTTCGCCGGATATACCGAAAAGCAGCGCGACGGACTTGAAGAACGATTTCGTGCATCCGCCAACCTTGCAGGCCTTGCGGACGATTTCGTTGCGCCGCTTGATTTCCATTGCGTATTTTTGCTCGTCGGTAGCATCGGGCGCGACGTAATACGACACGCCATCTTCCGGGAGCCGGAGTTCGTTTTCCCACTCGGAAAAAGATTCCGTGTGGGTCGGCGAAGCCTCGCGCAAGAACAGCATCACGTTCTCGTAGAAGCGGACAACGACTGCAGCGAGGCCCAGGAACAATTTTGCGAAATTGCTTTCCTCGCCTTCGCGCACGCTCTTGCACCACGCAGAACCACGCGGAAGAAGCCCGAGCATGGCGTTACGCACTTCTATGTCGGTATGCTCGATTTTACCGTGCAGGAGAAAACTTTTCGTGTCGGCAACGACAGAAACAGGGCCAACTTCAACGCGGTCGTCAGAAGACGTTCCAACGCACAGGACGAAAGCGCCGACAACATTGCCGCAAAGAATTTTCAGACTTCTGTCATCATAGTCGACAACATTCTCTTCCGTGTAGTCGCTGCCGCTCTTCAGCCACGCCTTAGTAGTCGAACCAAATCCCATGCCATAGACGAAAACAGAGTCGCCTTTCGCGACCTTTTTTCCGGAGTATCGTCTGACAACAAAACTAGACACTATACTCACTCCAGGCAATTTCGCCGACGACCGGCATTTCGGCATCGGCCCTATCAAGGACGACGGCCTGCTGGCCCAAAACACTCGTAACCGCAATCTTTTCGGCAACAGACGATTCCAGCAACTTCACGGTAAGAGCATCCGCCCGCACAGTATCTCCGGGCGAGTAGGAACGCAGCGCATTCCTTAGCGCTGTGCGGACGGACGCATGGATATTCTCGTTATCCGGGTAAACCTTGATAGCCAAGTTCAAGGCCTTGTTCTTGCACGAAACGACGGAAACATCTGCCGTTATCGGGCGGCGATCATCGGACTTGATGTAGTCGGAAACCTCCTGCACCGCATCGGAACTCACGGTGACGGAATCGGTATTGTCAAAATGGCAGAGCACGCAGCGGACTGCACCTGCAGTCGGGTAGCACTGCTCGACTACACAGCGGGAAACTTGCGAAAACCTTTCCGCCCACGACTTGTAGTCGGTATCGCTGCCGCCGCAAGGCTGATTCCTGCGACGGTCGAGAAGCCTGCCGCGATATTCCTCGACGGTTTCGCCCCAATACTCTACGGCACCGTCAACCTCGACTTCAATCTTTACACCGCCATTCAGGCCCTCATCACCGACAGAAACAATTTCATCGACATCTTCGGGCACGCCGTCACGGAACGAAAGAACAATGCCCGCAGGAAGGTTCCCCTCATCGCCCGACTCAAGAGCGAGCACCTTGACAGGGGTGCCGTCTTCGCCACCAGTAAGGACGGTATCGGCAACGACTTCGAACTCTATACCGGAATCACTTACCAGGACAACGCCCTGCTCGATTTCAACTGACGCAGAAGACGCCTTTATAATGGCGTATCCGCCAGCACAGGCGTCGGGCTTGTTCGGAATTCCGAAATCCGTTCCGAAATTTTTCAAAGACTCGACATCCGCAGACGCGACAAAAACGTTTCTCCACATCAAGCGGAGCAGCATGAACAGCAAGTGGACAAGGCCTGCGAAAACACGCGCAAGGACCTTTAGAACACCCTTGCGGAGCACGGAAACAACGCCGTAAAAAGCAGACGAGATCCCGTTTTCGGCTGTTCTAATCAAGTCACTTAGAGTAGGAGTAGAGAACGCCATCACGCAACCTCATTCCATAAAATTTCATAGCGATAGTCGTCACGCTCGCTGCCCTTCTCGATATGAACAGTAATCACAAGATATTCACTGTTCACGTCCGCAACGGCATTCACGGAATCCGCGACACCATCGTCGACAAGCCAGCGCAGCGAATCCTTGACATACTGGACGGCAAGCAGTTCGCGGTTCGGGCGTTTCGAAACTTGCGTAAGCGTATGGACCAGGCACCCCCAGACATCGCCTTCGATTGTCGGCTCTGCCCACCATCCGTCATCTTGCAAATCTTTCTTGAATTCCTTTTCGGCACCGCGACCAAGCGACCCGACAGACACCAGGGCAGCGCTTTCGAGCGACTTGCCCAACTGCAGGTCGCCATCGACGAAAGCGAGGTCGTAAAGACCATCTTCTCTACGCTGTAATTTAAGGTCGCCCATGCCCATATTTTAAACTTTTTGTCAAGGCAATCGGCATTTTTGGTAACAACAAATTTTAAGGCCCGGTCGTTGGCTCAGTCGGGCCAACGGCGGACGGGTGAGTATGCTTGGTAAGGTGTATCATGCCCTCGGTCATAGCCTCTCCGGTATCGACGCACAGGGCGGCAAAATCCTTGGTCGCCCATACGTTGCCGACCACATTCACGTCGCCCTCGACGCGCATCACCTTGCCGTTTTTCGGCTTTACAAGCACGGAACCGTCCTTCTTGAGCACAATGCTCGACCCGAAAGACGTGTGCATGGCCACCTCGCCAGGTTCCAGGTCGATAGCCATCTTCTTGTCTTCGCCACGGCTCGCGACGACTACGCCGTTGTCGCGGGAACCGCCGATGAAGAGCGCCACACCGCCGACCTTCCCGACGGGCCTGCTCGTGAAACCGTATTGCTGGTAGAAATCCACCTCGTCACGGGTTTCGCCGGCAAGCAGGGACAAATCGACCGTGTTGCCGCCACAGGCCGTAATAAGGCACTTGCCGACCATTAGGCGTATTCTCGCCTTGATCGGGTTTAGGAGGCGTTCCATCATTTTTTCGCCTCCGAGGCCAGCGTCTTCGCACGAATACTCGACCACGGGTCAGCCTTGCCCTTTTTCTTTTTCGTAGGCGGCTGTGTGTAGTAGTCCTTGCGGACAAGTTGCAGGTGCGCGAACGTTCCCGAGGAATCGTAAGAGAGTTCCACCTCGTTCACGAGCAGCGTCTGCACCCACTGTCCGAAGAACGCTGGCATAAGGCAATCTACGAGCACGCCAGGCTTCCAGAGTTTACCGTCATTGCGCCTCCATCCGGAAACCGTCACGTTCAACGTCGTAGACTTCGCGGAACGGCTCAAGGACTCGAAAGACGCACGCTGTTCTGCAGCATCTACGCTTCCATAGCCTTCGTCGATAAGCACCATGCAACGGGTGCGCTTTATCTCGCTGTCCTTGGACTCCCCTCGCCGCTTTGTTTTCGGATCGCTCGAACAAAGAACCACGTAATCGGAAAACCGTTCCGAATTGCTGAATGACACGTCGGCAGAAAGCACGTTGACGCCCTGCCGCAAAAAGTCTTCCACAATCTCGAACTTGTCCTCGTTTACGAGCTTTACGATGCCGGAGCCATCCGAAAAACACACCACATCCTTTTGCCTGCAGACATCCGTAATGACATCCGCGCCGGTGCAACCGGGGTCCGGGCAGAATTTCGTAATCTTTCCGTTATCCTTGACGCCGTTTGCCCCGAAAGATATCCCGAAAGCACCGCACACTTCGCCCACAATCTGCGACACAGTGCGGTTTTTCCAGGACTTTCCGAAATCTTTGAGCGAGCAGTCCACCATGTCGCAGGTCTTTTCGCGACCGGAAACGCTTATCGTGTGGCTATCCGAATTAAAAGAGGAATTCAGTTCGTCGACATATCCATCAAGCAGCAGTTCGCCATCGCTCTCGATGCGGACCGCATCGCCGGGGAACAATACCGGCGAATCAAAGTTGTCGCCAACGAACTGCGAAAGCGAAAATCCGTTGCAAAGAGTCGAGAGCGAAAGTTTGACGCTCACCGACTCCCAGCCTCGCACAAGGACGTTATTCTTGATGATATCAATCATGACAGAGAACCACCATCTTGTCCGAAGGCTTTACAAAAAGCGGGTCCCGGTATCCGTTTCGTTCGAGAACCGAGTCAACTTCATCCAGATTTCCATACACGCCATAGACAAGCGAAAGAAGATTGTTTGTCGCGGGAATTTCGATTTCGACTTCGTAAGGAATCTTGCTCAGGTTGTCGCGCAGATGTTTCAGCGCTGCAGCCTCCAGCGTCTGCGCCTGGATAAACAGGTCCACGTCGTCGATATCTTCAAGCATCTCTTCGAACGCGTCGTGAACGTCATTCTGATAACGTTCAGCCTCGCTGACGCTGGAGAACTCGCAATCGACAAGGCTCTCTGCAACCATCGACGCGCCGGTCAGCCGCATCAGCGAAACAATGGCGGTGCGGTTCTCTGCAGACTGGTTGTCGAAAATCGACGAAGACGCGATATCGAACTTCATCATGTCAAGATATTCCATGACGTCATTCTTCTTGTTCTCGACAGCGCTGGAAATCGTAGATTCCGGAATTCCGGTAACCTCGGCGGCCATAGTTATCAGGCCCTGAATTCGCAGCGCGTAATCTTTCGGCGCACGCATGATATTCTCGACATTCGCCCTCATGCGCCCGAATTCACGGACAAACTCCGATGCCGCCTGGATATACTTGCGGGCAGAATACACGGCGTCGAAAGCCTTCTGACTCATCTCGACAGCCTTGTCCAACACACCCTTGCTCTTTCCGGTCACCCTGAAACTGCGAGCCGTCTTGTCCGCAACGGACTTGCGCAACTCGACAGCTTTCTTCTTTGTCGTAGCGGAAAGCGAGATGACAGCGTTCTTGAGTTCGAAATCGTTTTCCGGAACGAACGTCACGGACCCGGTAATGTATTCCTGGTAGTCACCATACGAAAGGTTTATCGGCGCATTAACGCGAGCCTTGAACACTCCGAAATACGGGTGAATCAGTTCGCCAGGGCCTTCCTCGTTACAGACGCGCAGGAAATCGTTCTTCTGGTTTTCGGCATCCTCGCCGACAAAGTAGATGTTGAACGAATACTTCGGAACTCCGATACCAGTATCTTCGTTCACATGGTCATTCGAAAACGGAATGCTGTTGGTCTGGACGTTGCGACCGCCGCCCGAAAAATCAGTCGACTCGAAGAAAAACGGAACGCCCTTGAAAGAGCCCGCAATACATTCGACGGGCTCGCCTCGCACCGGGATGGTTACTTTCTGGAGTGTATCGATGTAAGCCATAAATTTTCCTAGAACGCCGGGCTCATCGAGAATCCGAACATCGTCGGGTCGTCGAATCCGCTTCGCTTGATAGTGGTATTTTTCGGCACGTTGTTGAAATTCACGTCAATCGTGCTGTGATTGTAGTTGTCCGTCCTTTTTTCAGTAACCATGTTGAAAAGGTCGGAATCTTCCAGGCTACCGATTTGGTCCATCCAGTCGACTGGAGTCGAGCCGAAATCAACCTTGTCGACACTCATGTTCTCGACACCCTTGACGATGGAGCCCAGAATAGGAATGTCTTCCGCCACGTCTAGCGTCACGCGCAGGAACTTGTCAAACCCGGACATATTCTTGTAGCGTTCGTCTTCCTTGTTCGTAAGTTTTTCGAACGCTTCAGCGGCAGCCCAGGCCGCAGTAAGCGCACCGGCCATCTTCTTCGAAGACATCACAGCAGAATTCCCGGACTGGTCCAGCCCGACTTTCGCCTTTTTCGCGGACGCCCCTAGTTTATCGTATCCTGCAGAGGTCCTTCTCAAGGCGTTCAGCAAACGACCCAGCCGAGATTCCGTCTTCTGCGAAACGGTCGCGGTTTCAGACAGTTTCTTGTTTGTCGCCGCCGTAGCTACAGTTGCCTTCTTTGCGGCACCGGAAAAACTCGACGTGACAAAATAGACAACCCTGAAAGCAGTGCTGAACACAGACTTTACAACCTTGCCAAACGAGATGACCATCGCCGCAAGCGGAATGAACACGCCCGAGAACACGCCGACCAGGATTGGGAACTTGACGCCGATCTTATCGACGACCCATTCGGCAATAGACGCTATCGATGTAAAGGCGTCAAGGATTCCTGGCAAGGCGTTCGCGAACGTTTCCGCCATTTCCGGAATCTTGTTGATGAAAGGCTGGATTGCCTTGACAAGCGTCTCACGGTTGCTTTTCAGGTATTCCGTAAGATACTTGACAGATTCAGTCATCGGGCCAAACAAATCGGACGCAAGCGTAATCGACAGACTGTCGATAGCCCTGTTCAACTTGCCGACCTCATCGCGATACGCGGCGCTCTCTTCGGCCTGCTTCTTGTCGATCATGCCCAAGGACTCAAGTTCGTCCATCTGGGCCCTGATTGCATCGGAGCCCTGGTTCAGCACGGTAATCATGTCGACACCGGACTTGCCAAGAAGTTTCTGTGCGGCAAAGATTTTTTGCGCGGCCGTGAGTTCTCTTGCTCCGGTTTCGGCAAAGCGGTCACTCATGGCCAGGAGCAATTCCTGGCTGGACTTTATGGAGCCATCCGCATTCTTTACGGATATCCCCAACGCCCTGAACGCCTTGACTTGCGCTTCAGTCCCTCCGGCAGCCTCTACGGAGGCTTCCGAAAGTTTCTTCATCCCCTTTACAAAGTTTTCAGAACTGACACCGGCCAAGTCGGCCACATACTCGAACTTCTGGAGCTCCTCTACGGTAAACCCAAGGCGTTCGGATGTTTTCGCCAACTGGTCGCCTTTTGCCGTAACCTTGTCGAGAAGGTTCACGACGCCGACAACAGCGTCCTTGACATAACCAAAACTTTGTCCGATGTTCCTGATGTTGAAAAAGAATTCCGTAGAACTGTTTTTCAACGCGCTAAAGTTTTTACCGAGGTCTTTCAGCGCAAAAGCGTCACCAAGCCTCTTCAACGACTTTTCGAGAGTGTTCACGGGCTTCAGCGTGTGATACAACTTCTTTTCGAAATCGACAACGGTCTTCGAGAACTTGTCCGTCATCGAAATGGTCGTATTGAGTCTCTGTTCAGCCATTACCTTCTCCTACGTCCGCTCTTCAACATCGCCTTCGCACATTCCGACCAAAAAGAAAGTTCGGAAAAGCTCATCTTGTATATTTCAGACGGCTGCATTCCGAACTCCAGCGCAAGCGTCGCTACGCTTCCGTTCCATCCTTTTGGCCAGGATTGAAAAAATTGCCAACAATCTCGGCAAGGGCCATACCGTCGGCCATAGAAATCTTCGAGACCTTCGGCAGCGGCCAACCAGTCGCGGCAGAAAGCATCGCGCCGGTCTTGTCGCCATCGCCCTTGGCATTTGTAATTCGAATCATGTCGCCGACGTCGAATTCTTCCTTGAGTTCAACCGACTCGATGGTTTCTTCGCCGAACTTGACCGGCTTCTTGAATTTGTAAATCATTTTAGCTCCTTTTGTTTTTTTGTTAAAAATGCGGAAGCCCGAGGACGCGGGGATTTCTCCCCACGCCCAGGAGCTAAGGCATCATCAAGACTTGATTTCGGTCGCCTTGTCGCCCTGGAACTCGAACGAAACTTCGCCTTCGGCTCCGCTTACGGTCGGGTCGCCAGTGAACGAGCAGTGCGGGAAACTGACCACCTTGCCGTTCGGGCAGTAGAGCGTAATCGTGGCGTCCTTCGTTTCGCGAAGAGCCTCGATGTCCAACTCGGAAGTGTTCGTGGTCGTTCCGGAAATACGGCTGTTGACCTTCTCGACCTTGTTGCCGTGGATCTTGCCGTCGCCAGCGCCGCGAATTACCGTGCGCTTGGTGCCGCCGATATCGAACTCAGGGTCGCCCTTGAGCAGGAATTCAAGTTTGTCGACATACATCGTGTAGATGCCGCCAACGTCATCGAACTGAGACATTTCACAACCTCCTTATTCGAACTGCAAGAGGGTCTTGCTGATAAAGAACTGTTTGATCAGGTTAGCGGGAGCGAGGAACAGCAGCGCGTTCGGGTCGTTCGGGTCGAGTTCGACAACGACATTCTGCTTGAAGAGGTCGAAGTTCTGAACGAGGCCCATCTTCATCCAATCCTGGTAACGGGTAAGCAATTCGGACATGCCCTTCTTCGGCGTCATCACGACCTGGCCCGGACCGAATTCGTTACCGTCGGCAGCAAGTTTCGCACGCGGATACTTGCCGGACAGGTAGTTGTTCCAATCCCAACGGAGGTAAGACAGCGTGAACACTGTTTCGAGCTGGCGATAACTGATATCGCTCGCGCCATTTGCCTTGTACTTGTAGGTCGTCACGGTCCTGTTCAGGTAAACAGTGCCGTCGTCGCCGACGAACAGAGCGGCAACACCCGCCTTCAGGATAGCGTTACGGCTTGTGACGCCAAGGCGCTTTGCACGCTTGGGGGCAATCACGCCCTTCACCGCGACGTTCGAGAGAGGCAGTGCCGGGTCGTTGAGAGCGGACGCGGCGCAGGCACCCATAACGGCAGCAGCGATATTGCACGGAGCGGTCGGAGAATCCGGGAGACCAGGCAGGCAGAGCACCTGGGAGTTACGGGCATTGCCTGCAGTGATTTCGGCGGTCATATCGCCACCGACGCAGTAGAACAGGACGCCCGTCTGCTGCTTCATGGCGGTCCAGCGTTCATCGAGTTTTTCCTTGATGTAGGCCACGTTGCCAGTGTTGGTGTTATCGCCCTGGTTGATTGCAATCGCGTTGAACCAGGTACCTTCGATAAGGTTGCCGACATTCTCTGCAGTGAATTCAGTATCGCCCGAACCGCCTGCAAGTTTAATGACATCCGTGCTCGCGAATTCGGTAATCGAAACGCCAGCCGGAGTCTTTTCGCCTTCGTTGAAGTTCAGGAAAACCGCAAGGTCGTTACCGGCAGCACCTTTGTTTTTCGCGGTAAGCGTAACCACGTTGGATGCAACAGTAGCGACCACAGGCAAGTCGACCAGGGAGTCAATCTTCGCCTTCACGTTGCCAGCGATAACGGCTGCAGTGTCAGTGTCAATCACAGTAACGGTAACCGCCTGACCGGCGATATTGAGATTAAGAGAACCGCTTTCAGTGGCAGTACCATTAAACGTGAGAGTCTTGGTCGCCTTGCCGGCATCTGCAGACTGTCCAGAACCTGCAGGAGCGTCAGCAAGTGCAAGGCAATAAAGTTCCATGTAGGGAGCGTTCTTGAGGAAGTTCTTCGCCATGAGGGCAATCTGCGAACCCCTGCCAAACAAGGAGTCGGCCTGGTCGCCTTCCATGATGCGAACGAGTTTTCCGGTATTGTCGACACTAGGACGCCACTTCTTTTCGGCATCCGGAGTGCTTCCGTCAATCGCCCCGACCGCCTGGCCGATCAAAAGGTTTTTCCACGGCATCGGGCCAGATTTCGACGCGCGTTCGTTGTTGATTTCCACGGCAAAAATCGGAACAAGGTTGTTCGCCGGGATTTCGCTGAACGGGATGGTAGACATTACCGTTCCTCCTTGCTGTTTGTTTTCGCGGTATTAGGTTTCGGCTGCTGCTTGCCTTCAGGAACCGCAACAAGCGCCCCCTCGGACATACAGCGTTCCACGAAGGAGTCAACCACGACAATTTCTCCTTCCGGGAAAATATTGCGCCCACGGGTCGGCAAAAACACCGTAATCCCTTCAGCGGGCTTCAAGAAAATTTTTCTAGGCATTACTCGGCCTCACGTTTGTTACAAATTCCTGTTTCAAGTCTTCGCTATCACCAGCCCGGATAGTATTCTTTGCACGCAAGAAATCATTTACTGGGCCACCGACAGGCAACGGGACGCCGAACATCGTCTCGAACGTTATCCGCTGCAAGCCTCGGCTCATTTCACCCTGCTCAGAAAGGTTGTTCTCGACACCCGTCACGACAAAGCGTTTCGTAAGCCCGCCGAAGAAACCGGCCGCAGGCATTGGAGGCTGCAAAGCCGTAATCACCGCGACGGCCGCATCGTCAAGAGTATCGTTCACATTGTCACCTTCGCTCTGGCAAATGACATCCACCACAACGTTGACAGACACGACATACTCTTTCGGGCTGGTGCGCTTATCCTCGAACCTGACGGAATCCGTATAGACAACCGCGACAAGACCCTCTTCCGGCCATAGGTTTTCACGCCTGGCCTCGTAGACGTTCCCGCCAATGCCTTCGATATTGGCATCGGCAAGAGCCTTTACTACTGCATGGCGCAATTCCTTGATTGTCGAAAGAGTCTTGCTCATGCGCGGTCCTTCAGGTAATAGACAACGACACCATCTTTGGGAAACTCAAAATCTTTCGCAACAATTCTGCGTTCAGAATGAAATTCGTTCGCACTCAATACAAACACATCGCCCTTGCGGGGCGCACCTCCAGGCAAGTCGGAGGCAGAAACAAAAAGGCGGGGATTGTGCGAAATCGCATCGACGTTTCCGCCCAACCCCTCGCCATTCAGCGGGAGTTCGTCATAGAGCCCCTTCATCGCATAGGTGGAGCCGTTACGCTCAAGCGTAACAGTCTCGCCGAAGTCATCCGTATTCAGGAAGACCGTCTGCAAGTCATCCACCATTTGCGACTTGAAACTCACGACAACCTCTTACACCACCTTACGGGAAATGATGCCGCCACCGACGTTCGGGACGAACAGCGGGCAGGATTCTTCCTCGATAATCTTGGACTTGCCGTTCTTGATCCAGGTGTAGGCGTAGGCCTGGCACACGTTCAGCGAGCCGTCGGTACCGTCGGCGATTGCACCGTAGTGCATCTTGAAACCGGCACCGGCACCGATAATCGTGATCTTGTCCTTCGGATACATCTCGATATCCTTCTTCTCCGCTTCGGAGTAGAAGAAATCGTCATAGGTGACGATATCCATGCCGAGGATGTGAGCCATGCGGGTCACGTAGTCGGTATCCATCTCGCCCGGTTCGATTTCGCCGAAGTTCATGCGGCGATTGTCCATGTATTCCTTGACGGCCTTGTTCTGGATAAAGGCTTCGTAGGCATCGGAACCCATGACGCAGAGGAAACCGCGACCGCCACCGTTCTTGGCGAGAAGACGCTTCTGCGCAAGGAGGTAGGTAATCGGGTTGGAGTTTTCGGCATCGAACTTGTCGCCTGCAGCGGCAGCGGTCAAGTTGCCGGCCGGGATGTTCAGGTTGATGGTGCGCTTGCCAGCGTCGAAAATCACTTCCACCTTGCCGGTAGTCATGGCTTCGATAATCTGCTGTTCTTCGCGGCGTTCGATGGACTGGCGAAGTTCAAGACCGTCCTTCATCAACTTCTGGAACTGAATCTTTTCCGCAGAAGCACCACCGTTGTCGTAGGTGAACACCATTTCGGCGTTTGCAGCGACTTCGACATCGCGGCGAGTCAGGTTGCGCTTCGGATGCAGCGTCGGGACAGTCACGACCAGGCGTTCGTAGCCGTCGCGGCCAATCACTTTGCCATCTTCGTCGTCATCGGAGACATACGGAGCGATAAGGCGCGTCTGCTTTTCCTGCTGGAGGATGAGGTTCTTGGTCTTGTGCAGGTCAGTCGCGCACATCTTGCGGAAGAACTGCGAGGGTTTGAAGTTTTCGTTGACGAGTTTCGTGAGCTCGTGACGATCTTCGAGAGTAATTGCTTCAGGCATGATTGATACTCCTTTGTGTTAGTCCTTGACAGCGACCACGCCCTTGAAGAAAAGGCAACGTGCGGCAAGCTTGTCCTTGACGGTTTTTGCATCGATGTTTTCGTCGATGATGGCGGCAGCGTCTGCAAAGCAGCCGGTGCGTGCCATATCAGCATAGCCCGCTTCATCAGCAGCGGTCTTGATGTCCTTGAGCAGGTAGCCGACAGGTTCCTCGGTTGCGTCGGCAATCGGGAAGAAGCCACCTTCGACGGCGTCTGCACCTTCGACATCTTCGCTCTTGTTGCCGATGGTGAGGGTTGCAGTCGTTTCGAGCGTGATGGTAGTAGAATCAGTACCAACAGCCTTGGCTTCGAGAACCAACTTGCCGTCTGTAGTGTTTGCCGTCACGGTGAACTTCGTGTCGGCTGCGGCTGCGGTCACGACCTTGCCAAGCACGGCCGCAACGGTAGTGTCGCTGGAACTGACGTTGGCGACATAACTCGAAGAACCGATCGTGAGGGTCACGGTCTTGTCGTCGGCGGCGGTGTAAGCGGACAGGGCGAAGGAATACTTTGCCTTTGCGCCATCGCTCTCGATATGTTCGACAAGGATGGTTCCGCGCTTGAGGTTCTGGTTCTTCCCGATTTTTACAGTTTCGCGCTGGATCGGGAATTCACCAGCGATATCGTTGTCGAATTTGAGTTCAGACATAGCTTACCCCTTTTTGAAAAATTCGTTGCTTACTTCAGCAGCCCATTCGGAATGCTTCTTGGTTTCGTCGGAAGCCGTCACATCGGAACCGCCGTGAACAGAGTTCTGCGCAGCATTGCTCTTTTCAAGCGCTTCGATAGCGCGTTCCTTTTCGCTTGCTCCGGCAGGCTTTTTCTTGGCTTCGTCAAGTTCGGCGCGGACCTTCACAAGGTCTTCGGCCTGGGCCTTGATTTTTTCCTTGGCCTTCGCGAGAGCGAAAGTCGTCGCTTCGGCGACAGTCTTTTCGCCATCGACGAAACCCGCCTTTTCTTCGCCGGTAATTTCGAGACCAGCAAAGACATCTTCGATGGAAGCGACACGAGCCTTGTAATCGGCGACAGCCTGGGCCTTGACGGCTTCCATATCCACAGCCTCGGGCTTTGCAGCTTCGGCTCCTTTAACGTTAGTTGCCATAAAGGCACCTCCATTACTGATCCCTTGTCGTTTCATTTCTTCACAGACGTCATCAAGGGACATAACGCCGTCCGCAAGGTTAGCAGCGACAGCCTTGTCGCCGATAAACACGCCTCCCTGGCCAAAGTTCTTCTTCACATCTTCAGCAGTCGTGCCACGGTTACGGGCAACGGCGTCGATGAAAACTTCGGCAAGAGAGTTCAATTCTTCCTTAATCAGCTTCAGGCCTTCCGGGTCGCTCGGGTCCGGAGCCTTGTTCGGGCTCAAGTCAGAGACAACCACAGTCGTCTCGACGATAGACTTGCTGAAATTCGTGAACGCGCAAAGAACGCCGATAGAACCGAGCGTTCCGTTGCTCGCTGTAAACACCTTTTCGCAACTAGAACCGAGCCAGTATGCGGCAGAGCACATCATCCCGCCGGTGCGAGCGACAATGCCGTAGGGCTTCGAGCCACGCGCATTGAAAATCTTGTCGGAAAGGTCAGAACACCCGCTCACTTCGCCACCGGGGCTGTTGATGTCGAAGAGAATTCCCTTCACCGATTCGTCGGCAAGGCATTCCTCGAAAGCGGCCTCGATGCTGTTGTAGGTATCCTCATCGAAGTAATAAGAAAGCCAGTTGCTACGGTAAGAAAGCGCACCGTCAACGTGAATGACGGCAATACCATCATCGCGACGGGTGATGTTGTTCACCAGGTCGAGTTCGCCGTCGGGCTTCGTCGCACCCTTCCAGTGCCCTTCGTCATCCACGACCTTCAGGTTCGTGGACGCGACGACATCGGCATCTTCCTTGCGGATAGCAAGGCGGGTGCTCAAGATTCTGTTCAACATACTCTTCTTCATTTTCTACCTACTGCAAAGCGGACTGCTCCGGGTCGTCGCTAGTCACGCTGAAATTCTCAGTCTTGGATACAGAGCCAGGTTCGCCAATACCAAGTTCCTTGCGCAGAGCAAGTTCGTTCGCATGGCCTTCGGCAACCGTCCTGTAGTCGCCGCCGTTGATCATGGCGCAAGCCGTGTCTCTCGATATCAGCTGCTCGTCAATCTGCATCTTGATGGCGGCAGTTTCCTTCTGCGGGTCAAGCAAGAAGGCGGCATCGCCTACCCAAAGGCATTGGCTCCAGAGTTTTCTCTTGATCGGGTCGTCAAAGAAACCCGGAGCGTCAATAATTCCCAGGAGCACGGCATTCGCAAGCCACTTTTCGTAAACAGGCTTGCAGAAATCGGCCACAAAGTTCATGCTCATTTTCTTGAAAGTCTTCTGGCTTTCAAGCAGGGCGGCACGAACCGCGTTGTAACTGTTATTGAACTTACGGAGCACGACCTCGAAACTCACGCCGCAAGAGGCCGCAGCCTCGGCAAAGATGCTCTCGACGAACGGCTGGTAGTTCACGTTCGGGCGCTGCGGATTCAGGCTGCTAATTTTCTGCCCCTGCGCAAGCGACCATACGGCCCCAGGCTTCATTTCGAGCGACGGATGGGCACCGCCAGGAATGGCGTTGCCGTAACTGTCAGTCTTGTCGACGCGTTCTTCTTCGGGCACGTTGCCGTAAAGGTCTTCGGCTTCGTCCGGGATGTTGTTTTCCAGGACTGCCGTAAAGCACGCGCTGATGACAGCCGCCATGAGTTCTGCGTCCTGGTAACGCTCCTGCTGCTTCAACTGGCAAATGACGGGAGCGAGCAGCGGCACGCCTCGACGCTGGTCAGTGCGGTCCGCAGTAAAGACGTGGACCACGTTCGGATTGCCAAACGCATCGAACGCAGGAACCCTGACGGAGTCCACAAAATCGGTATAGTCGTCAAAACTCCATACGGGCTTCTGCGTAAAGTAGTAAGCCACCGGAGCGTGATTCTTGTCGACCTCGATGCCTTCGGCAAGCGCATCGGAATTCATCTGCCCGAGCGGGTTCTGCACGCGTTCGCCTTCGAGCAGCTTGATGTTCATTCCGTACGGAGCAAAGTTCTTGTCGAAGCAAGAAAGCGCGAAGCAGTCGCCTCCAAGCAACGCCGTTTTCAGCGCGAGGTCCTGCAACTGGAAAAAGTTGTTCGTCTTTTCGGCATCGCACTTCTTATCGGTCGCCCAAAGGTTGAACAGCACCTTTGTCTTGTTCGCCCACTTTTCCGCTTCTTCGCTTGTGAGCCCGAGCATTTCGGACAGCATCAGGTTCGGGCGTGCCTTGATACCGGTCCCGACAACGTTCGTGTCGAAACTCGAAATCATCGCGCGGCTGAACGTGTTATTCTGGAAGAGTTGACGGCTGCGGCGGCGCAGAACATCGAGGTCGCCCGCAATGTCGCGGTCGGCAGAACCAGCAGGAGCATAGAAAGCCCGGAGCGCTTCAGTTACAATCGAAGCCCCTTTCCATGCAATTCCATGAGCACCTACAAGATTCTTTGCCATAGCCCTTAATGCGGAATCGACGCGACACAGAACGCCTTGCCACGACGCAACCCTTTCGCCGTGGCGAGACGTCCCAACCACAAGTCCAACTGTTGCTGACACTTATCCACCGAGGCGCGGTTCAGCGACCGGCCACCGATAGAATAACTCTCGGCCTCCAGGGCCTTTTCGAGTGCCGCCCTAGATTTGGCGACCATGCTTTCGCAGAGTTCGACAGGATACAGTTGAGCCATAGCACCAAAATAGCCTTAATGCAATAGCAAAAGGCTTTTTTGGTAACACAATAATTTCAGGCTGTCAACGGCCTTGCTGCCGTTTTAACTTGTATTAACTTTTTATTTGTTCTTTTGGTTAATTTGGTTTATTTCTCGGTTTGCAGTGCCTTCTTGTATGCCGAGAAAAACGCGCCGGCAATGTTCGCCTTGCAAATCTGACGGACAAGTTTCTGCCATCCCCATCGCGCAGGCACAATCACTTTCGGATAAAGTGCATACAGCCATTCCAGGTCGCGCGTCCCGGCGATGTGACGCGCAATAAAGCGCACGCCGTCGGCGCGTTCCATCTCGAACGGGTGATATTTCGACGCGCTCTTTCGAGCGGACGGCCTGTTCTCCTCGTATCTACGGCCATTGCGAACCCTTGAGCGACGCTTGCTCTTTTCGGCATCCGCAATCAGCGCCGAAACGTAGTAGCCAGGCTTCACCGAACCCTTCGATGTCAACCCGCCCTTCTCGGTAACGCCCGGACGCGGCACCGCGACACCCTTCCCCGGTTTCGCCACCTTGTCGCCACCGTATTCCTGGCGGGCCATAAACAGTTTATCCATGTAAATCGACGCGAACTGCTTATTCTTTTCCGCCTTGTCGATGCGGATGAGGTTCGGCAATCCCTTCGAACGCATCGTGAACTTTTTCGGGTAGTCTTCGATAAGCGCCTTGCGTGCCTTGAACGCGACAGAATTTATCGCCTCCTTCATGGCATACGGCAGTTGCTTCTCGCGCACCACGCGCACGCCCTTCAGCAGTTTATCGACATCGCAGGTCACATGGAAATCCATCATAGTTTTACTCCTTGGTTCACGACGAAGCCTCTACGGACAGGCGTTTTCTTCGCTGGGTTCCGGGTATAACTCTTTCCGGAATCGGCCAGCTTGTCAACGTCTATCCCGACCAGGTTGATTGCCGCCCGCGCATACACGCGACAGTCAAGCGGCTCGTTTCTATCATATATTTTTTCGTAGGAATGTGTCAAGAATCCGCGACTCATGTGTGACTTTTTCACTTCTGACTCGGCCAACTGCTTGAAATGTTCCTGGTTGTAACTATCCTTTACCGGGAAATGGCAATAGCCTGGGCCCGGCTTGTCGAACGTGAGCACGTTGAAGAACCAGTCCTTGATTGTATCTGTGCCCACGGTAATCAACTTCGCATTCTCTGCAGAGGATTTCTTCGTGGATCCTGGGCGGCTGATGACAGGCTTGTTCGGGCCACGCGCACCGATGCTCGCGTAGATTCGCCGCCATTCCCGCTTCGCGCAATACTTATACACGGCGACAGTCTTGTGGCCACCCGAGTCCACGAGCGCAGACGCCACGTAGAGCGGCGTTCCGTCGGCCTTTATGTAACTCGAATTTATAAGGATGTCGTCGAGCGTTTTCCACACGTCATCCTGGTCCGGGTCGCCCGGAATAATCACGTAGTCGATGCTCCAGCTTTCAAGCCCGCGACCCCAGCCTACAATCTCCACTTCAAGGCGGTCGTCCTGTGTATCCACGCCGGCAGTAAGCATTACCGCACCGTCTGGCACCTCGCAACCGTAATTCTCGCGACGCAGGAACAGTTCCGAGAAATCGTGCCGGACCTGGTTTTCCTCATCCCAGGCACGGCCCTCGACGTTGTTGGTCCACACCTTCAGCTTTTGCGGGTCGCCCTTCGCTTCCAGAAAATCGATGACGATCTCTTCCCAGGAATACCACCCGAGCGGGCTGTAGAACGCGCTCAAGTGATAACTCGGGTAAGAGCCATTCGGGTTCGTGGCCACCCACTGCCCCTGCGCCATCAGTTCGGTCTTTCGCCATTCCTGGTATTCGGCATTGCAGTGCGGGCACTTCATGCGCACGGTATATGGCAGGTGGTTGCCGTTAGCATCCTTGTCCCATACCAGGTGCTTGAATTCCCACACGTGCAGTTCACCGCAGTGCGGGCACGGCACATTATAGTAGCGCTGGTCGCCCGCCTCGAACTTCTTCGTAATACGGCACTTGCCCTTGATGGTCGGCGTCGAGTTCCAAAAGCGCTTTCGGCGCGGAAAGTTCGTCGTGCGTCGCTTTACCAGGTCGCACGGGTCGCCTTCGCCGTTGCAGTCGAGCGGCCAGCCCGAGATTTCGTCGCAGAGCACCACCTGCAGGGGCTTCGAGCGCAGCTGCGATGCCGAACCGCCCGAACCGAGGAAGAAGATGCCGCCTGGATACTCCTTGCAGCCTGCAGTGTCGCCCGTGAAATACTGGTCCATCTTCATCGCGGCAAAAGTCGGCGCAAGTCGCTGGCGTTCAAAATCTGCGGCAGCGTCGTCGGTGGTCTGGTAAAGTCCAATCGGGCACGGGTTCTGCAGCATATAGTAGAGAGCAGTGTTTATCAGGCACTCCGTTCCGCCGACCTGCGACCCCTTCATAAACGCGACATCGCTGCAGGGGCTCTGCGGGCTTAGCATATCCATGATTTCGACAAGATACGGCGTTCGCTCGTTTGTCCACTTGCCCTTCGATGCGGAAGCCTCACCCGCAAGGATGCGGTTCTCTGCGGCCCACTGGCTGATAGTCAGGTCTTTCGGCGGCGCAAGCGCCTTTATGGCACCCTCAAGGCAGAAATCCACGTTGCCGGTAAACGGCAGCGAGTTCTCGAAATTCTGCGCCGAGGCGGTCGGCTCTGTCAGCGGCTCAGACATCAGTCGAGAAAGTTCTCCGGATCACGCTCGCTCAGGTCCTTGAGCGTCGCAATCGATTCCTTGCGGATGATTTCACCGATTTCGTGGTTCGTGTCCTTCATGGCCACGCGCAGTTTTTCGGGCTCGATACCGGCCGTACCCAACTGTTCCTGGATGTGCCCGCAAATCTTCGGCGCTAACTGCACATAAAGGTTCATGACCTTTTCCTGGACAATCGCAAACATCTGGTAGGTCTTCAGGTAGACGCTCTGCTTGTCGACAAGGCGGCCCTCCATCTCGTCGGCCTTGAACTTCGCGAGGCGTGCCATGTGGAATTCCTTCTGTGCCCTCGAAATCTCGAGTTCCTGGCGGTCCTTCATTGCGGCCCCAAAATCGATGCCCTGCACAGGAGCGGAAACCGGAGCGGGGGCCTGCGGGTTCTCGTTGCCGAGAATGTAGGCCGTCGCCTGAGCGTCGGTATTGTCGTAGCCAGCGGCCATCTGCCCGCGAGTAGGCGTAGTGACCTTGTTGCGGTCCTTCTTGAGCGTCCACTGTTGCGCAGACACTACCTTGTGGTAGCACTTTTCGCCTTTCGAGTTCCGGAAGGTGTCAAGCCTGCCCTTGTGCGTCGCCTTCGAAATGGCGGCACCCGAGACCCCGATCTGCTTTGCAATCTGCGCACCCGTGACAAGTTCCTCGTCCGGGTAGGAATGTTGGTGGCGTTGGTAGTCCATTATTAACCTCTTGACAAGATTAACCGAAAACAACGCGAAAGAGTTAATTTTGGTAACACGAAAAAAAATTCACTGCAACCCAGGGGCCCGTTAACCCACCCGAAAATCTCAAAAAATTGGCTCCAAAATCGCGCGCGCCTCCCCATTGGAGCATCACGAGTTGTAGCAACCCTTTTTGACGGGGGGCCCTGGGCGGGGGTGTGCGCCCCTGAACTTGATTAACTTTTGCATTAACCGATTAACCGCGAATGCGCAGGCCACCCGCCCACGCACTGCCGAGGCGCTTTTAAAACAGCACAGATAAACGGCTTGCGGCGATTAACCGCCCGCGACCCATAAACCGCACTGCCGGTTAAGATAACGGTTTACAGCGCACGCAACAGCCCCGGCACCAAGCCATTAACCCACGCACACGCAGGGACCCTCCCCGCCCAAATTAACTTGTTAATCGGTTCAATGCACTTCGCCAGCCCTGCCCCACGGCCCCACGGCGCGGGCCACAGCGCTCTCTTTTGGCTGTTGGCATACGAGAATGCCCGCTACGCAGAAAGCAGCCCAGAGTGCGCGGAATAGCCATTATCTATCAGCCAGGATAACGAGCGACACGCCTGCGATGATGTTCACCTGAACGACGGACACACGCAACGACATCCTGATGCGCAATTCTCGAAACTATTTTCCACGTGGAAAATAAAAAGGAGTTTTCCACATGGAAAACTAGGATTTACCACATGGAAAACTATGGTTTTCCACGTGGAAAAAGAATTTCAACATGTTGAAATTAGGTTGAAACTATTTCAACATGTTGAAACAAGAATTTCAACTGGTTGAAATACGGATTTCAGTATGTTGAAACACATTTTTAAGCGAAAATCGGACTATATATATTTATATGTATAAATATTATAAGATGTATAAGTCAGAAATAAGATGTCTAGGATAATACTTTTTTCTTTTTGCTTCTTTTTCTTTTTTTTGCGGGCAAAAAGAATGCCCGGACGAATCCGGGCATCGTAGGCGCATGGAGCGCGTCAGGCGGGCGGTCGGGTCCATCCCTCGGCGCGGACGAACCAGTAGGCCCACACAGGCACGTTCTTGACCTTGCAATCAGGCAACCGTGCGCACTCGATCATCCAGCGCACGTAATCTTGGTAGTAAATCTGAATATCACCCTTATCGCCATGCCGTAGCGCCGGCAGGCCCTCGCGCACCCAGGCATAGACGGCCTTTGGCGAAACACCCTCCTTGGCGGCGAGTTCCTTGGGGCTATACTTGCCCAGGTCGGGCTTGGCGTTGGCAGCCTCCGCACGGCTCGCGACGATGCAGAATAACGGCCGTTCGGTCATCGGCTAGCCGTTATCGGCGACAGACTTGGAAATGAGCTTGACGTCGCTCGAAAGTTTCTTCTCGTACACGATGCGCATGGCGTCCATCGCGTTGAGCGTGGTGGCCAGGACGCCTGCAGGGTCGTTGCTCGATTCCAAATCCTTGCGGGCAGTCTCGACGCATACCGTAAGCCAGTCCAGGACGTTTTCGAGCGCAAGGCGCTTGCCCTTGCAGATGGCGAGTTCGGTCTCTGCGAAATGGTCTGCAGCGATGGTCATGCCCTTCTCGAGGGCGGCTTCGTATTCCTTGTGGTCCATTTTGGTCTCCTTGAGTTAAATGTTGCCGATTTTCGCGAACATGCGCTTGAGTGCGTCTTCAACCTTGTCATCGAAGGCTTCGTGCGCCCTTCCGACGCTCGACTGGTACGGCTTGCCGAAAAGTTCCTCTACGGTCATGCCGAGATCCAGCAGTTTGACGCAGACGTCGTAGGTGGGCGTGCGCGAGCCTGCGGACCACGAGTCCACAGTGGATTTCTTGACGCCGACTTTTGTCGCGAGTTCGTAACGGTCGGCGATGCCGACGCGGTCCATGAATTCCTGAACGTTTATCATGCCTTGAAATATAGTTAAAAATTTATACAAAATGTCTAATTTTAACAAAATTTTACTACAAAATGTATAAACATTATACAAAAAGTATTATATTTATCCGAAAACACACCAAAATGGTAGGATAAAGGCGTGAAAGAAATCGGCTACATCTACGCAGTCCTGATGAAAGTATTCGACAAGAGCCTCGCGATTGACGAGGCCCTTGAAATGATTAGAAGAATTTTGATGTAGATTACCGATGCCCGTATTTGGGCACTCCCCACGGAATGATATATCGCGTTATCCTCTTGAACGCACCGACATCCGCTTTGTATGTAACGTCGCGCCCCATCTGATCAATCGCCGCGTTGACTGCAAGAGCATCGCAAATTGTTCCGCTAGGCAAATCGTCTTTTCCAATTTCGAAAAGCAGTTCGTTCAACGCCTTGTAATCACTTTCGTCCTTGACAGACTCAACCGACGCAAGCGCGGAATAGTAGCGATTTCGCTGGCTCTTTGCGCGAACCTGCTTATCCTTAAAATCGACGACAAGAGTCAATATGCTCAACGCCGTAACAATGACACCGCAAACAGAATACACGACGCTCTTGCCGATAAACAGCGAAGCAAACGTGTAGGTTCCGAACATGGCGACGGCAATCTTGCACAGCGCATCGCAGAATCCATAATGACGCTCCATGTCCTCGTTAAGCAAGACGTTGAACCTGGCGACCCATTCAAGGTCGTCTTTTTTATTTTTTAATTTATCTACATCGGAGGAGTTTTGATTGGCGGCTGCTTCGCACCTGGATTCGGATTCGAGCATAGTTTATGTCCTTTCATTTTTGTTTTCCTTAAAATAGGTTAATCAAGTTAAAAAGGTTAATCGAAAGGTAACAACTTCGTATCAGCCATACCCCTTGCTCTTGAGAGTCTCTTCGACGAGCAATTTCACGCCCTCCTGGAATTCCGGGCTGTTCACGAATTCCGGTGGCGGACTCTGCGGATTTACCTGTAAGGAGTTTTCAAGCAAAAGGTTTCCCAACTCTTCTCCAAAAAGTTCCTGGACAGTAATGCCGAGCCGTATCAGTTTTTCGCATTTATCGTATGACGGGTCAGAACGTCCTTTTTCGTAAGACGACATTAGGCTTGATGTTGAGTCCATTCCAAGCGCTCTGCACAGGTCCGCCTTGCGCATCCCCTTGCGTTCGATAAATGATTTTATATCAACCATAACCAAAAATTTACAATTTATGCCAGGTTTCGCAATAAAATTATGAAAAAATCATTAAAATTTTACGAAAAAGTATTGACAATCGCAAAATAATTGCGTATATTCGTAGTATGAATACGAAAACTCGCAAATATACTACGATTAGCATTCCCGTTGCTGACGCAGAACTCATCCCGCAGTTGCAAAAAACTTACAAGGAGCAACTTGGCGTGAACGTCTCTCGCGGCGAAACTGTCGGTATCGCAATCAAAAACGAAACCGGGAAATACCAGGAGCAGCAGTAATGGAATGGCACGTCCTCGCAAGATCACACCGGATATAATGGTTTTGAGAATGGCAGAAGTGATTTCGAAAATTCTGACGATGAACGACACCGAAATCGGTGCATGGTTCCGCAAAGCAGCCGTCGATGTGATGAACGGATGCAAGGACCCGAACTGTGACCCGCTCATTCGTCAGCAATTCGAACACGCTCTCCAAGAATTGCAGAAAAGGCAAGAGCATAATGCGACAATGTATCGCAACCGCCTTGCACGCCAGGGCAAAGTTCCTACCGCCTCGAAAAACGACCAAGTTTTATCGCTCAAGGCTACCACCACAACCCTGCCTGAAGTAGGCGCAAACGAAGATGCGGACGGCATCTCAAAAACCGTCCAAACATTTACGCAGGATGCCCCGAACGGTAACGCCGGGGATGAAAGACGCAGCGGAAGCAATTCCGTGGCTACTGTAAATCTGGTACATCCTGCACCCATTGCCGAAAGCGCACTATGCGCAACATCAGAGGCCGTCAAGGCCTTGGCGGACGCCTCTACCCGCGAGGGCGAGGATGAACGTGACCACCGTGGAAACACGGGACTCCTGGAATCTAGCACGTCCGCCAAAACTTTAACCGAGGCTCGGGAAAGCCGGCGCACGGGGGGCACTCCTAAGAGGGTTGAGATGCCTACGGCAAGCCATGCCGAAACGCTCCCCGTGCGTTCCCCTGCCGATCTGAAAAAGCCATACGGCACCTGCGGGCACGTGATGCTCACCGACACAGAGGGCCACCACCTGCGCGAAGTCTACGGTGAAGACCTGAAGACCGCCATCGATATCCTTGATGCCTACATCGAGAACAACGGCAAGGCGTCAAAGCGCTATAAGAACCACGCCGCCGTTCTGCGCAAGGGCAACTGGGTCTACAACAAGTTGCTCGAAATGAAGAACAACGAGCAGCGACTGAACAATTCCAAGAACCAGGGCGACCGCCGTTCATTCAAGCAGCAGGAACGCGAGCACCAGGTCGAACTGATGCACAAGAGCCTTTTCGCACCGTCTATCGGCATGGACAACAGGGAGATCACCAATGGCTGACCAGAAACTCATCAACGAACTCGCGAAGACCTTGAAAGTGCAGGCGATTGAACTGCTCATCAAGGAAGACTGCCTGCGCTACAATGCCGAAATTCCGGAGCACGACAAGATGCTCTTCATGGTCGAGGAAATCTACCGTATGCCGGTATGCACCAAGATGCTGCGCGACCTTTTCGCGGCCGCACATGAGATGCACGAGGACAAGGGTATGTTCCCGCACGTGGCGAGCGTCGGCGACCTGGAACTGGTTTCGCGAAAGTATGGCGACTTCACAGGCAAGGGCGAGCGCTTCTCGTGGCTCCCGCGAAAGACTGACGAACGCATGAAGATGATGCCTGCCTTTGTAAAGCTCGACGCCATCTACAGGGCAGAGAAAAAGGCGACCGCGCCCATCGACGAGGAAAGCGTCGAGAGCGAAGCAATGAAAATCGTGAACGAAATCGCACAGAACTTTATTGGAGGATAGAATGTCTACGAATGTATGCACCTTTGTTGGCCGACTCGGCGACAATCCGGAAATCACGCTCTTGCCCACCGGCAAGGAACGCGTGCGCTTTTCCATCGCCGTCGACCGCAACTACAAGCGCGAAGACGGTAGCAGGCCCAGCGACTGGATCCCGGTCGTCATCTGGAGCTCTGCAGCCTACGTGAAGAAAACCAACCTGGGCAAGGGCGACAAGGTCTGCGTGACCGGGCGCATCGAGATTAACGAGTGGACCGACGGCAACGGCATGCCGAAGCGCGGCTTTGTGCTCAAGTGCGATGGAATAGAACTGGTACAGAAGAAGCAGAGCGCAAAGGATGCCGCAGTGAACTCGGTGGCCGCTGCGGAACAGCAGGGAACGCTCGAACAGGAAGACGATTTACCCTTCTAGGAGGCAACGATGAAAAAACTGTTCTACACCGAAATCAAGAACGCCCAGGGCGAGTATGAACCGCTCGGCGTGATGACAATGGAAGATGCGTTCCGGTATGCCTGGGACCACGGGCACGCCACCGTCAAGTTCTGCGAGGTCCGCGCACTCACGGCCGCAGAGACGCACTAGGAGGCCACCATGTGGAAGCGGAAGAAAAAGGAAAGACCTGCACTTACCAAGGAACAGATGGACGAACATCTGCGCCGCCTGAACTTCAAGAAGGCGCTCGAAATGCTGTGCGAGAAGATGGGAAAGTCCAAGGAATTCTTCCGCCTGATCCGCAGGCGCGACCCTATGGCGACCATCGGCGAGATTTCGGAATTTCGGCGCAAGATGGTGCGGCTCCTGGCTTTCAATTACGATGTGCATAGGAGGCCGGACCCCATCCTGAACAAGCGCCTGATGCCCGCCGACAGGCCCGGCGCAGAACCCATAATCTACCCGCCCGAATGGAGGGACGCATGACACTCATTATCGCGAAGAACCCGAATGGCGGGCGCTACAGGCTCGCCGTAGAAGACGACGGCTGCAAGGTAAGCGAAATAAGCATAAATGGCACAGCCCCGGCATGGATGCAGCAGAAAGTGCAGACATACAACATCACGCGCCCCTACACGCCGAACGCTATCGCGCTCCTGAAAGCCGAACTCATCAAGCGCGGGGAACTAGAGTCGGTAATTGCATGAAGAATTCCCGTCCGTGGATGAACAGCGATGTCGCAGTGCTCAAGGCGGGCAGACAACCCGCAGGACGCTCATACAGGGCATGCCTGATGTTCTGCCGCCGCAACGCCATCCCGTTCCCCGGAAAGAAGTCTTTCGAAGAGAACAAGGAACTCGACAAAAAATTCACACAACCACAAGGCATCATCATGACAAAAGCAAAAAACAAAACCATCACGGCGAGCATCAAGGATGCGAAGACCGTAAAGAAGCCCGCAGCGGCAAAGTCGGCGGCAAAGCCCGCACCGGAGACCGCAAAGACCGAGGAACGCGCCTACAACTTCCGCGTGCTCGACGTGAAGAACGTCAAGGCGAGCGACAACATCCGCGAGGTCAAGGACGTCGAGGACTTGCTGAACTCCATCCACGCGCACGGTATCGTGAACCCGATTACCGTCCTGGACGAGGGCAACAACAACTTCAAGGTCATCGCAGGGTTCCGCAGGTTCGCGGCCGCAGTGCAACTCGGGCTCACGAAGATCCCCTGCCACGTGATGCTCAAGAACCGCGAGGGCATCGACGAAATTTCGCTCACCGAGAACATCACCCGCATGGACATGACTCCCTACGAAGAGTGCATGGCCGTGAAGGCTCTTTCCGGAAAGAAGAAGACTCCCGCCGCAATCGCCAAGCATTTCGGCCGCACGCTGCGCTGGGTGCTGGTCCGCAAGAAACTCGCGGACGCTGGCGACAAGGTTCTGAAGAAAGTCAAGGAAGGCACCATCGAACTTGCCCAGGCCGCAAAGATTGCGGACCTCCCGGACAACGTGTTCAAGCGCGAGCTCGAAAGCTGCTACCGCACCGACAAGTATTTCATCGACGGCGTGCTCGACCGTTTCCACAAGGATTTGAGTAAGGCTCCGTTCGAGCACGAGGCGTGCCTGAAGTGCGACAAGTGCAGCGCATGCCAGGCCGACCTGTTCGAGAACGACCCGAAGGCATACTGCCTGGATCCTGCGTGCTGGGCCCGCAAGGCGAAAAAGGCCGCAGAAGCGAAGGTGAAGAAACTCCAGGAAGAGGGCAAGAACGCAAGGCTCGGGAAGTTCTCCGGCAAGACCGTAGATTACGAGGACGAAGCGTACAATTTCGAAATAAGATATTACGACGACAAGAAAATCAAAAAGGCGGAAGAGGCGGGCGTCCAGAAACGCGTTCTGGTCGATGCCGAAACCGGCAAGACTCACGAATATTACGACAAGCGCGACCTCCCCGACTTCCACGAGGAAACTGAAGAGGAACGCGAAGAACGTAAGCAGAAAGAAAACGAGAATAGGAAATTCGAAAGCGCAAAGAAAGACCTTTTCCAGGAAAACCTTTCGAACGAAATCTGCGAAAAGATTGAAGAAGATTACAAAAATGGTCATCTGGAAAGCCTTGTCTTCATCATGCACTTCATGCAGACGGACTGGCTTGACGAAGACGACGATATCCGCAAGGAAATTGGCATCGTCGAAAACGACAACAAATGGGGCGTCGAACCCGAAGACTTCCCGGAAAGTTTCTCCGTTGTCAATTTCACCGAGATTGTAATCAAGAACCTTTTCGACATCATCTGCAACTGGTCGCTCGACAGTCTCAAAGGCATTTACCGCATTGTCATGGACGAAGCTAACAACGACCCGGAAAAACTCGCGCCGACCGACAAGGAAATCGAGTCGGAAATCAAGCGCCAGGACGAAGAACGTGCGAAGAACGGTTCCAACGATGATGACGATGATCTTGAATAGGAGGATGACTAATTATGCCTAAATTCTTATTTAACATCAGACAAGAAGTTCAGAATGTAATTAATGAACTTCGTATCGACAGCATTCGCGAAGGCAACGAAATGACCATACAGCAAGTTGTCGAGAACGCTCTCTTCGAAAAATACGACATTAAGCACGGATCCAAAAACGCGCCTGTTGTCGAAGAAAAAGAAATTGAACACGAGCGTGCTGAAAACAAAACCAGCCTCAACAAATACTGGACCGTGAATGACGCCATGTCCTTTATCAAAGAACAAACAGGACAAGAATTCGACGACTGCGTAATTTACAACGCCGCCCGCAAAGATGAAATAAATTACTTGTACATCGGCAATAAGTATTTATTCAGACCGCAAGACGTAAAGAAATTTCTTGACAACCGCAAAAATAACAATACTCGCAAAACCAACAAAGCGACTCTGCCCCCCCCCATTCAGAAGAAAGAACGGAAAAAGCACGTTTTTACGGAAGAGCAGCTTGAAGAAATGCGTGAAAGAGCAAGACACGCAAGGATGTTTATTGGCAAACCAAAACAGGAGATTACCTAATGCGTAACGAACTGATGATTGACATCGAAACTACCGGACAGAGGGTCGGGTGCAAGGTCTTGAGCCTCGGGGCTTTCGGCTTCGACAAGGACGGGTAGCAGGTCGATTTCTACAAGCGTTTCAACATGGCCGTGCAGGCCGAGGAAGGCTTGATTGACGATGACTCGACGATGGAATGGTGGAGCCGCCAGGATCCCGCAATTCGAGCCGAGGCGTTCGGTGGCACGACCATGCCCACCGCAGGCATCGGAGAGTTCAAGCACTGGTTCTACGAGCATTTCTCGACCGGAAAGTACGACCGTTTCCGCGTGTGGTCGTGCGGCCTGGATTTTGACTTCCCGATTCTGCAGAATTTCATGCAGACTTTCGGGTACAACTTCCCCTGGTTCTTTTGGAACCAGTACGACTACAGGACCATCAAGAACCTCTTCCCCGCCATCAAGGCGGACGAAGGCAACATCGCCAAGCACACCGCGCTGGAAGACGCCAAGGCACAGATGCGCGGGCTGCGCAGTTTCTACGTGAAGTTGTATGGCGCACGCAAGGCTGGTAAAATCGAATTCTAAAAAATAGCCCGGCGGGGTGGCCAAATTCTCACACACTTTGGGCTACAACACGCCCTGCCGGGCACTGAATTTAAAGGCGAACAATGACACTTACAATCAGGCAGAAAATCAAAGAAATTTGGATGTGGACAGTGGCCATCGTGGCGACAATCGTCATCGCCGCAATGGTGCTCGGCGGCATCGCGATATTCGCACTCGGCGTGATAAGGTGGCTCGCATGAAACTCCGTGGACGTAAGCCGAAACTCACATTCGCCGAGCAGGTGAAGTTGCGCTCGATCCAGGCGGCATTCGGCGTGAACTCGCCCGAGGTCGAGCAGTTCTGGGACGCGAAGCGTGCATCGATGAAAGCCACCTTCGAGCGCAAGCGCGTTTACGGTAAGCAAAGCCTTGACGACCGCCGCGCAAGCCAGCGCAAGTCGTCACTGAAATACTACCACACGCACAAGGACGACCAGACACCCGAAGCGGAAGCCCGCCGTGCAAAGCACGCAGAACACAGCCGCAACTATTACCACAGGCATAAAAACGACCCGGATTTTATCAAGCGCAACCGAGAGAACACTATGCGCTGGAAAGAACGGCACGCGAACAAGCAAAAGGACACAGAAAAATGCAGACAGTCGAAGAATACCAGCACTACACCCGACAACTCGAAGGCGAGGTCAAAAAGTGGCACGACGCGTTTGACGCAAGCGAAGTCATGAATCGCGAACTCGCCGCCGAGAACAAACGCCTCAAGGAAAAATTCGCGGAACTCCACAAGACCATCTAAACCCAAAAGGACAACCAAGATGCAAATCCAAATCACAAAAACCGACTGCGTGAAAATCGTAAACGAAAATTTACGGGGGGGGGGTAGCCATTCAGAACTCGAGGTAGCCCTGGCCAAGAAATGCCTCTCGCTCTATGACCGTCTCGGCCAAATCAATAACGAGCGCAACGAATACTTCGAAGCGCTCTACTCGGCAAGCATCAAGTTCGAGAAGGCGACGAAGGGAACGCTGAAGCAAAAGAGGGCCGCAGACCTGGCAAGGGACAGCAAGGCTCACTTTGCAGCAGCCGTAAAACTCGACAGCGAACTTAAAGGACTTTTTGACAATGACGCAAAAGAAAAAATCTAGTATCGACTTTGACTGCCTTGCAGTGACCTACGTGAAAGTGACGGTATTTCCGAGCCTCCCTGGCGCGGCACACGTCAAGGGAGTCGCAGAGGTGGTTCTGAATGACCAGTTCATTGTGCGCGGACTGCGCATTCTCGACGGCACCACAGGGCTTTTCGTGAGTTACCCGGTTGACCCGTTCTACAAGGGCGAAGACCTGCGCAGCATCGCACAGCCCATCACCCGCCAACTGCGCGAACATATCGAAAATTGCATCCTGGAAAAGTACCAGGAAATCGTAAGCCAGGAGGCGTAAAATGCCGCTTGCGAAGATTAAGACCGAAGAGGAACGCGCAAGGCTTGACGCCATCTTTGCGGAGATCGAGGCTGCGGAGCGTGGCGAACTGTTCGAGCCCGAACCGCAGCAGGACCCGCAGAAGAGCGCGAAGGAACTGCGCCTCGAAAATCGCCCGATAAACGAGATTGTCGGCGACGCCCGGAGCATGATGAACTGTGGCGGACTGCACACTCGCTGGGAAAGGATTTTCGCAAAAGCCCTCGTCGCCCTCTATGACGACAAGCCGAAGGAACAGGGCGCGATAAACGCCGAACTAAACATTCTCCGGAATTTCGTGCAGGCCGTGAGCGCACGCCTGGAAAAGGCCGAGAAATCCGCACGCGAGCAGGACAACCACCACTACTACAAGATTTTCGCCGAAGGCGTAAAGGGCCTTCTGGAAAAAATCAGGGAGAAAGCATGAAATTCAGACAAGCGACATACGAAGAATTTAAAGACCTGATGCGCAAGGCCATCATGCACGAATATGAGCACTACCGCCCGCATGTGCCGATGGAACGCAGGGAATGGATGCGCGACAACCAGCCCGATTTTCTGTGGAATATCGAAGGCCGCGAGTCCGTGGTGACCGAAGACGGCAAGAACATCGTCGTGACGTTCCCGAACGGCAAAGGCTCCCGATACCTTTACAGCGTCTACGTCGACGCAGAACAGCGTAACCATGGCATCGGCACGGCACTGATTAACTACGCCAAGGAAGGAGCAAAGGGAGGTGTCGCACTGCACGTCGCTTCGAGCGACAACGCGGCCCAGAGGCTCTACAAGAGGCTCGGTTTCAAGCCCTACGGCATGGGCCCGTGCAAATCAATATTCATGGCCACCCGCAAGGGTCTTCCAGGAAAAGACGAATGGGGGAATGACTGATGCAAAAACAATACCCGCTGCACCCCGGACATACTCACGCAAGCCCGCTCTACACGCAGTTGCCGCTTGAAGAATACGAGGCACTGATGAAAGAGAACAAGGCACTCAAGCAAGCAAACAAGAATATGGCAGAAAGCGTCGCAGAACTCGAATCGATGCGCCAGAAGGAAGTCGAACTCGATATGCGCGAACGTGAACTGAAAGAAAATAAATTCGTTTTCTCTATTTTAGCAGAACACAAGAAAGCAAAAGAAAAACACCAAGTATTCTGCGATGACTTTACAGGAGCCAGAGAGATATTTGTCCTCGATGAGCTGGATCGCTGGCGCAAGATTAACAGCAGCGCGCCGTATCACGCAGATGCCATACTGAATGAAGAAATCCTCGAAGCGATAAGCGCTTACCAGTGCGGCGACTTCGAAAACTGTATGGTAGAACTCGCTCAATGCGGAGCCGTGATCCTGCGAATGATGGAATATGTAGCAAAGGAAATGAAATGATTTGTCAACTATGTCAATTACCGATAAAAGAAAACGATGACGTATTATTGGAACTCCATGCAAAAGATTGCAGGACACTGACAAGGACCTTTACACTGTGTCAAAGGTGTTCCTGTTGCTTAATCGAACTATTTATCAAGAATGACAAGATGAACAAACTCTGCAACAGTGAGGTAGGTGCATGACAACTTATTTTCTCTTAGGACTCGCTTTCGGATACGCCGTCGCACTGGTAATCGTTTTAACAAGGAAATAATTCAAGGAGACGGTGAAATGACAGAACTTCCAAAATTCGGGAACATTGAAACCCAACAGAGAATCAAAATTGAAGAAGAGTTCGAACAGCGAATCCTTGCAGTAAAAAATGCCAGGGCATATCGTGTTGACGAAACCCAGGAGGACCGGAGCAGAAGAATCGAGACAGCGAATTTTGCGCTTGAGGATTTCTGCACGGGAATGCTGTTAGGCATTCAGATCCTGAAAGCGAGGGAAAAATGACGCTTTTGGAATTTATCGAAAATCATTATTGGTCCCTTTGGTTTTTGGCGGCATTTACAATCGCCTGCATCACAATCGCATCAAAAGACGAGTAGAAAAAAAATGAATAATATGTCAAGCAATTTAGATTACAGCCGACACAGGATCTTGCTTGAAATGCCGACAAAATGCCGTAAGTCCATTGGCTTTGGCCCGCATGAATGCCATAGCAAGAAGTTTCTGAAAGAAGACTCGTTTGTAAAAATTCGCGGAACGCTATGCACGCACTATAAGTGCAAAAAGTGTGGCGCAGATTATTTCGTTGCAGCAAACCAGCAGCCATTCGGGGTTTAACATGCAGATATATCATTGGTTCACATTCGAACAAAAAGACGATTACGGTCGATACATTGGAAACGTCCTCTACGGAAAAGGCGGCATCGCTCCGTTCTATAAATGCTACGACAATTACAAACCGAACCGTAAAGGCGGGCACCGTCATAACCATATCTACAACGCCTGCCACCGCATCTTGTTTAGAAGTAAGTCTGCCAGGCGTCATGTCAGCCGCAAGGAAAAGAAGCGCTTTGTAGCAACATTCTGGGCAAACATGCGACTGAACCCCGACGAACTTGGCAAGATTTTGGCAAAGCGGAGAAAGCAGTAATGACTAGCCGCTACCTGAACCAGGTCAAGTATGACCGCTGCAACAAATGCAGACGCCGCCTACCGATAAGCATTATGATCGAAGTTGCCCTAGATATTTACATGTGCCGCAAATGCCTGCCGAACTGAAATATGAACACTACGTCGAATGCTCGTGCTGTGGATACCGTAAGTTCTGCCGACTGGATGGCGGAAAGTTCTACTGCCAAGCATACGACGCTGACCCTGAAAACGACCGCAAGTGGAAGCGCAGACCAATATCGACAGGCGACTTCTGGACCGCGCCAGTCATAGCATCGAAAACAAGGAAAAAGAGATTTTAACAAGGAGTCGAACTCGCCATGAAAAACATCGCCGGAAAAAAAAGGATGACAATGCAGGAGTGTGTCGATTTTTTCGGGTTTTCCCGGCAGAAAATCGGCAGGCTCATTGCGAAGACGAAACTCAAGCAACTTGTCCCGCCGTTCCCGTTTATCGACTTGACCGGCAGCGACAAGCGGCACATCTACTATTTCGACCAGGAAGCAGTTTCTTCCTGGGTCGAAGCGAACAGTATGGGATAGCATCATGAAACGCTACAGCATATTCCAGAAGCACAAGGC
>Ga0265300_10000756_pt1 | contig 33219 bp, 46 predicted proteins | sample AusTroGonzalo_MG_FD_193482 | JGI IMG/M metagenome (GOLD analysis project Ga0265300, IMG submission 193482) | Bovine rumen microbial communities from tropical cattle in Woodstock, Queensland, Australia - Gonzalo_03 | ecosystem: Host-associated > Mammals > Digestive system > Stomach > Rumen ...
TCTTGATAATATCATCGACAACTAAGAAGTCGCAACCGAAGCCAGTAGCCGTGCCAGTTGGCGATGTTGCAAGATAATTAGGTCTATTACTACCTTCAAGCGACCACATCTGAGCCGCCGCCTCGCCATATTTTACTTTTGTATCCGGAAATACGTCTGAATAAATAATCGTATCGCCAGCCTTCTTAGTTTGAATCATATTGCGGACGGAGCGTGCGAATAGGCTTGAAAGTGTCTCATTATAAGAGCCAGTCATTACGCGATAGTCAGTATTGAGACCGAAGAGCCAAGCGGTTAAGCATTGGGCTATTAATGATTTGCCGTGACGTGGCGGAGCGTTGATTACTAAGAAATACTCATCGGGATTTTCAACGAAACTCTGAATGTCATCGCACATCTTGCGAAGATACTTTTTATCGTTTGTGAAGAATTGCGAAAACATTAGCTTGCAGAAATGCCAAAAGCTAACCCTTGCGCGCTCAAGAGTTAGCTCAAGTCTAGTATCTGCATCTAATTCGTACGCCACTACTCGTCTCCTAGGAGTTTGTTGATTTTTTCGAGCGACAAACCTTTGTAAATTCTTTCGTGTTTTTCTTCTGTAACGTCTTTGGTCTCGGTTGGATCATAACCGCCAGTTAGCTTGATTATTTTATCGGCAGCAGCCGTGCTTTGCGGATGGTCTGGGTCTGAAGCTATCTTGTATAGATTCTTGAGAACCTTCTGAAGTAGTTCTGGGTCATTGGCAGCCATTACCTTAGCCTGCATTCTTGCCGACATATACTCAGGCTTACGACCACCACCAACATTACCTTTCTTGAACGTACCATTGGCGTTACGCTGGTCTTTTGTAATCCGTTTGCGTGCCGTTTTTGGAGCAACAGAAACAGAGGTAGTTTTACTTGATTTTTTCTTGACCTCTGTCATAACTGCTCCTAATCTTCTTTCTCTGGGATATAACCGCGCTTTTCAAGTTCTTCATCAGGAGTATCGTCGATAAATGAAACGACATGCTGTTGGCGGTCTCCTTTAACGTAATCTAAAACTTCATCTAGAAGCGTATCCGCTAACTGTCTCAGGATTGTATCTAGAATGGATGAACCAGTTTCAATTTCGTCTTTATAGAAACTAAAACCTTGCTTCATGGACTCGACTGCGCAATCCCAGCCAGCCATATGCTCTTTTTCCATCTTGCCTAAGAATTTGTCGTTGTATGGATCTTCCGTTGGAATATGGGTCATTCTTCGTCTCCCTCAATAGCTTCTACTTCAGCAGCCTTAGCTTGCTTCTTTTTTCGTGATTTTGGTTGGTTTTTTGAAGGCAAGCAATCTTCTTCAATTTGGAACTCGTAAGTTTCGCCAAAACGAGTTAGAGTTGCTTTTCCTTCGGCATCAAAATCTTTGAGTTCAATTTTGTGGCCGTAAAGCTCAACGAGGAATCGGCCGTCTTTGTCTGGTCTGATTAAAATTGGCATGTTTTGTCCTTTCTTGGCCACGCGAGCCATATTTAGCCCTTGAAGCATATTCGACAAGGCTATTGATGCTTGATTGCCTAATATATCCGCGACGATCTAGTAGAACTACACGGAGGCTTCGATTTGCATACGGCGAAATGGTTTCCACATCAACACCGAGTTGCGCTAGAATACGGTTCGATTTGACATGGAATACAAAAGCTCGCTTTCCGCGCATCCAGCACCAAATCTCTTTGTCGATCCCTAAATCCTTGAAGACGCTATTGGCGGCAAATGTAGCAGCAACTAATCCTTTATTGTAGGAAAAGCCCCTAAGAAAACCGCCAGTCCTGCGATCTATTAGACGTTCGCAGAGAGCGCGGCTTGCGACAATTGCCTCAAACTCCGGAACCGTGAGATTCTTCAGCATACTTGTTTCCTCGTTAGATTTCTATCAACCAAAATCCGACCGGCAAAAGACTAGTGGCCGTCCACAAAAAAACGACCAGCAGCTTCTGCAAGTCGTCATTGATCTTAACTAAATTATACCATAAGCGAGCGCAAATTGACAGAGCCGGCACCCTTTGATATAATTAGGACAGTTTAAGTGAATTCTCAAATAGCCTCTCTTGGTTACTTATGTAACCTTGTAGGGGCTATTTGCTTTCTCGCCTCATCGTGAAGCCAACGGAGGTAATTTTGCGTAAAAAGCAGAGGCTATTTTTGAAGATAGATGTTGGTCTCGCAAATGATATTGGAATACGCGAGGCTATGCTTTTTTCGTTCATTGAGTTTAAGACAAAAGTACTGAAGCCCGACAGAGATGGGTTCGTTGGTATCGATACTCAATATATTGCGGATTCCCTAGAATGGGATACGCGTACGGTTCGACGTTATCGTAGGACAATAGTAGATAGGGGGCTTGTTACGATAAAAACCGGTGTGAATCAGAACACAAAAACTAGATACAAAATAAACTAGAGCCTGTTATTAGTCGAATAGTGGAGGATTCGAATCTCTCCACTTTTTTGTCAAAAAATGACGAATTACCCTGTGGAAAACTATGTGCAAAAGTATGTTCAAAACTATGTGCAAAACCGAATCCGCCCGGTCGAATTTGTCCGACCGGCTAACAGAGAGCGCCCGGTCAAAAATGTCCGACCCATATAAAAAGAAGAATATAAAAGAAGTAATAGTAGGCTCATCCAATTTATTACCAAATTAAATTTGGTGGGCAGAAAGAACTACTACGATGAGTTTAGAAATTTACAACCAGATTAACGAATACCTAGATTACTGCCGCTATACGCGTTGCATGAGCCAAATGACGATAAATGCCAAGAAATGCACCTATCTAAGATTTGCTATCGACTCAGAATGTGAAGATTTGCGCAATTTAACTAACGAGAATTTCAACAAATGGATAAAGAAACAAGTCGAGAGGAATTTATCGCATAGAACCATCAATATGAGGTCTGCGCATATTAAGGCCATGCTTCGATACTTCAGGGAAATGGGAATGGAGATGCCGATTAAGCTTCCGCTCATTCATAAACTTCGTGAAGGTCAATGTGATCGCGTTTACTACACGCCAGAGCAGATAGACAAGGCATTGTCGTTTGCAGATGAAATGGGCTGGCTTTTGATTAGGATTAGTTTTGATTCTGGTTTAAGGATTAGTGAGCTCCGCAATTTAAGACTTTCAAACTTCTTTGGCCAGAGAATCAAGTTTGTTGGAAAAGGCAATAAAGCACGCGAATCGTATATCGCACAGGACACTTATATGAGACTTCAGAAATGGATTATCGACAGAGGCGTTACAGACGCTATTTGGATCAATAGAGGCGGTCGCCAATATAGCACTTGTGAAATACGAATCATCATGAAGAAGATTTTTGCAGAAGCAGGCTTCCCAGACTTTCATCCACATTCGCTTCGTCATTCATTTGCGACAGATATTCAAAATAAGGGAGCCTCTCTGCTCGAAATGCAGTTGATGCTTGGCCACTCAAATGCTGCGACTACTCAACGCTATATCCATGGTTTAGATGGTCAGCTTCAGAATTTGTTCGATAAGTACAAAGAATCACCTAACGAGCAACACACTATGCGAGTGCCAGCCAATAGTAGCCAGAGCTTAGCTTGCGCCACAGAATTGCTAACGCAAGCAGACTGGGCAACTAGGCGATAATAGCACAGAGGGGCGTCTCTGGGCGCCCCTGCCATATTGACAAAAACGCTAATCTTTGCTATCATTAGATTAACAAGAAGAAGCGAACCAAAAGTTCTTCAGGAAACTTAACACATTGAAGAAAATAAGTCGATTACAAGTTCGATTTGGTAAAATTCAATGTTACTATTATAACATTGAATTACTACTGTTGCAAGACTGCAACCATAAGAACTTTGGAATCGGCTTAACGGCCGATTCTTTTTGTTTTGAACGAGGCGAGAATTCACTTAAACTACGATTTTCGCTTCGCAAATTCAAAAAGACCGGTGGGAGATTTTAGACGAATGCGCAGCAAGTAAAGCGATTCTCAAAATCAAACACTGGACTAACTAATATCAACGGTTCGTCCGCCACTGCGAGGGCGGAAGAACTCTTAATAAAGAAAGGAGCTGACAATGCGTCACACCAACCAAAACAAACACTCACAAAAAATCACTATCGCAGCGATCATCATCGCACTTATTAGCATTGCGTATGGTATCGAACAACACCGCGAGGCGAGGATGGCAGCCTATGCAGCCGAACACAACTGTGAATGGCACTATGGTTACTACCTCAACGAAGAACCAATTTGTAAATAAGGAAAATCTAATGGAAAGAAAGACAAAGGTCACGAAGATCGAGAAGACTTTCAAAGACAAGAATGGCAAACAGAAGTCCATCACGATTGACTACGCCAAAGTTGCCGACCGTTTGAAAGTTTTCCGCGAAGACCATCCTAATTCGAAGATTACCAACAAATGTCACCAAGCAGGCGACGGCACGATAATCTTCAAGGCTTATATCTGGAAAGATAAGGCCGAGTTTATAGAACTATTGAAGTCTGGAGTAAGTGGAACGGACGCGCTTGAGAGTGCTGATTCAGAAGGCTCAGTTCGTGCTGAAGCCACGAAACTTCAAACCGAAAAAGGCTACGAAAAGCAAGAAACAATTGCCGTCGGACGTGCACTTGCACTTCTAGGCTATGCCGCATCTGGTGAAATTGCATCGGCCGAAGAAATGGAAGAGTTTGAGCAATTCAAGAAAGATAAAGCCGCTGAAGCCGCTGAGAGCGCTCAGGATGCGTTGAAAGCTGCCAAGTCGGTAGACGAACTAAAGAAGGTCTGGCTTGGATTTACGCGCGAATTAAGGGCTAATCCGGACATTGCAAAAGTTAAGGATGAAGCCAAAGCAAAGCTCGAAAAGAAGCCTGAGCCGAAAAAGAAGGAGACCAAGAAATGAAAGTAATGGAATTACAGCAAAATTCCGAAGAATGGCTAGAGTTTCGTAAAGGAAAATCTGGCGGCTCGGAATTCAAAGATTTATGGATTGCTGGCCTGCCGCTAAAGTCCAAAATGATTGAATACTTGGAAAAAGACGGCCAAATGCTGTCGCCAGAAGATAAAAAGACTTCTGCCAGCGTTGCTAGCCTGCTTGAGCCAGAAGAATTAGCCGAATTAAAGCTTCAAAGTGAGCCAAAGAAGAAATATTACGAGATAATCGCCGATCGTGTTGCAAGACCAATTACGCCAAATGACTATATCGAAGAGCTGCACGGCGAACCATTCACTATGATGGCGCGCGGACACATTCTTGAGCCGGAAGCGCTCGCCGCTTTCGAAGAAAAGACCGGTAAAGAGCTCACAAAGAAAAGCGTTGTTTGGATTCGCGAAGATAACGAGAATATCTACATTTCACCCGATGGTTACATAACCGATAAGGATGGAATTATACGCGAAGCTGTTGAAGTCAAATGCCTTGGTTCAGCGGAAATCATAAAGGCCTATCTAACGAACAGCTACCCGAAAGAATATGAACCACAAGTAATCAAGTATTTCGTCGTCAACGAAAATCTTGAGAAATTGAACTTCATTCTCTATACGGATGTAATTGTCGGACTTGAGCTTCAAATCTTCGAGATTACACGCAAAGAAGTTGAGGAGCGCATTGAAGAGGCCAAAGCGTTTGAGGATGCAGTAATGAAGTTAATTGACAGAGATGCAAGGAAAATTGAGGAGTTGAGTTTCTAATGCCAGGAAGTAAAGTAGGTGGGCTAAAAGCCGCCAGCACAATCAAAAAAAGATACGGTAACCACTTCTACGCCATTATTGGCTGTAAAGGTGGAGCAAATGGACATACTGGTGGTTTTGCTGCAAACCCAGAGCTAGCCAAGAAAGCAGGCGCAATTGGCGGAAAAGTATCAAAGCGTGGCAAAAAAGGAACGCATAGCGCTAGCGTGCAAGAACTTTGGAAGAAGCGTGCTCAGTTAGCAAGAGAATTTAACGAAATGTTTTGTAGCTAAGGAGGTATATGGCAAACAAGGCAAAATCTAACATTAAGAAAATCGGTCGTCTGGTTGTTCCTGACGGCAAATACACCGATAAAGATGGTAAAGAAAAGACAAAATGGCACGAAATAGGCATAGTCTTTGCTACCCCACATCATAGCCGAATAACAATTCGTTTGCATGCTAACGGTTTCGGCGAGGGGCAATTTGCAAATGTTTTCTACGATCAAGACTGTGTTCCGAATTTCACAGATAAAGAAAAAATTGAGATTGAAGGTGCGGAAGAAATAATACCAAAGGATGAGGAGATTCCGTTTTAATGAAGCAAACCAAACCGAAAGTTATCGGATACGAAATTGACGAAAGTCGTAAGAAGTTTTCTGAGAAATTCTTTGAGATAAAAGCTAAACCGAAAAAGGCTGCAATTGAAGAATTCCACAGAAAATTCCGTCGTTATCCGGTAGGAATTAAACCAATTTACGAAAAGAAAGGAGAGATATGAGAGACGAATCAGAGCAAACTCGTAAACATTTGTCAGAGTTCATTCGTGAAGAAGTATTCAAAGACAAAACACTCGACGATTTATCTGAACTCGCTGGCTATATCGCTTCGCAAGGAAATGACTTTATTGTTTCCTTCTGCGAATGGCTTGAGCTTGGCGAATGGTTCATTGAAGAGCTAGATGATTGCGACTTTGATGTTGACGAATTCTTGGGCAGTCTTCGTCGTGACTGGGAAACCGAAGCCGAAGAAGATGCCAAGGAACGTTTTGAGCAGATGCGCGATTATCACTCGATGCAGGGTTACCCAGACTAGCAATCGTGCCCTCATTTGGATCTACATGGTTCTCGTCGTTGATCCACATGGCAAACCAAAAAGGATTGCGCACATTCAAAAAGATGCCATGGCGAGGTTCGCTTCTTCTACATTTGAATCTCGCATAAGGCCATCTAGTTCCAAATGAGGGCAGGATTCACTACGAATAATCTAATTGCACAAAGGAGGTACTATGAGTGCAAAAATAAATGTCGTTAAGATAGAAAGCGACCATGGTAAGGACAAGGATGTCCTGACCAAAAACACACAAACCTATGAGTTTGTCGACAAAAAGCCAACTACCAAAATAATGTCTGAAGGAAATTCAACATCAACGATTGGCCGTATCGCCGGAACAATACTTATCGCAGTTCTCACATTTAGTTTATCTGCCATTCTTATCGGCTTTACTATTTTCCTCTTTAAGATTTGGGGGTTGATTAAATAATGCGAGAGTTCGATTTCAACAGCGAGTGTTTTAAAAAACGCCGTCAAAGCGTCCGAGATTTTTACGAGCAGAACTATCATAAACATCTCAGCGAAGAAGCCTTTATTAGATCCATGAAGAGATTTTATGCTTTTGAGCATGGTAAGCATGCTCGTCAGATGCGTAGTACCTCTACCCTTCGACGCGAATATCGCCATTTGAATAAAGAGTTTGATTTCTTCCGAACTCTTGAGAATGATTTAGTCGAGTCAGCGAAAAATCTATACGGCGAACCAACAATACATTAACAATCTAGCGGTGCTTGCAATCTCTTTTTAAATTCTTACAACCTTCTTCTGACCTGGTTGTTCGTCTTAAAGTGCTTAATAAATCAAATCTTAAAAAAACCTGTTAATTCAGCAAGTTAAATGTCATAAACGCAGCCGCTTATCTATCAAAGAAAGGAAAATAATGAAAGATAGTGATATTACTTTGCAGTGGTCATGGAATATCTTGCTTCTTAGCTGGATGCTAGCTATTGCGGGTCTGCTCGCCAACCAGGCTTGGTTTATGATAGCCGCTCTCTTTGCAAGCATAATCTCCCTTATTATGACATTCGTCTCATTTAGAATGCATCGCCTAGAAAGGCTCGATGATGTCTTCGAAGAAGCAATCACTAAGTACATAGTCGCAAAGATAAAGAGTCGGAAAGAAGCAGAGCCAGACGACGAAAAGAAAGAGGTCGAGAATGCTTAGATATAAATTGTTACTAAAAAAGCTTGGCTTGTATCTATTACGCTGGCAGTTATCTACTCCAATTCTTGCGATGTGCTTAATATTTCTATCCAGCCTTGGCGAAGTTTGGGCTACCGTTATTGCAAATTTTATTGGTGGCCTATTTTTCTTCTGGTTTGACTTGTATATTTTCAAGGAGAAAAGATGACTGAAGCAGAATTACAGTCTCAAGTGGCAGACTACTTGCGGTTTCGTTACCCTAGTGTCTTATTTCATAGCGATTTTGGATCAGGCGTAAAGCTAACTATGGGTCAAGCTATCCGGCAAAAACGTCAGAATGGCGGACGGAGAGCGTGGCCAGATATGTTTATAGCGCACCCTAATTGCTATGAGAATTGCGGAGCGGATATATGGACACATGGTCTTTTTATCGAGTTAAAACGAGAGGGCACTCGAATTCGTAAGAAAAATGGAGAGTTTGCATCCGAGCATATTAAAGAACAATGGGAGATTCTTGGCGCATTGACACTAAGGGGTTATAAGGCGGAATTCGCATGCGGTTTCGATGAGGCGAAGAAGCTGATAGATGACTATCTGGGAGGTACGGATGAAAACCGATGAACTTATTGATAATATCAAGTCTTGGGGTACGGTGCATGGTATTACAAACCCACATTTGCAGCTATGCAAGGTTCTCGAAGAGACTGGTGAAATTGCTCACGAAATTACTCGCGACAATCTAAATTCACAAGAAATGATAGATGCTATTGGTGATTCCGCTATTACGTTGGTAATATTGGCCGACATCCTCGGTTATGATATTCGTGATTGCATATCTAGTGCTTATGAAGAGATTAAAGACCGCCAAGGAATAACAATTAATGGCAACTTTATCAAAAGACAATAAGAAGCTCGCATTAGCTGTAATCTATAAGCTTCAACACCATAGAGCATATTCTAGTATCGATGAAGTCAATGCTGACTTAGATATGCTCAAAAGCCTCGTAGAGGACATGTAGTTCTTATGGTATAATATAGAGGTAAGCCACGCTAGTTTAGACAATCCTCCTAGCATGTGGCCTACTTTTTTCTTGCCACTTATGGTATAATTTAGTTAAGATCAATGACGCTTTGAGATATTCTCAAGGCGTTTTTTGCTGCACATTACAAGGTAAGAAATCTATCCGAGAGGAGTGAGCTTATGAAGGTGACTGTTTTCATTCGCATTATGGGCAAAATCAATAGCCGCGAGCTCTATGAAATAATTAGTCAGTTTGAAATGAATGTAACTGATTGTGGTGACTACACGCTTGTGTATGGCGAGTGCCGCCTAGAGACTGCGGAAAGAGTCTTCTATCATTGTTCTCGCTGCGGAAATCTTATGGCAGAGCTTACGCATGGAAGATAATATGGTCGAAATCGACCAGTTTATGAAAGGGTGTGATTATATGGGTCGCAGAGGAAGACGAATCCGTAAACTCCAGCGCCAACATGAAGTAAACCATCACCATCTGCTTTATCCGCGCAGGAATTGGAATTATGGCTATGCCTACCTTGTTAGACACGCCTTTATCCGAGAGATTCCGGTAAACATCCATAATGAGCTTCATCGCTACGTCGTAAAAGAAGTTCCTGTTCCACCAGAATCGATTATGAGAGTCGCTTGGGAAAAGTACCAAGTAAACAAATTCGAAATTGATAGATACGATATATGTCGCGCTTTGGCTTGGCTTTATGTCAACGTGAACGACGTGACATTTCGCAAAGAAATTCAGAAGCAAATAGATTTCTTCACTGAAAGCTTAGGCGGCTCGGATTGAGCCGCCGATTACTAAGAAAGGATAAGATGGGCGAATCAATCATAGTTGCATTAATTACAGCTGGAATACCAAGCCTAGCAACACTGGTTGCTTCGTTGTGGCAAAATCGAATGAGCCGAAGACACTCTGCAAAACAATCAATATTGCAGATGTGTATGGAAGATCAATTGAACTGGGAACTTTTTCAGAAATTTCCAACAAATTACGGAAACATCCAGAATGAATATGCCGTATATCACAAGAATGGCGGCAATGGCGAAGTTACCAAACGCGTTAAAGAGTATAACGCTTGGTATGAGCAAGTCGAGAATGGACTTGCAAAACCACATAAAATAATGAAAGGAGTCAACAATGAATGACATTCTACTCTGTGTGGGGGCGGCCGGGATCTTCTTCGGTGCGATTATTCTTCGCGGTATCTTTGGATACCTTAAAAACAAAAAAATTGCGATTGAAGACTTAAAATTTGATTGGAAGAAATTCTTGAGCGGCTCAATTAAGCCGATTCTTTTGACTCTCGCAATCGGTGGCTTAGCGGCTCTAATTCTAGCTTTTCTGAGCCTTGTAGATGCGTCTGGCCTCGAAGTTCAAGGCGCTGAACAAATTTCAATCAAAACTCTACTCGTAGGTCTTTTTATTGCCGATATTGGCGCAATTGGCTATGCAATGAGCGAAGCGTTACTTGTATTTGGTCTTTCCGAGAAACAAATTGCTCAAATTCGCCAAACATTGATTGATGCAGATATTGATGACGAGACAGGAGTTGTTATTGATTTGGACGGCGACGACATTATCACTAGAGCAATCAATATTAAGCATGATGATGGTGACGGCAAGGTCAAAACCGAAGAGGAAGTTAAAGCTCAGAATGGCGCATGGCCATATTACAAGGTTGATGTTTCTACTCCGGATGCGTTCGTAAATGCAGTAAATGGCAAAGGCTTCGACGAAGGCTTCGGAATGCAATGCGTCGCTGGCTTTAAAGAGTTCCAATATTCTCTTTGCGGTCGCATTCTTGCTTGCGCTGGCGGTGGCGCTAATGGGTATGCAAACCAAGGCGCAGATTTGGCCGCTATGGGCTTTACTCGCTACGCGGATAGGAATTTGCAGAATGGTGACTGGGTAATCTGGGGTACTGGCCAATATGGTCATGTTGCTATGTATTACAACGGTAAATTCTTTGGTCAGAATCAAGGCGCAAGTAATCCAAACGTTGGCTGTCCATTCAATTTGATGGGCCTAAGCTTGAATGGCTATCTATGCCATTATCGTCCAAATATCTATAAAGGTGACACTCCTGCTCCATCTGGTAAAAAATCCAATGAAGAAATTGCTAATGAAGTTATTCGTGGCGATTGGGGTAATGATCCAGAGCGTACTCAAAGGCTTACTGTCGCTGGCTACGATGCGGCAGCCATTCAGGCCATCGTCAATCAGAAACTTGCCGGCAATATCCCAACTCCATCTGGAAGTGATTCGGCAAAGATTGGCGACAGAGTTATTACTACTAGCCAAAGAGACCAAAATGGCACTCCTCTAAATCTGGCCATCATTAATGATGGAAACTCTGTTTGGACTGAGAATAATGGCCGTGATATGGCAGTATTAAGAGCTAACGGAATTGTACGTTGTGCAGTTCCCCCTCATTCATTACGAAAGGTCTAAATGCCAGCTATTAATAATGATTTACTGACAATCAATGGCGAAAAAGTGGTAGGTATCAAAACCTACCGCATCGCCTCCAATTTGCTTTGGTCTGACGCGGATCGCAATATGAATGGCGATGTCCGCGCCACATCCTTAGGTGCTTATCCAAAAATTGAGCTTGAGTTTCGTGACGGCTTAACGCAGGCGCAGATTCAGAAAATCTATCAGCAACTACCAGCAACTTTCTTTACCGTTACTTTTTGGCACTCTGGAAAAGGTCAATTGGTTACTGCACAGTATTACAGAAGCGATATGTCTATTGAGCTTCTCGATAAGAACCGAGGCCTGTATAAAGCTTTCTCGGTCAATCTAATTCCAGTTTCGCGAGGTATGTAATGATTAGTGTGTCGGATAGTTTCAAACAACTAATGCGCGCGCCAATTAAGACGCTTCAAATGTGTGTTACTACAAATGAACCGGAGCCGCAAACTTTTTCCTCTTCTGATGTTTTAGCATCTGTCGATATTGAGTCTGATGGATATTTCTTCGGAACAGTCGCAGAATCGCTCACAATGAAGCTAATCGGCACCGACTATAATTTGGTAGGTTATAACGTCAAACCGACCCTACAGGTGCTCTCAGACGCAAGCGAAGGAACATATGAAGAGCTTAGCTATAACAGCTTCCGCGTTTACGAACAAACCGTAGACTTGGAAAAAGGTATGACAACTATAAAAGGCTATGATGCTATTGGTGCTGCGGCAAAGCTATTATATTCAGAAGGAGCTTTGGCATGGCCTTGCACTGTTGTTAGCCTTACTGAACAAGTCGCAGATAAAATCGGCGTTTGGCTCGAAACCGACATGTCATTATTCCCGAATAGCGACTATGTAATTCAAGAAGACCTTTATGCCAATATCTCAAATACGAATTACCGCAATATCTTGGCCGAGATTGCTGGCGCAACAGCCTCTATTTGTCGCATATCTGATGACAAGCTAGTTTTTGAGCCTGTACAGGCGGAAGTAGTTGATACTCTGACCTATGACAACTTACTAAAGGTTAAGTTTGAGCCTCGTTATGGCGTATTGAATTCAGTAGTTCTAGCTCGGACTCCACAAGAGGATAATATTGTAGCATCGGACAATCAAAGTATTGCTGAGAATGGCTTAACTGAAGTTAAGCTTGCTAATAATGAAATTCTCGACGACGATCGCGAAGAATTAGCATTGCCAATTCTTAATGCTGTTGATGGCTTTTTCTTTGATCCATGCGAAGCGACAACCGAAGGTCATGGTTGGTATGAATGTGGCGATAGAGTTCAAATTTCTAATGACGAGGCCGACTATGAAACTATTGTTACCCATATCAAACTTACCTTTGCTGGCGGTATTAAAGAGGTCATCAAGGGCGTAGCACCGGACGAAACGCAGACCAACTATGCCCTCGCTGGCGGTATTACGAAGACTATCTATAATACTGAGATTAAAGTCGACAAACAAGGCCGCGAAATTAGGTCAATCGTCGAAGAACAATCGTCGTTCGAGAACCAAGTAAACAACAATTTTACTTCTATCACGCAGAATATCTCTAACGTTGTAACTTCTGTTCAGAATTCTGGTGGCAACAATCTCATTAAGAACTCAGCCATGTATTCATTGGATGATAACGGATTGCCGCTCAACTGGATTTTGACTGGTAACGGCGAAATTCGTATAACTCCAAGTGCTGAAGCAGCCATAAATGGCTCCTTGTCGCGACAAACTATCAGCCCAAAAGGTAAAACCGCATCTCAAGATATTGAGGTTAAGGCAGACAACTCTAGCATTACCGACAAAACTTATTATTCATTTTCTTGCAAGATTAAGAAAACATCTGTTGGCGAATGTTTAATTCAGATTTCAGATGGTACTGAAGGCGGAACTCATGAAATCTCATTGGAAAACGGCGATGAAGCATTTTATAAAGAGTTCAGTATTGAGGAGATCTTGCCTAACTCTTCAAATTTGACTATTTCAGTTTATGGCTCGTCCGATTCTGAATTCAGTGTTACGGATATGATGCTCGCAGTTGGCAATTATCGTTCGCAATGGACTCAGGCAAACGGCGAATTTGCTAACTCACAGGTAACAATCGATGCAAACGGAGTTACGATTCGCTCCAGTACTCTGAGTGGTAGTTATTCAAAACAGACCCCTCAGGAGGTATCGACATTTGTAAATAATCGACTGGCAGCTACGGTCAACAGTGATGGCGTTTCAGCGCCAAAAATTGATGTCACTAAAGCAATAGCTATGCCACCACTTAAAATAGTGCCACGATCAGATGGTTGGGCATTTGTAAAAGCGTAAAGGATAAAGAATGTCTTGGATTACAGTAGCATCAATTAACACAAACGGACTTGGCTATACTAGGCTTCAGTACGATGATTCATCTTCTGGCGAAAGTCGTAGTTCAAGGGTTATTTTTGAGCTCAACCCTGGCGCTAGTATTTATGTCTACTTCAATAACTTTACAGTCAACGGCAATAACTATGGGCAAAAATTAGTTACTGGAAACTGTACTCTATGGGAAGGTTCATTGCCGGCCGGTAATAGGACAGTCTCGTACACTTGTCCATGGTATTCTGGCTCAGTTAATTATTCTGGAACTGGCTATATTCCAAGCGGCATTGTTGCTCCTAGTGGACTTTCTGTTAGTCTTAGATCGAAGACATACAACTCAGCGACCTTTGCGACTTCTATCTCGTCATACGGCGTTCCAGCAAACTCTGATGGTAGGTATATCGAAGCGGCAATTCTTGGCCAGAATTCTTATGGTGCTTCATATAGATATTCTGTAGCGCGCAATACTACCTCATCTACGATTACCGTCAATAATTCATCGGCCAAGAATCCTAGCTCATTCAACATCGAAGGTAACCATAGATATTGGTACGGCATGTATGCGTCTAATACGCAGGCTTCAAATAGTACCGTTGCCGGCTCGTTCTATACCCCATGTCCACCTCTCGCAACTTTGACCTATGTTAGCCAAGACTATTCGACTTACAACAAGGTAAATGCACAGATCAGCTATACGAGACAAGTTGACGGCGGAGCGGAAACCAGAACTGGCTATTATCGCTATTCGACTGACAATGGCGTTAATTATTCTGATTGGATTAGCTTTGGTACTATTAGCGTCGCCGCTAATACTGCAGCTACATTCTTGGCGAACTTGCCAACCGATTCAAGCATCACGCTTCAAGCCAAAATCAGTACTCCAAATGGTGGTGATTCGGAAATCAAGACGATTACCTTCAATACAATCGCTACGCACCAGGCACCGATTTTCTCGAATTTTGCATATAGTGACACTAATTCAACAACGGTGGCGCTCACTGGCGATAACCAGACTATGATTCAGGATCAGTCTACGCCACAGATTGTAATTTCGGTTGCAAATAAGGCCATTGGCAATGATGGTGTTGCAGTTTCGAATTATGCAATTTCTTTGGCTGGGCGCTCAAAAACAATTGCCTATTCTGACTCAGCAATTTCGACTACACTAGAGGCACCAAATGAAGCCGGCACTGGAAATTTAACAGTGTCAGCAATCGATGCGCTTTCGGCTTCGACTGCCGTTTCTAAGCCTGTTACAATTTATCCTTGGACAGTACCTACTATTGCTGCATCTATTGAACGTGTTAATAACTTCGAATCCGAATCCACAATTAAGGCTTCCGGCACCTATTCGCCTATTGTCGTCGGTGGCATAGCAAAAAATACGCTAACACTCCAGTATCGCTCTAAGAGGTCTTCTAGTTCCGAGTGGAGTAGCTGGTCTTCGAGGGCCGTAATAACTAATGGTAGCAATTGGTCTGTTAATGACTTTACGGTATCACTAGATAATAACTATCAATGGGATGTTCAAGTCCGCATCGTGGATGCGTTCACTAATGCTTCTGTTGATCTCAATATTTCAACTGGCGTAGCGATTTTCCGTATTGGAACTGATGGTTATGTGTATAACAATGAAAGACCTCTGATGGTATCTCATGTTGGCCAAGTAATTATGAGCACGGTTCTTGATACTGCAGCTAAAGTTAAAGCGTTATATGGTGGCACCTGGAGGGCTTGGGGTGCTGGCCGCGTACCAGTTGCAGTTGACACTTCGGATACTGATTTTAACGAGGCTGGCAAGACTGGAGGTAGTAAGACTGTAACATTGAATATTAACCAGCTTCCTAAGGTGGAGGGCGACTTTGAGGCCAAGGTTTATGACTACTATTCGGCCTCTGGTGTATTTCGCGGCATTAGCCATTCTGGCAGAAAAACAGGCGCACATAATGATGAGTCTATTTCGCCGATTTATTGTTTCAGAATGAGTTTTGGCAATGACGAAGCCCATCAGAACCTCCAGCCATACCAGACACTCTATATGTGGGAAAGGACCGCTTAGGCGGTTCGTTCCCAGATATAAACCGCCTTATAAGGTGGCATATTTTCATGGGGTTGATTTCCGCCTACCTTGGAAGTGCTATATTCAATCGGACCATTAGAAGTGCTTGAATGTTCAGAAAAAATTGCGCCACCAGACGAGTAATCCCAGCCATAAAGAGGCATACTACCGTAAGTATGACGATGTTCTGGCATCTGGCTAATATTCAATGTTACAGTCTATGCAGTTCTTTCCCACATGTACAGCGTTTTGTATGGGTTCATTATATTGCCCAAACCCGTTGTACCGCTCAAGCCAATACCGCGTTTACCATCCCAGCCATCTTTCGGCTCAGACTGATAGTCTCCATTATGATTAAAAGCATAGTATTTATTTATGGCAGTATCTCTTGGCATTGCGCCTGTATCTCCGAGTCTACCCTGAAAAGTTACGGAGCCGTATGTGCGCAAATTCGCACTACCGTGTTCGTCTAATGGCAATGTTACAGTCTAAATATTTAGGAAGTAACATTGATAAATGGTCAGATGCCGAAGCATTTCCTAACAGTTCCACATATCGGTTATTGCGAGAATGCATACTCAATCAGCGGTGGCTCTTACACTCGTTCGACGCCGACAAGCGAAAAACAAGGCCTATGGCAAGAAGATTCTGGAAGCTTCATGTCACATAAATTTTCATTTGGTAATAACGAAGCGCACTCGAATCTTCAGCCATACAGCACGATTTATATGTGGAGACGCACTGCTTAGGCTGTCCTACGCCACATATAGATAGTTGAGTACGGTTGGAGGTTAGTAAATGGTCTTTCTTTTACAAAATCTCCATCCGCCATACTAATATTGGCCCAGGTGTTAGTAATACCCTGATTACACACACAGCCATATTTTGTGCCACTAACTTTCTGTCTTACCATTGCTCTAGCTGGTAAATTATCTTGAATCAATGTTACTTCCTTAACACCGCCAGTCTTATTTGGTGCATTAAAGTCCGAATCGCTCGTATCTACGCCAACCGGAACTCTGCCGGCGCCCCATGCTACCCAGGTACCACCATATATAGCCTTTACCTTAGCTGCTGTATCTAGCGTAGTGGACATAATGACTTGCCCAATATGACTAGGCATTAAGCGATTTTCATTGTTATACACATAACATAGTTATTGTTTTGCAAAAATCTTTTAAAAATACTCTTGCATTTGAATCGCTAGTGTTTTAGTATAGAAAAATGCAGGTTTTGAGATAATCGCACTTTAAATTCTAAGGGGGTTTCCAAAAATATGAATAAGTTTTTTGGACGTACAATTTTATCGCTCGCAGTTGTAGCAACAATGCTCGGCAGTGTTGGCGCTACAGCTTTCGCAGCAGAATCAAATACAGCAACGAACCCGAGCGCCGTATATTCAGCTTCTGCTGACGATACTTCTAATCAGGGCAAAGTCACTCCGACTCGTGGCGATTATAGTGTTTACACTTATGTCGACACACTTGTTTATACTGGCAATGGCTCAGATCGCTGGTTACACATCACGCCGTGGCAGACACCTAACAGACTCACCATCAAAATGGTTGATTATAGCGGCACAACCGTTTGGAACCAGACTTTCGATACAACTGGAACCACGCATTGGTTTGTAGGTTCAAACGTCCAGTATGTTTACCTCAGAGGTTTACCTGGTGGCGTCGTTACCGTTACTAATACCGCAAACTAACATAAGTATATAAGCCAAAGATACCTCAGAAACCTGCATCCCCCGGCAATTGCCGGGGGATTTTTACGTCTAAATTGTATTAGTCGCCCAACGCTTCAGCGTAGCCACCACTACCATTCTTGAATTCGCTTGGATGCTGGAAGTATAGCGTATGGTATTCTTTGCTACCAACAGGCTCGTGAGTGTCAGTATCATAGTTTTGGCACCAAAACTTCACTGATACTTCATTATCTTTTGAGAGACTGTGACTTTCCATCTCGCAGACCTTATTATCCTTCTGATAGTTCAGCTCGACAAACCTATTGAGCAAATGATCCTGAAGAGCGAGATACTCCTTATCCGACGCGCTCTTCATATTTGCGCAACAGTAAATTAAAGTACCAAGCAAGATAACCGATGCACATCCAAGAATAATGCACGGCGTCTTAAAGTTGGTTTTTGAATTTTGTTTTTTCATTTTTTGGTTCCTTTTTTGTTTTTATTAGCTTTAGCGTTATTATACCACACCTTTGATTAGTGTCAAGATACAAGCATTATCCTTCTTGATTCATAAGATATAACATTTTTCATCTGCTCATTTAACAAAAATGCTCCCTATAACAGAGGCAGAGAGCATTTATTTTGCTTCTTATAAATTACACTTAATAAGAAGAAGATTTAACAATACGCTATTCTTTTATGTTGATTTTGTAGGCGGAATTGCATTTGCCTTCGCTAAACTTATAGCCAATGACGCTGTAATCTGTGCGTCCTTCGGAGTTCTTGATAAATGTATATTCAGCGCAATAGTTATCGTCTTGAAGATAAACCGTATAGTCAGAGTCGCTTTCGATGAAATTGCCAGAGAACGAATATTTGCAGAATGAATCATTGAACCATCTCGCATTTGGATCAAAAGCTTTGGCGATTCCTTGAAACTCTTGGCAAGTGGACGCTTTTACCTTTGAAAGATATTTGGCTGCCTTCATATCATAGACAGCTTCACCTTGTTGGCTACTCAATTTTACTGCTTTAGTGCCAGATTGCTCGTTCTTTGGTTGAGTAAAAATAATGACTGCGACAATTGCGATGCATGAAACGATTGCTACAATACATAACCAAAACCACCACTGTTGAACTAAGTTTTTTTCTGATTTTTTGCTTTTTGTCATAGTAAATAAGTCCTATGTTACTTTTCTTTATTTTACCATAGGACTTATATTCGCTAGTAGCTTAGAACATTACCGTTCTGTAGGAAATTACGATCATTAATTCCGCCGATGATCGTATCGACCAACTTTTCGCCGCCAATGTTAATCGTGAGCTCTGTTTTGTTTTCTGCCGTAATGATATTTTCGACTTCGCGTCTGAGCTGTGAAGTATTGCTTAGCTTATTGAAGTCAGTCGAAACTTCATCAATTGCATCTGTACCAATCGCAGCAAAGTCTGCCATTGTTTGTGCGAATGGACGCGCCATAGAATTAACACCTTCAATTGCACCTTCACCAATAAATTTACCAAAACGCTTAAAGACACGCGATGGCGAATGGATTTGGTTAGCGGCCTGGAAAGCATTATTACCGCTAATGGCCATGCTTTGGACGCTGGCAACATAACGCCATTTGTTTTGCTCGACACCCTGCGCCGCGCCTTCTGCAACGCACTGGCCGAAGTGATAGGCCGTAGATTCGTAATCTCTGAGATGCTCAGTTTCGCCACCAAGTCTCTTGATCTCTTCTCTGGTTTCTTTGATTTTCTGTTTTTGGTCTTCGAATTCTTGCTCGGTGTGCTGAGAGCCATCCGCGAACTCTTCTAGGCTATCCACAAGCTCGTCGTACTGACCATAGAGATGCTCGAGGGCTTCATCGTTCTGCCTTGTTTGCTCTTGCAAGTCCGATTGGGCTTGTTCGAGTTCGAGATCCGCTTTACGACTCTCCCAAACGGCTTCTTTTACGTCGCGTAAGGCTGATTCGTTTAATCCATGAACATTTGTGCCTTCGTCAACGATAGCATTAGCCTCTTCGAGCGTAAGTCCATATTCTTCGCAGACCGCAGTAAGCTCTTGAAGTTTTTTCTCTTGGCTCTGTTCGGCGTGGATTACAGCCAGCTCTTTATTTGCGCGCGCAGCAAGGAGGCCATTTACCCATTCGATAGTTTCGCCATAGGTAACTTCGCCGTCGCTATTTTTATCGATTTGCTTTTCAAGTTCGCTGAGCTCGTTTTTGTCGGCTTCTGCTTTCTTTGCGTTCTCATCGAGTGCATCACTATTGAGGCCTAGCAAGTCGGTCAACCAGCCGAGCGCGCCGTTGATCACGCCAGTAATTAAGTCAGCTAGCCACTGAAGCGCTTCGGCAAGCAATTGTAGTAAAGGCGCCAATGCTTGTAGAAGAATCATTACTGGGTTAAGTACGATCAGTAAGGATGTAATAATTTCAATGAATGGCGATAAGACTTTGAATATTGCTGCAAGAATATCAAGAACTGCTGCGAGTATGCCACCAACAGCATCGATGATGATGGTCAACAACGAGCCGATAATGTCATATAACGGCTGGAGTGCGGTCGAAACCATTTGGAATGCTTCAAATAGTGGCTTTAGCGCCGAGCCAATTAAGCCCATCACCGCCTGCAAAAGATTGCTGATTGATTGACGGAAGTTTTCGTTCGTTAGAAGTAAGCTAGCAATTACGGTTATGAGCGCTGCGATAGGATGTGCCGAAATCACGCCCCATAAACTCTTAAACAATGTCGAGACTACGCCGATACCGCTTGATAACTTTCCAGCCAGAACAGAGATTAATCCTGTCGATTCGCCGGCCACTGCGCCAAATGCACTACTCAAAGTAAGCCCGGCTTTTGATGCACTCGTAAATACCGTAATGGCGGTTTTCAGAGCAGATACGATTTTTGTGATCTTAATGCCTGCAATTGCCGTGCCGAAGGCAACAAGAGCATCTGTAACTTTTTTGACCGACTTCTCATTTTTCGCGATATTGCGCAATCCGTCACCAATACCATTTAGAGTCTTAACAATTGCGCCGCCAGTCCATCTTGCTATTGGTACCAAGAAGTCATCGACGAATGGTTTGAGATAAGAACTCCAAAGCTCGCCCAGGACTGCGCCAAGGAATTGCAAGGCGCCACCTATTGCGTTAAGGATGGAAGGAATTAGTGAGGTGCCTGTCCAGTTCAAAACTTCCTTCAGATAGCCCCATAAATCTGAGAATATTGGCGAAACGCTACTGAAGGCTCCTTTTATATCATCCCAAAGACGAATGAAGGCATTTTTTAGAGCAAGAATAATGCCCTCAAAGTCAATACCACTGAAGATATTTTCGAAGGTACTGCGGATTTTTGCCATAATGGCCTCAATTTGTTCTTCGGCCTTCGAAGCGGAATCTTCTAGTCCTTCCCACGGATTACCAAAGTCGCCAATATCGCCGACTCCACCACCAGCACCGCTAGCTCCTGAGTTACCGCCGCCGCTAGATCCGGAATCCGGTTCCTTCAAGACGTTCATTTCGTCGAAACCAGCCAGCTGTTGCTGGAGTTTCTTTGCCGCTTTACCAGTTCCGCCGATTGCATCCGTAGCATCATCAGCTGCATCGCCAATTCCAGATACCGCTGAGGCTGCACCAGAAGCGCTAGAGGCGGTCGCACCGAACGAGATGGCCGATTTACCGAATAGCGCACGAATGGCGTTAATAGCGGTCAAAACAAGGCGAATAAAGGCAATCACATAGTTGGCTGCTGTTCCGATTGCTTTGGCAACCATATTAAAGAAGCCGGCAATATTAGATTGCCCAATTGCATCCATGATTTGCTGAAGACCACGAACGAGCGCGGTTTTCATGTTGATAATCGAAGTCTGAACACCACCAGTAGCATTGCGAGCTTGGTCTTCGAAACTTGCGAAACCATTTGCACCCTCACGATTGAGCTTAGCAATAGTAGACATGAACTCATTCATGGATACTGTACCATCACGCAAAGCTTCGCCTAAGTCATTTGACGTGGCATAGCCCATTGCATTTGCAATTTGCTTTAACTGCGCTGGCATCGCCATCATCATGGTGCGCCATTCCATCATGTCCGGCTTGTTCTTGGCGTATGCTTGGCTTACCTGTTCCAATGCAGATTTTTGGATCTCCATACTGGCGCCACCAGCAAGAATGGCGTTATTAAGCGCCAAAAACATTTGCGTAGAAGCACCAATATTTCCATTAGCACTCGTGAAACGCTGAACTGCCAATGCTGCCGAATCAATTGTTGTCGGTAACCCTTGAAGCTTTTCAGTAAGGTAGTCAATTGCTTTTTTCGACTCTTCCGTACTAATCCCTAAGTTGCTCATGACTTTAGGGAAATTGTTCAGCGTGTCAAGACGACTAATGGCTTCGTCCATTGAATTCGCAACAGCACGAAATGCGGCAGTAAATACCTTAGCAATGATATTGCCTGCCGCTACAGCTGCAGCAGAAATGCGAGGTGTGGATTTTTCAGCATGTTTGGCAAGGTTCGAAATATAACCTTTGACATCCTCGATTTGTTTGGCAAACTCCTTAGAGCTTGCTGTTATAAGAACTTGAAGTTCGTCAATGGTGGTTGCGCCTGCCATTTTCTAATTCCTTCCATTGTGCCGCATTTCTTCTTGCGGTTGCTGCCATTTCCTCGTCAGTCATTCGGCGTTTTTGGCTATTGCCGGACTTTTCGAGGTATGGGTGTTTAGGATAATGACTACGATCATGAAACGCGAACGCTACATATTGGCCAAGTAGATGATTGAGCATATCCAAATGCTTATACTCAGACTCTTTGCGTTGTCTATATCCTTTAAGGCAGTCGAAGAACTGCCCGAAACTCAATTCATAGTATTCGGTAGGAGTTAAGCCTATCTCGAATGCAACATTTATTTGGCTATCCCAGAATTTGTAGAACCAGCCGTCTGACTTAGTGGTGCTGCTTTCATCGCTTCGTCCATCGTCTTCTCGATTGCTTTGATGTCTAGTTTCTGGCTTAAAAAACCCGCATCGTTAATGCCTTCAAAGATAGTTAGCAAAACATTCTTAATGCCTTTGCGCATTTCTTCATCGAATTGTTCTTCTGTGCCACCGCCAGCATAAAAAAGGAACCACAAATCTTCCATGCCAATATTTCCGCCGGTTAGACCGTCGAAAGATGTGAAGAATTTCTGGTTTAATTCTTTTTCAGCCTTACGAATATTGGATGCTTTGAAATTGAGTTTCATATAAATAATTCCTGTTTAAGTAATCATGGTGGCGGTATAACCCTACCGCCGGAGGGATTACTGGCCGTTACCAGATTGTGCTGGTACTGGGGTGTAAGTTGGCGTCTGAGCAACGCGAATAGTACCGGAATACTGGTTCAAACCATCAGTGGTGCGCTCGTTGAGACCAAAGGCTTTAAGTGGGCCAGTAATATCAACGCGAGAGCCATCAGTATACTTGATATACCAAGAGCGAGTTGCCTTGCTATTAAGGATGCCAAACATCTTGTCGGCAAGGTCTACGTCGCAAAGATTACCTTCGAACTCGAAGTCGCCATAATCTACGGCGCCTGCAATATATTCCTTGTTACCATCTGGGCTATCGTGATCGGTCACATCGATTTCTTCCGCTTCGCCCTTAATTTCGCCAACGGATGTAAGATGTGCAATTTGGGTATCAGCAGCTTCAGAACCAGTCTTGACTAGATAAAGCTTGGTACCAATTGATTGAGTTCCTGCCATTTTTTACTCCTTTTCGTAGTTATTAGGCAAGGTCATCGAGTAATCACAAAACGCGCATTTGTGTGGCATAGTGCCTCCGCTGGCGCTGGAATATCCGATGAGTATGACATTCGATAATGAATGCCGCGCATAGCTTCCTCGACCTCGCCGAGAATTCTACTCGTGGTAACACTATCGTCTGCAAAAATATCGACGATAACAATGACGGTCTGACTCGCAATATCAATATCGTGGTCAAGCTGATCTATGCTGTTTTCGTCGATTCGGAAAGTAATAGCTGGTACTTGACCTTCAGAAAATACAGCCTGCGCTCCTTGACGGCAATAATAGCCGAGAGCATTAAGCGTACTGTAGATTTCTGGTTTTGGATTATACATTCACTATCCTTTCCTCGTAGCCGTTACGACGGCTTTTGCGACAATCTCATTAATCTTGCCGCGATTCTGCCTCAATGCTGGGTACAAATACGGTTGCGCAACCTGACCTTTAAAGTCACGATTAAAGCTAATTCCTAGCTTAGTGGCGGCTGGAGAGCCACCCCTGCTACCAGTACCAAACTCAACATAGGGAGCATATTCTTTATTCGTTACCACGCCGCTAGTTACTTCGTCGCCACTAACTTCAGCTCTCTTCGTATGGATTGAGTTGCGAAGCGCGCCAGTATCTACTGGAACTAGAGCTTTGGCGCTTGCATTGACGACCGCTGCGGCTTTATTCATGGCAGACATTAGTTCCGGTGGAATACCATTCTGGATGCCTGTCAGCTTTCGCCTCAGTCGGTCAATACCCTTAACCTGAATCGTTATGCTCGCCATTTTTGCCCCACAATCAACTTATGGGAGTCATAAGGCAAAACATTTGTCGCGACATACTTTCGGCCTCTATACTGCAGAAGATCATCTACGGCAACGTCCGTAGAGTTATCGCAAGTAATCGCAATATCAACATTTTCGATTAGGCCAAGTTCTTCCTGAAGCTCACCTAGTGCGTTGAAACGAACATTTCCTGTAAAAGTACCTTTGGTCTCTTCGCTAAAACTAGAGCCACCTTCAACATTAACCGTTTCGACCTTCCTAGAGACAGCAACTTCTTTGTCATAAAAAGCGTCAGAAATAGCTGTCTTTGCGGAATCAGGCCACAACACGGCACCTCCTAAATGGCTTCAATAGATTTGCGAATCCACCGAATACTTCTTCGTCATCGGCCGTAGATAAGTAGCTGCGTACATTATCTGCATAGCTGATGCTTTGACCATTGTCTGAAATAGAAGCAACTTGTAGGTCGCCACCAGTTCCAGACTTGTCTTCAGCTGTTCGAGTAAATACACCGCTCGCGATGCGTGCTGCAATCTTTACCAAGCGATTATCGAACTCGTAGTCGCCATCTTCGTTTGGCTGTAATTGTAAATATAGAGAAATACGATCAGCAACTTCATTGACGACATCTTTTGCTAGAGTATCATCCTCAGCTGCCTTTTCGTTTCGGTCTTTTAGGACTTCTACGACTTCTTCCTCAAACTCATCTTGAGCGATGTACATTTTTACTCCTTTTCAGCTTTTTCAGCCCTTGTCTCAGTTTTCGTCTCAGCCTTCTTAGGCTTTTCGGCCTTCAAGGCGTTACCTTCCTTATCGCAAGGAATGTAATAATCTGGACGGCTTTCGTACTGTTCGATTAGTCTTGATTCGTTTTGACCTTGACCAACCTTAACTTCGTCATTTACTGCGAGGATAGACCCGACAGTGCGAAGCTTGAAATACTTAATTGCCATTTCAATTTCCTCGTTTAAGTTACTCTGGTGTGGCGGATTTTACTCCGCCACAATTCTTCTAAAGGGAAACCTTGAAGATAAGGTCAGGCTCAACGGCCTTAGTACCCTGCTTGTAGAAGAGGGATACTTCCATAGCATCGCTGAATGGAATGCGAGCTGGATCAGTGTAGTCACGAACCGTAACGTCCTGAGCAATAGCACCAATGTGCATGATGACAATATCTGCAGTCTGGTTGATGTTGTTGTAGACGCGAACGCCACCGTTGAAGAGTACTTCCTCTTCGCCAGTAACAGCATTCTTGATCACGTTAAGATGATTTGCGAGGCGACCAAATACTGCTGGGGTAACAGTAATAGCGAGTTCTGGGCGCTTAACACCACGAACCCAGTCGTTCTTGACGCTTTCAGCGGTCTGAATTGCGAGTTCAAGAATGTCTTCGATTGCGGTTGTAGTCTGAGGAACGGTGATTGCCGTTGCAACAGTCTCGGCTTCGTCGAAGAACTTACCATCGAGGTATGCTGCCAAAGATGCGGATTCAGCATCCTGACGGCGCTCAACCAAGTCGACAACACCAAATGCTGCAATATCGGTATTTTCGAACTCTTCGACAATTTCCTGTGAGTCATCGATGTTGTTCGTTACTTTACCAGTATTGCGGATTGGGTTGCCAGAACCAGCCTGACGAGCAGTGCCATAGGCCTGCGATGCAGAGTTCTTGAAGCGGTCATAAGTAACCGAGCCAGCAGCAGGGTTGCCTACACCATATTTGTTCTTGATTTTAGTCGAAATCGCAGTCTTTGCTACGGATTCGATAACAGCACCTTTAATATCAATCAAGTCGTCTTTAGAGGTGCCAGCAGCATAGATATTTAATGCTGGAGTATTAGCCATTTTGATTCTCCTTGACTATTGGAGGTCAGAATGAGGTATTACCTTGGCCGTCATCACGACCAATCTTACGCTGATTCTGAGTAGGGGTGCGTTGACTCTTGTCGCGTGGCGTACTGTTTCCGATTTTGGCTTTGACGCCTTCTTCTAGAGCTTTGCGCCACTCTTTATCCAACGCTTCGATGTTCGACTTAGTTTTTGATTCGTCGACATCGACTACATAATCGACAAGATTAGTAGGGATATTGCGCTCCGACATGATTGCTAGAGCCTCGCTTCTGCGTTCACGCATGGTAATTTCATGCTCACGCTTCTCGACGGCCGCCTCACGTTCAGCAAACGCTTCTTTTTGCCTTTCGTCCTCCGTCAACTTAGCTTTGCGTTCGTACTCTGCAATTGCGTCATCTACAGCTTTTTGCTTATCTTTCTCGAATTGCTCGCGCAAACGATTGCGCTCTTCCGAAAGCTTTTTACCAAGTTGTTCTTGAGTAAAAGTGCCGCTACCTTTATTTTCGTCGGTGCTTCCGTTGGTGGTAGTGTTACCATCGGCCGGCGTTTGGTTATTTTCAGCTGGTTCAGCCATAATAATCCTCCGATTTTAACGCATCGCTGCGAGTTTATTTCAACCAAAAAAGCGACCTCGTAAGGTCGTCCTGAAAAGATTTTCAATTCGAGCTTTACGAAGCCGTCATTGATCTTAGCTTAATTATACCACAAGTAGAATGGATTGACAAAAAACCACCGCACTTAACCCAACGATGGCGTCCAGTGGTGGCGGTGGGCGGTGATTAACGGAAGGCCTAGAATTCTCTTCCAATCTCCTCAGCTGTAACTTCAGTTTATCACGTTTTTATACGGAAAAATGCGATACTCGTCACGTTTTTTGCAGGAATTTCGTGATAGATTATAGCTTTTGCATAAAATATACGCTTATGCTAAAATGGTAGTAGCACAAATATTACGAAAACACAATAGGAATATTTACAAAAATAAAAAATATGATAAAATAATAGATAGGAGAAGCGAATATGGATATGAAAAGGTTAGCTAGAAACATTCTCTCCTTAGAGAATAGTCACACTCTTAGCAAAGTGCGTTTTGCCAAGACTATCTATTTTGTTCATAAAGAACTTATTCGCAATAGTTTACTTTCTAAAGATTCTATCCAATATATTCGCATGCCGCTTGGCCCTGTTCCGTTAGGCTTTATGGAACTAACTAAAATATGTCCTGAAATTACTTCAGCTAAACATAAAACTGGCTTAGCATATGAGACCGAAAATTTTAGCACTGAAGCAATTTTTGATGGTTCAGAACAAGAAAAAACTGTAATTTTAGGAACATTGAATACGCTTCGTAAATTTCAGACTTCCAATCTCGTAGACACAAGCCATAAAGACCCAAGCTGGCTCAATCATAAAAACAGTGAATATTACTTTATTACTGATGATGATATGAAAAACGACTTGAGTATCCTTGAAGCCTTTTTCGTGAATACCAATGACGATGAGGAAGATAAGATGCAGGCTAGCCTCGTTCGTGGCATGCTGAAAGATATTGTTTCTGAAAGCACTAAGCTTGAATATCCAGCATAAAAAGGTATCTCAATGAATCTTGAGCGTCGCGAAATAGATAAGGACGAGTTAATAGATAGTTTTTGGGATACCTATAAAGAAACTGCGGAATATAAAAGCGGAAGAATCTATTCGATTAATTCAACGCATAGATTAGTGCGCGAGGCTGAAGAACGTGGCCTTGAACGAGTTTATACCGAATTCGTAAACGAACTAGATGCTGCCGGTAAACTTAAAGATGCTTTAATGAATCGTAGCAATTATGATTGGCTCGACGAGTGGCGTCATATGCATGAACTTCTTTTCCAAGATCTCTATAAGGATAGGGGCAGATTTCGCAAGAATGGCGAGGATGTTTACTTTGGCTCTCTTGAAGACAAAGATAAATACGGTATTCCAGACGGCGCCGAGGTTCAACAAGAAATTGTTAAAGTTGCAGATTTAGTAAGTGGTACGCTCGAATTCGTCGATACTGACGATATAAATAATGTCTGTGACTTCCTTGCTAGGGTTCATTACGAATTTGTAAGAGTCCATCCATTTAATGACGGCAATGGCAGAATTGCGCGTGCAATTGTTGACCAGCTTTCTGTAAGCTTAAAATATATTCCAGTTCTTGCCGGCTTCCCAAGAACGAATGCGGACGTCAAAAAGAAATATCATCAAGCAATACATGAATGTATTGGAGATCAAAACAGAACTTCACTTTCGGAATGGGTTCTTGAACAAATGAAGTCAAAGCTCGACAATATTGCTTAAAGCTCTACGCCTTCGTCTTCGAAAGGTTTGTTATCTTGGATGGCTTTATTGATCACAGCGACCCATTCATCTGCATCGTCTGAGTTTTTTAAGTAATGTGTTTCAAAATCAATAGGAAGCCCAGCGCCATTGAATTTCTTGGCGTAGCGCTCTATCGCAGCATTGATTTTTTCATCATCAGTCATACTTCTATTTTACCATTTCTTGACAATATTTAATTCTTATGATAAAGTTACAGTATAGAAATCGCCCCTTGGCCACCTTTGGTCTACGGGCGATTTCTTTCTTTTTTGTAATACTTTTCTAACTTATTGCCATGCTTAATAATCACAAAATCAACATTGTTTCTTAGCATGTCATCACGAATCCGTTTAAATAGTGTCTTTTTATCGTTCCATAAGTCAGAATTGGAAAAATCAAGAACAATGCCACCCCTGCCGTCTATTTGCTTACTCGCTTTGCGGATTTGCTTGCTTACCTGATCAGGGTTTTTGGTCGAGAATGTTTTTAGTTCAAGATTTATGTTATTCCACTCATAATCAGGGGTTGGCTCTTCTGATCTAGGGATATATCTTATCTTTCCACCGAATGTATTGAGTAACCAGTCTGCTACTTTCTTTTCCTCATATCCAACTTTTTGATTATCTGGCCATCCTTTTGCTTTATCTATTGAACCTTTTGCTGGTGTCGACTCGTTAAGGATAGTTGTCTTTTTATCTACTATCTTGAAATCGTCATTTTTAGATTCGCGTAATTTTGGTGCGTTGCGAGTAACTGGCGTTACGTCTGTGCGCTTGACCTTTGCTGTGGCCATTTCTTTCACGATCTTCTTATAAACGCCGTATGTTTCTGGAAAATACTTCTTAATATATTCCAAGCCTTCCTTATTCGTGGCAGTGGCGCTAAAGATATTCGTGAAAGTCTCTGTGGCGCGCTTATTCAGGTCACTACGCCAATAATTAGCGCTATGATGCCAGCCGCCATTAACCTTGTCTGTACTTGCGGCACTAAATATATCGGACACGAATACGCGGTCTTTAACCTTCAGTTGCATCAGTTCGCGACGGAGACGATTCTCGGCGGCAGTCGTAGTCTTAGTGCGCGTTTTGAGCCTCGTGGCTTCAAGAAGCTTCTTATACTCATCTCTCAATGTGTCTACAAAAGTACCATTTCCATAGTCTTTAGATAAGAACGACATGAACTGTTTATTCGTGCGTGCTAAGTAGTCTAAATCGTGACCAAGTTCATGCATCGTCGTACGGTATGCTGTATGAATTCGCGTTTCTTGCGCATCTTTGGCAATATTAACCTTTACGCCACCATTAGGTGAAAAGTGGCTATGACCATAATAGAGTGGGTCGGCAATGCGAAGTTGTTTTTCGAAGTTGCGAAACGCCAGCTGTTCATTCTTTGGCATCTTGTCGACGATAGAATTAATAGCTTTATAGTGCTTTGAGCCGAGACGCCACTCGATATTGCTTCGGTTACCTTTTTTACCTTCATTAACGCCAAGGACGCCATTTTCGTCAGCCCAAGACTGGAAGCTTTGGAATTTAACGACTTGTGATGCGCCGTCTTCGCGTGGATCGCGCACTCGACGTTCTGTTGGCATAAATTCCTTACCTAAATATGGCGCAATCGTAGAGCGACAATAAGGATGGAGCGGAGGCACATTTTCGCCTTGTTTTGCATCTTTTGTTTTGAAGATTTTGCCGTCCATTGAGCGACAAATTTCAGAAGTCCTGCCATCTAGTGTCGCCATAAAAACAAAGCGGTCAATATCCATCTCTTCGTATGATTCAATCTCGGCATAGTTTTCGAAATAGTTTGTTTCAGTACGAATCAAACGCTCGGCTTCGTATTTCTTGACATCGAAGCGTCTCATAACGTCTTTTGTAGTCTTTTCGAGTGGCTGGCCGGTAGCAATAGCCTTACCCATAACATCTTTGATTGAGTTTGCCAGCTTATCGCTAGACTTCCAAATACGATTTGAATAATCATCTTTGGCTAGCTTACTACTAAGGATACGATTCATTGCTCGGTCGTTGAGCTTAGAGAATGTCTGATCCGTATTAGTAGCACGAGAACAATCATAAATCGTGCGATAGTATGAATTGCTAATTGTTTTCTTATACGATTCGGTCGATAATTCGCGTTCCTGGTCTGCCGCTTTCTGAACCTCTGCCCACATTTGCGCTTCTAGGAGCTTAGCGCGCGTCATACGACCTTTGTAATAGCTCGGAAGCCTAGTTGATAGTCCTGCGGCCTTCATGTCCGTCAAAAAGCGTTTTAAGTCGCCAGACGGCACAATACTATTAAGCTTCAAGTTATCAAAGCGACCGGTTCCATCCTTTTCTTGTCGGCTATAATACGCTGAATACATTTTCTTGACCGACTCAACAATACTTCGCGCGGAAGCTTCATAGACTTTGCGTACCTTACGAATATACGGTATGGAGGCCTTTTCAGCCTCCGTTAGCCGTTCAAGCGAACGCTTCTCCCAATACTCTTTGCTTGAGAGAGCCATCTATTACTCCTCGTCTTCTGTATCGCTAGGGTTCGAAGTGCCAAAGCCATTAAAATCATCGGACTCTTCTTGTTCTTTTTCTTTGGTGGCGATAGCAACGATTTCTTTAGGATCCTTAACGAATGATAATAACCCAGCAAGCGTCTCTTTATCGACGAGGCCAGTATTGAGAAGTGTGTTAATCATTGTTGAAGTTTCGAGGTCGTTCTTCGGCAACGAGCGTGTAAAGATAATGTCGATAGAACTGATTGAAACTGTCTTGCTAGAAATGCCATGTAAGAAAAAATCGTAGATCTTAAAGCGTTCCATAAGACCTTTTTCAAAGTAGCGCTCTTTATCTTTAGCGTGGTTTTCAAACGATAGTAATTTGTAGCTCAATGCAACGCCGCTCGAATTGCCAGCAAAGTTTTCGTCGGACATGTCCGGCGTCATTGTTACTTTGTGAATATCATCAGTAATCGCCTTGAGAAGAACGCTGGCGTCGGCTTCATTGATATTCTTCACAACATATTCAACTTTAGCGTCCGCTGGCAAATTAGAGAGAATGCGACTATTCTTGAGTTCCTTTCTTTGTCCATCGCTGAACTCAGTGCCATAAAATGCCAGAATAGCATCAACTAACCTTTCGCGGTCAAGTATACGATCACTCTGCAAAATATTGCGTGCGTCAATGAGCGAAGTAGCAACTTCGAAATCACCAATACGATCGCTGGAGTTCACATACTCAATAACTGGTACTTCGCCAAAAATATGTGGAGTTTCCTCGATTACCTTAATCTGTCCATTTTCTAGCACACCTTCAATTTCAGTGTTTTTGGTAAGGATAGTAATATCAAACTCCGTTTTACTCAAACGGCCTGTCTGGCTGACTCTAGGAGTATAGATGACGGCAAACATTTTGCTATGCTTTACGGTATCGTCGTGAACGAGAATAACGTTTTGTGGGTCAATCTTTGCTGACTCTGGTTCGCCATCCTCATTAATGTAGACACGTTCAAATGCGTGACCATAAACGGAAGCATCCGATTCGAGTTCGTTATCTAGGCTACTAATGGACTGATTAGCGTATTTCTCTAAAACATCATCGATATTGACGCCTTCTGAAGCCGAATACGACACTGGCGTTCCTAGCAAATAGCTGGCGTTAGTCGTACTGATATAGCGTGCGTAATTGGTAATCGCTAATAGCTTATGAGGCGCTGGGCGCTCCGTAATAAAGCCATCTTCGTAATACTTGCGAAGCTCATTGTAGTGCTTAACATCTTTAGCGCGTGTTCGGCTCGTAATCAATTCGCCAACTAACTTATCGGTTGGCTCCGTTCCTTTGGGTAAAATGTATAGCTTTCTCATAGGACTCCTTTCTAATACATTTCAAATGGTTGGCGAAAATCCTCGTCAATTAATTGGGAAGCTGTGATTACTTCGGCCTTGCGCCCTGTCGTAATCGCTTCGTAAATCGCAGCTAGGACATCTACAGCATCATCGTGAGCGTTTTTACCTTTGCGTTGATAGCTCATGACTTGCTTATAGAATTCTGGATAGCGCTGCTTCCAGCCAGCTGGCATATAAACGTGGTTCTGCACCCACGCAGAACTTGCGAGGATCCTAGATTCCTTATTGTGGGTCTGAGTTTGAGCAACGATATGGGTTCTGTTGGTGTCATAAATGTCACCGAGGTAGCGCTCTACATTACGCGCAAAGCCACGTCCGCCGTTATTCGATTCAATGACCGCCTTGGTGACTTCGCCGTTATACAGAAGCTCTGCAACAGCCTTCTCGGTAATTTCCATTGGCTCGTCAGTAAAGACCAAATCCGTGATATAGGCTTCTTTGTCATGAACGATATAATTGATAGAACAAAGATAGTCGGAGCCAGTATCGGCAGTATCCGTATAGTTGGATATTTCTTTTTCGCTTGGTCTTTTCTCCCATTCTTTAAATTCGGAATACAAGCGACCTTGGACATCAATTGGCTTTTGATTGTAGTTAGCCTCAACAATGTCGATATTCATTTCCTGAGTCAACAAATCGTAGGCTTTACGATCAAGAATCGCTGGACATAGCATTGAGCCATCATCTTGAAGCGCCTTATAAGTAATGATTTTGACAGCATCTTTATAGGCGTTCAGGATACGGCCAGCTAAATCACCTTCAGCCCAGCGCGTCATAATGACAATCATTTTGCGATTACCTTCAAGGCGCGTCAGCATGGTATTGGTAAACCAAGCCCAGTGTTTATCTAGTACCGACTCGTTATATGCCTCTTCAGAGTTCTTGATAATATCATCGACAATTAAGAAGTCGCAACCGAAGCCAGTAGCCGTGCCAGTTGGCGATGTTGCAAGATAATTAGGTCTATTACTACCTTCAAGCGACCACATCTGAGCCGCCGCCTCGCCATATTTTACTTTTGTATCCGGCAATACGTCTGA
>Ga0265300_10000757_pt1 | contig 33210 bp, 28 predicted proteins | sample AusTroGonzalo_MG_FD_193482 | JGI IMG/M metagenome (GOLD analysis project Ga0265300, IMG submission 193482) | Bovine rumen microbial communities from tropical cattle in Woodstock, Queensland, Australia - Gonzalo_03 | ecosystem: Host-associated > Mammals > Digestive system > Stomach > Rumen ...
AACGCTAATCTATGACAGGCTGGCGCTGGGTTAATCCCAAGTCCAATGCTGACGTAGTTCGTTGGTGATCTCATTCAAATCCTGCATGGTGAACGTACCTTCACCCATCATCATGATCGTCATCTCTATATCGTCATACTTACGATATACATTTGTGTCGCGGAATCCGTTACGTAGATAGAAGGCATGACGACGCTTTCTTTGCTCAGGGTTGGGACAGGGCACTTGATAGGGACTCTCCATATCCAACACACAGGTTTGTCCCTCGTATTTCTTTATCCATTGAGACAAAATCTGCTGTCCTATCCCTTTCCCTCTCAGTTCTTCTTTAACCGCAAAGTACCAGAACCAATTAAAAGATTTACGGGGATACGCGATGGTAAAGCCAACAAGCTCGTCTTTGTCATAATAAGCTGTAAAGTCAAGATGCATCTCTTCCACCAGCCGCATCAAATCATCCCAAGGAATCTGTTCATTCTCTGGGAATGCCGTCTGATAGAGCAGTTTGAGTTGCTCGTCATTTACACGTGCAGATGTTATCTTTTTCTCAATCATGCCTCGGCTGGCTATGAGTGGAAACTACAATAATGAATATGTTATTTACTCATTAAGATAGTTCTGCATCGACTCCATATAGCTGAACGAAGCCTCTTTGTCGTCTGGATCATCGTAAAACTGGATGATGTCGTGTACACGCCAATCACCGTCTTCGCGGCAGAAGCAGAACTTCATGTGAACGGTCTGAACAGAACTATACAGCATGAAGCTGACCGTTGCCGTTCCCTTCTCAACGTCTAGATTTTCAAACTGGATGTCGCGAGCCTCCAAGTCATCTGGATTGCTGTCCTGCATCATCGTCCAATAGTCTTCGTTGAAGAAGCCGATTTCCGCCACCTGAGCGTCCTTTTCATTCACCGCAGCGACCATCTCTCGCCAAGCGTGACAGGCAAAACGCCCGTCAATGTCTGCTGCATTTTGGGCAGCAGCGGCATACAGTTCATTGATAAGACCGACAATACTTTCCTTTGCTTTCACTTCCGTTGAGTCGGCAACGGCTGTGTCAGTACTTTCTGTCTGCGTGTTCTTGCTGCCGCATGCTGAAAGCATCAGTAGCATGGTGGCAATCCATAAGATGTTCTTTTTCATCATTATCATTATATTATAAATTCATAGATTTATTCACTTTGGGATTCCGCTCTTTCAGCCTCCTCACTTTTGATGAGTTGGATGTTGGTCTGTTCGATGATATCCAGTTTGATGGAGTTGTTGTCTTCGACAGGTTTGTACCAAGCTATTTTGCTGAAATAATCCTGCAAATCCTTCGACTGGAAGCGGTAGCCGTGATAAGCCAGAATCTTATTGCGTAACAGACGCAAATCCTTTGTTTCCACATTACTATCCAGATAGGCACGGTTCAGCAGTATGCTGTTGACTGCATTCCAAGGTTCCTCCTGCAACATCATCATCTGCAACTCAATACATTGATCCTCGTTGTTGGTGGTTCGCGTCATTGTCCACATAATGTCACCATTAGGCTTGCGGATGGCCAGAAAGTTTTCGTTATCTTGACGGATATGCTGCACTTTCCAGCCGAACTGAGCGCCAAAGGGACAATCATCTGCCTGACGACTGGGGATGATTTTATACTCACCCTCCTTGCCTGCAACCTGCTCTAAGGTCAGTTCGTTGCCCTGCTTGGTGGTCATATAGACGATGGTTCCCATTCTTACCTCCTGAACGGTGTAAAGACTGTTTCCATCCCAGAACTTAGTTCCTACTTTTATTGTCTGAGCTTGTGCCGTCATCACAGCACAGAGCATCATCAAGGCGAAGATCAATGCCTTGTTGAAATGGACATTCACATCATATCCGTATGGAAATTTCTTGCTCATAATGCTTCTTGTTCAAAATTAAATTTTTCACTGCAAAGATAGTAATAATAGATTAATTGAATACCTTATCCATCGTGTAATTCATAAAAAAATCGTTGAAATATAGGGATATTTCCATAAATATCCGTATTTTTGCAATAAAATTAAAATTCACCTAATCGTTGATGATATGGATTATCAGCTTGATATACATGGTCAGATGCTTATGGAGCAGTACTATGAGCGGAGACCTCTTTATGATCGGGTAGCACAGATAGCCAATGAGGCGTTGCGACGCGCTCTCGATGAACAGCGTGTGACGGTCACCACGATAGAATGCCGCGTGAAGTCGGAGAAGTCGCTGGCGGGCAAACTGGAGTTGAAGGGCGCAAAATATCATTCGCTCGACAATGTGACAGATATTTTAGGTATGCGTGTGGTGACGTTCTACAGCGCCGATGTGGACAAGGTTGCCGCCATTGTCAATGAGACTTTCGAGGTGGATTGGAGCAACTCTGTCGATAAGCGTAAACTGCATCAGTTGGATAGTTTTGGCTACAATTCCTTGCACTACATCTGTAAGTTGCCCAAATTTCTCCTCAGCGAGCAAGACCCGCCCCAGATGAGTGATATTTCTTTCGAGATACAGATGCGCACAGCCTTGCAGCATGTGTGGAGCACCTTGGATCATGACACGAAGTACAAAGGTTCTGTGAAGATTCCCTACGAGTATCAGCGTCAGTTCAGCAGGTTGGCAGGTATGCTGGAACTTATTGATGAGGAGTTCAGCAGACTTCGCAACGTCTTGACCGACTATCGCCGTCAGATGTTGGCACTGGAGGCTTCGGGACAGCTTAATGATGTGGATTTGAATGCCGATACTTTCCGCCGCTATCTGGATATGCAACCCTTTGCCTTGTTGAACAAACGGATTGCCGCTATCAATCAGGCTGAGTTATACCCCGTGACGATGATGCCTTTCCTGCGAGTGCTCCAGAAACTTGGTATGGAAACTCTTGGCGATGTAAACCGCCTTATTGAAGAGCATAGCGACGATGCCTACCGGTTGGCGACCGCACAATTGGGTGTCACTGACTTGGATATCCTCTCTGAGAATATAGGCATACAGAACCTCTGCTACGTCTATGTGTTGAAGCAGGGAGGTGGTTTGTTTGGACTCTGCCAACTGCTCGACTGGATGAATGGCGTTAATTCAGACAATATGGTCCTTGCCCAGAAATTGCTCAAACAGGCAGAGACGCTCAATTTTATGGATAAATGACAGTTCAATCATCTTGTGATCTATGAAGAAATCTATTGACACCTCTCTGCTCGACCGCGCCATTATCTTTGCTGTCCATGCCCATCATGGAGTGGTACGGAAAGGCAAGGATTTTCCCTATATTGTACATCCTATGGAGGCTATGAGCATCGTTGCCACTATGACGAACGACCAGGAACTGTTAGCTGCTGCTGTGCTGCACGACGTGGTGGAGGATGCAGGCGTTTCTGTGGATGAACTGCGTCGTGAGTTCGGAGAGCGTGTGGCTATGTTGGTGGAGGCTGAGAGCGACATCAAAGTGGAGGGACCGAAGGCAGATTCTTGGCTCCTGCGCAAACAGACCGCCCTCGACAGGCTGACGTCAGCAAGTCTTGATGTGAAAATGGTGGCGTTAGGTGATAAACTATCGAATATGCGAGCCATCGCCCACGACTATGCCGCCATGGGCGATGAACTATGGAATCGTTTCTCCGTCAAGGATCCTCTCAGTCACGCCTGGCGATACAATGCCTTAGTCAAAGCCCTGAGCGACCTTTCCGACACCGATGCCTACCAGGAGTTCCGAATGTTGGTGGAGAAAGTGTTTACTACTCAAAACACTTGATTAATCATCCACGAAGAAATCTTCCTCTTTTGCCTTTGAAAAACTCTTGCCATCTGCCAATTTGCTGTAGAAGGCACTACGTGAGAGTTTTTCCTTCAAGAACATCTTTTTTGTGCCAGCGGCGCTGGACATGAAGTTCATTCCATGATCAATGCCCATCTCCTTGGCCACAGCCAGCGCATCTTGGTTGGCTCCTATATAGGTGAAAAGCCAATTCTTTTTCTTCAAGTCCTCGACAAGCTGGGTGATACGCTGATGATTCCACTCCACGGAAGAATTCTCATATCCGTCTGTGATGATGGTCACCAGCACGTTGTCTTCTTCGTTGATGTATTGATGTAGGTAAGTGATGGAATTGCCCATTGCATCGTAGAGCGGTGTGTTGTCTGTAGGCAGATAGTCTTTCTCGTTGAAATCGGACACCTTAGCGATGGGCATTCGGTCATAGACAGTGGCTATGCGTTTGCCGTTGAATACAACCAAACTGAACAGTTGTTCCTGATTGGCATTCTCATCCTGTGCAGTACGGATGGTTTGAATGGTTTCAACTACGCCAGCAATGGCTTCATTTCTGATGCTGTACATGGAACCAGAGGCATCCAAAACGATGAGGTTGTAAATTTTCTGTTTCATAATGAATAATGGTTTTGATGGTTAATAACTATTTTTCTTTTAATCCGTTATACGGTTTTCTTTAAGTAAATATAAGCAGGATATCTCCCGAGTACGAAGAGGGTGACAGGACAGAGCCAAATCTTTCTGGTGAATCCTTTCAAACCTCTCACCTCGTAGTGTGCGCCACCAGTGAGCGAGTGGTCAGTTCGACGCAGTTCGGCATAGCCTTCGTGCTTTTCCTGCTTACTTGCTGGAATCACATTGACACGTGTCTCCACATTGTCATCGGAGAGATAAGCACAGAGTTGGTCAGCACCAGCCACCATCATCAGGTTGTGATGATCGAAAGGCCAGTTAGGGAAGTCCACATACCAGCAGCCATCGGCTTCGTGGTTGAACTTCAACTGATACTCACTCTTCTTACCGAACACGCTCTTCTGAATCAAAGAGGCTGCATTCTTCAAATCTTTCAATGAATAATCCATAATTTTACTGAATTTAGGGTTTGACATTTTTCTTTGTCGGTGCAAAGTTACTCTATATATATGTCAACATACAAATCCCTGCAAGCCTTGCAAACATCGCAAGCCTTGCAGGGATACTGCTTTAATATTGATATAGAGGAAATTAACCAGGCATTTCCCAAGTAATCATCTCTTGAGGTAATAAAATCTTCTTGGCTTCTCCTCGATCGCCTGTAATATAATAATTTTTGGCGATGCTGTCATCAAACTCTCGTAGGAAAGCCTGTTTGATTCGAGAGCATTTCTCATTGATGGAGTTGCGTGTTGGATCGGTCACATCATCAATGCTTCTTTGGATATCCTCAGGGTTGTCACGTCCGGTAATCAGTTCATACAAGTTCAGCAGTTCTCTGCGATAATCTGGCAGATAAGAAAACTTTATTCCCTCCGGATGGCGCAGGTATAGCAGATAAATAGCCTTCGACAAAGGGGGCATCTTGATTTCCTTGTTGTTGTAGTCGGGCAGGAAGATGCGTCCGTAGCGGACATGTATGCGGCTCAGTTCCTGTGTAGGTCTAAATAGTCGCTGGAGCGCGATTTCACCCACGCCGCTCTGACGAAGACGCTCCACAAGCATCTGCACTTCACTCATTACCATCTCCACATCCACATCCTCTTCTTCGGCTGCAGAAATGTAGCGTTCCATACATGAGGATTCGCTCACACGAGAGGGTGTTGCTTCTCTGTTTCTCTGAAATAAGCGCTCGAAAAAACCTCCTCTTTCCCTTCTTTCGAAAAAGGCTTCACGGACACCATGACGCTCCACATACTCTCGAAGCATCTGATATGGTGAATCACCAATGGGTGTGTAAGAAAAAGTGTATGTATCTTCCTTGTCAAATTCTTCACCCATGTATTGAATGAGTCCTGGTTCCAGACGCCGTTCATCATAATCTTCCACCATGTATTCCAGCAAGTCCCGATCTTGATAAAAACTGAATCGAGGAAAATCATTTTCACTTGCCTGCGGATTGAAGTAGTGGTATATGGTCCTTAAATCCATGTCTTCCGCTATTTTGGGCAGAAAACAGAACTCTAATCCTCCAAGTCGAAAATTTTCCACTACGCAGTCGTACTCTTCATGGAGGAGCTGATAATACTTTTTAACCCCTAAGCCCATCGCATCAAAATAAATCACCACATTTGACTTGGGCTTAAAAGGTAGACGGTCTTTATAAAAACTGATGTATTGCATAATGTTTCTCTTTGTGATATCTTACCATCCTTTGGGAAGCACAATGTTTTCCACCCCGTGAGCCTTCTCGAATAGCGGGGAGATTTCCTCATCTGTGAATCCTGCGATGCCGCAGCCAATACGGGTGACGAGGAAAGTGAGGGTGGGGTGCTCCTTAGCAAATGTGATGAACTCGTCCACATAAGGGCGAATGGTTTCCACCCCACCTTGCATCGTTGGAATACCGTAACTCTGACCTTGCAATCCTACGCCTTGACCCATGATGGCTCCAAACTTGCGGTAGGCGATATATGCCGCACCACCGCCGTGCATTCCCCTCAAGTTGCTGCCAAATACAAAAATCTCGTTCGGCTGCAACTCAGTAATAAACTCTGGTGTTGTTCTTTGCTGTTCCATATATAAGTTTATTTGTAACCTTGGAATTCTTTGAGGCCAGGGACGTTCTCAATATACTCCTTGCTAATTCAAAGCCTCAGTTCCTTACTTATCTTTGATAGCAGAAGTAGTGCTTGCGAACTTTCTTGGCGGCGAGAGTGGGACTGAGCATGTCGCTGGCTTCGGTGAGGTTGTGGGTGGTGCCATCGTTGAAACGAATCTCGATTTGGTCGTCGTCGAGGCTGTACATGTCCTTACCCACCTCAATGTCGGCAATGAGGTAGTTGGCATCTTCGAGGGAGATGTGATGGCGTTTAGCGAGTTCTTCCAATTTCTTCTGCCGGTGCTCCTCAGAACAGGGCTGGTCGCTTGTCTCAACCTTGAAGATGTTGCGGTTGACGAAATCGCGGCTGAGTAGGGAGAGAATGGGGTCGGGATGGTTGCACCACGCCTTCATGGCTGACCAAATGTCGTTGTCATCGAGGGAAAGGTAATTTTGAAGACATTCAGGATGTGACTGGAACGTTTTTTTGTCAATGTCATTGCTGAGGAAGAACAAGAGAGGGTTGGAGAGTTGAGCGTTAACTGTTGAGGGTTGAGCATTACTTCGTATCAGTTGTTTGGCACGAAGGAGAGCGTTAATCATCACGTGCTCAGCAGCTACGGATGTCTTGTGGAGATATACCTGCCAATACATGAGGCGACGGCTGACGAGGTAATTCTCAATGGAATAGATGCCCTTCTTATCCACCACCAGTTGATCATCTACCATATCAAGCATGTCGATGATACGTGAGGATCCGATATTGGCTTCATTCACCCCCGTGAAGAAAGCATCGCGCTTGAGGTAATCAAGACGATCCATATCGAGTTGGGAGGAGATGAGTTGATGGAGGAACCGTTTGGGGTATTCGTCCTTGAATATCTTGATGGCCAAGCCGAGTTGTCCGCGAAATTCCTCGTTCATTTGTTCCATCACCATGAGGGAGATGTCCTCATGGCTAACACCTTTCATAAGTGTGTGTTCCAACACATGACTGAAAGGGCCGTGTCCAATGTCGTGCAGGAGGATAGCAGCCTGAACGGCTTCTGCCTCACTGTCGAAGATGAAATGTCCTTTCTGCTGGAGCGACTGGATGGCCTTGCCCATCAGGTGGAAGGCACCGAGGGAATGTTGGAAACGGGTGTGTTGTGCCCCAGGATAGACGATGTTGGCACCTCCTAACTGCTTGATGCGACTAAGACGATAGAAGGCTGGGTGACGTACAATGTCAAGCATCAAACCGCGTGGCACACGGATGAAGCCGAAGACGGGGTCGTTGATGATTTTAGCAGTTTCCACCTGAATGGTTGAGGGTTTAGAGTTTAGAGTTGGAGTCGAGGAGTGCAGCCATTTGTTCTGCCACTTTTTGAGCTTCCTTTCCTGCTACTTCTGCGAAGCGCTCGGTCTTGTCGGCATAGATGATGGCACGGGAAGAGTTGACAATGAGACCACAATCTTTGGTCATACCGTACTTGCACACCTCTTCGAGGCTGCCACCTTGTGCACCGATGCCAGGCACGAGCAGGAAGTGGTCGGGAGCAACCTTGCGGATGTCCTCAAACATCAGTCCCTGTGTGGCACCCACCACGTACATCATGTTGTCGGCATTGCCCCATTCTTGACTCTTCTTGAGGACTTTCTCGAAAAGACGCTCGCCGTTCTGGTCGGTGGTGAGCTGGAAGTCGTGGCTGCCCTTGTTGGAAGTGAGTGCCAAGAGGATGACCCACTTGCCTGGATACTGGAGGAATGGAGTCACGCTGTCCTCGCCCATGTAGGGAGCGACGGTGAGAGCGTCGAGGTTGATTTCCTCGAAGAAGGTTCTGGCATACATCGCGCTGGTGTTGCCGATGTCGCCACGCTTGGCATCAGCGATGATGAAGTGGTCGGGATAGTTCTCGTTGAGGTAAGAAATGGTCTTCTCGAACGAGATCCAGCCCTTCACGCCCATGCTCTCATAGAAGGCGAGGTTGGGTTTGTAAGCCACGCAGTAGGGGGCGGTGGCGTCGATGATTGCCTGATTGAAGGCGAAGATGGGGTCTTCTTCCTGCAGCAAGTGCTCAGGAATCTTCTTGATGTCGGTATCAAGACCCACACACAGGAAGGTCTTCTTCGTGAAAATCTGATTGATAAGTTCTTGACGAGTCATATATTCTTGATGTTTTAGTTATTTCTTTTGTAGGACGAAGCCCGTGACGTCAACCATGATGCTCTCGACCTTGTTCGTGTGAGAGTCGTTCAATGGGCTGATGCTGAAATGGGTCACCATGTATATGTTGCGATTCGAAGCACAAGGTAATGGGAAAGGCGCTGGCATAGAGTTTCTGTGAGCACGGAGTGTGTCGAGATTGACGAAGACGGTGTCAAGGGCTTCGCCTCTAAATTCAGCGACTAACTGAACGATGTTCTGGTTGGGAGGAACTGTGACAGTCGGCGTGTAAACCCTGAATATCTTTTCGTATCCTTCTGATATGTCGATGGCAAAGTCCTCACAGCCGTTGCCGATATAGTAATTTTCTACGATTGTTGATTGAGACGGTGTGTCGCTGAGGAAGTCGTAATAGAAGTAAACCTCTGTGGTGTCTTTTACATAGGCATCCGTGTAGTGGCTTCCGAAATATTCCTTCATGTATCTCATCTTGTCGTTTAGCTCGACAGCCTCCTCCTTGGTCAGTATGTGAAGGAGGTGCTTGTATTGCTGTTCGTTGAGGGGAAGCGTCTTTCTTTGCATCATGTCTGTGCTATACAATGCCTGCCTGATCTTGCTATCCATGCAGTCACGTGTGATGCTGAAATAGTTGATAGGGAAAGCCGATGTGAGCAAGAAGATAAGAGCAAAGGAAATGGTGATCCAGTTGATGCGTCGTGCCTTTGTCAGGAAGAGCGTGATGCAGACGAAGTAGAACCACAGGTTGAGGGTGATGAGGTAGAGGCGGCTGATGGTGACGCCGTAGTCGCTAAAACGGCGGATGATGCCGACTGTCATGAGCAGCAGCAGCGGCAGTATTGCCACAGGCAGATAGCGGGCGATGAAGTTGTCCGTGTTCTTGTTCTGCAATTTGCGGACAGGATAAAGTCCGAATTCAATGAGGATGAGTCCCACCATTGACACCACGACCAACATCGACACCTTGCCATTAGGCAGTTCCCAACGAATGAGAATGAGGGTGGCATAGATATACAGGACGATGATGTACAACCCCTCTAACCCCAAGAACAGATACCGTATGACGGCATTGAGGAAGTTGGAATCGAGGGGTTTCCTGTCGAACTTCTGCTCCCCCTGAGGAATGCGTCCGAGGAAAAGGAGCGTGGGCAGAAGCATACCTATTAGCGTCTCTGCAATGAGCATCCATTTATAGCCAAGGTCGATGTTGAAAAGGAAGTTGAAGGATGTGAGCAGCAACACGAAGCCGCCAGCCAGCACGTTGCCGATGAAATAGCAAATGATGGAGTTGAGGATAAGCCTCTTGGTGAAGTTCCACGAAGCGATGTTGTCTCTCTCCTTGAAGAACGAGAGGAAAAACAGCGAAAGCCATAGGGAGAGAATAGTGGCAGCATGCGCCACGTAGAGTTCCCAGTTGGTTTGTTTCTCATCGCCTGTGGTGTGGTAAATATAGAAGGCATCAGCCAGCAACAGGAGGTGTGCCACGATGTTGACAATCAACACCGTCCGTTGTTTCCGCCCGTCCTCTGCCCACAGACGCAAAGTGAGCGACAGCAAGTACCCCACCGACAAATAGTAGACAATCGTGCCATTTGCTTGTCCGCTGAGCGTCTTCTCCTCATCAATAATAAGGAAGATGAGAAATAGCGTCAAAGCCGTGATGAAAGCAACGGCAACGGGAAAACGCTTGACGCAATTCTGTAAAGCGTTGATGACGGCTTGTGATGCGCTGGATAGCTTCATAGATTCCTAAACTCTAAACCCTCAACTCTACACATTATACTCATCACAATTCTGCTTCCTTCAGACGTTCTGCATTCTCTGCCACGATGAGGTGGTCAATGCAGTCTTGAATCTCGCCATCCATGAAAGCGGCGAGGTTGTAGATGGTATAGTTGATGCGGTGGTCGGTGATACGACCTTGTGGATAGTTGTAGGTGCGAATTTTGGCAGAGCGGTCACCTGTGGAGACGAGAGTCTTGCGGCGTGAGGCAATGTCATCGATGTACTTCTGATGCTCTCGATCATAAATATATGTACGTAGGCGAGCCAAGGCACGTTCCTTGTTTTTGGGTTGGTCGCGTGTCTCCGTACACTCCACAAGGATTTCCTCCTTCTCACCTGTATTAGGATTCGTCCACATGTAACGGGCACGGACACCTGATTCCACCTTGTTCACGTTCTGACCACCTGCGCCTGAACTGCGGAAAGTGTCCCACTTGATCTCACCTTCATTGATCTGAACGTCAAAAGCTTCCGCTTCCGGCAATACAGCGACTGTCGCTGCTGACGTATGGACACGTCCCTGGGTTTCTGTGACAGGCACTCGTTGTACGCGATGCACACCTGATTCATATTTCATCGTGCCATATACATTCTCGCCCGTCACGTTGGCGATTATTTCCTTGTAGCCTCCCACAGCACCTTCGGAGAATGAAGAGATGGTAAGGTGCCAACCTTTGATCTCGCAGTATTTAGAATACATGCGGAAGAGGTCGCCGGCAAAGAGAGCCGCTTCGTCACCACCCGTTCCACCACGGATTTCAAGCGTCACGTTCTTGCTGTCCTCGGGGTCGGCAGGGATGAGCAGGAGTTTGATTTCTTCTTCCAACTCAGGGATGCGTTGCTCGTTCAGAGCAATCTCCTCACGTGCCATCTCTTTCATCTCTGGATCATCTTCTAAGGTAAGCATCTCCTTTGCTTCTTCCAACCCTTTGACAGCATTGATATATGCTTGGCGGGCCTTCATGATGTCCTCCAAGTTCTTGTATTCCTTCGTCAGTTGCACGTAACGCTTCTGGTCGGCAATGACATTGGGGTCAGTGATGAGGGTTGATACTTCCTCAAATCGAGGCACCAACCCTTCCAATTTTTCCAGTATTTCCATTAGTAGTTAAACTCTCCAAATTCTGATTTAATAGTCAATGACTTTTTCCCTTCTTCAATGTGGCCAATAATTTGAGCGTCAATATTGAAAGACTTGCTGATATTGATGACTTTTTCTGCATTTTCAGGTGAGAGATAGACCTCCAAACGATGACCCATGTTGAACACCTTGTACATCTCTGCCCAGTCTGTGCCTGACTCTTTGGCGATTGCTTTGAAGAGTGGGGGAACGGGGAACATGTTGTCCTTGATGACGCGACAGTTGTCACCAACGAAATGCAACACCTTGGTTTGTGCACCACCTGTGCAATGTACCATTCCGTGAATATCAGCACGCATCTCGTCAAGCAACTTCTTTACTACAGGAGCATATGTGCGTGTGGGAGAGAGCACTAATTTGCCAGCATTGATAGGAGCACCCTCCACAGAGTCGGTCAGTTTGTACGAACCTGAATAGACGAGTTCGTCAGGTACAGCTTTATCGTAAGATTCAGGGTATTTCTCTGCCAGATATTTCGCAAAGACATCGTGACGGGCGGAAGTGAGTCCGTTGCTGCCCATTCCACCATTATATTCTTTTTCGTATGTAGCCTGTCCACAAGAAGATAAGCCGACAATCACATCGCCAGGACGGATGTTGGCATTGTTGATGACATCACTTCGTTTCATGCGGCAAGTGACAGTACTATCAACGATGATGGTGCGCACGAGGTCACCCACATCTGCCGTTTCTCCACCTGTTGCATAAATGCCGATGCCCATCTTGCGCATCTCAGCCAACAGCTCGTCGGTACCATTGATGATGGCAGATATCACTTCACCAGGGATGAGCATCTTGTTGCGCCCAATCGTACTGGAAACGAGAATGTTATCCACAGCACCCACACAGAGGAGATCGTCTGTGTTCATGATGAGCGCATCCTGTGCGATGCCCTTCCAAACGGAGAGGTCGCCCGTTTCCTTCCAATACATATAAGCAAGGCTGGACTTAGTGCCCGCTCCATCGGCATGCATAATGTTGCAATATTCAGGGTCACCACCGAGGATGTCGGGGATGATTTTACAGAATGCCTGAGGGAAAATTCCCTTGTCGATATTTTTGATGGCATTGTGCACGTCTTCTTTCGCTGCACTTACACCACGCATCATGTATCTTTGCTTGTTTTCAATAGCCATTTTTGTATGTTATTTTTATCAATTTGTAGTTTTCTGCTGCAAAGGTAGTGAAAAATTAGGAGAAATTGCCGTTATGTCGAAAATCTTTCCTAAATTTGCAAACATATTTCGTACTAAAAGAACAATAAATGGTTTTTACTGCACAACAAATAGCAGATTATACAGGTGGAACTGTAGAGGGTGATTTTAATGTGACAATAGGCACTTTCGCGAAAATTGAAGAAGGTGTTGAGGGGGCCCTCTCTTTTTTGGCTAACCCCCAATATGAGGATTACATTTATGAAACGAAATCCAGTGTCGTACTCGTCAATAAAGACTTTCAACCCTCTCGGGAGGTGAAAGCAACCCTTATACGCGTGGACAATGCTTATGAATCGGTGGCGAAGTTGTTGCAACTTTATCAAAGTATGCAACAGAAACGTGTGGGAATTGATTCATTGGCATTCATAGACCCGTCCGCCAAGATAGGCAAAGATTGCTACATTGGTCCTTTTGTGGCAATAGCTGAGGGCGTAGAGATTGGAGACGGCGTTGTCCTCCATCCGCATGTCACTATCGGAAGAAATGCTAAGGTGGGTAGCAACACTGAAATTTATAGCAATGCTGTCATTTATCATGACTGCATCGTGGGCAACAATTGTATTTTGCATGCTGGTTGTGTGATTGGTGCTGATGGTTTTGGTTTTGCCCCGACGCCTGATGGATATGACAAGATTCCACAGATTGGTATCGTGACTATTGAAGATAATGTGGAAATAGGTGCCAACACTTGCATTGACCGTTCAACGATGGGTAGCACTATCATCCATAAAGGTGTGAAATTGGACAATCTCGTGCAGATTGCACACAATGTAGAAGTGGGCCAGAACACCGTGATGTCGGCACAAGTTGGTGTGGCAGGAAGTTCAAAGGTTGGTGAATGGTGTATATTTGCTGGACAGGTTGGCATCGCTGGACATCTGAAAGTGGGCGACCGCACAACCATGGGTGCACAAGCAGGATTGTCTGGTGGAAACCTCGCTAAAAAGGGTGGTGCCACACTGATGGGCTATCCTGCTATAGAGCACAAGAAGTTTGCCAAGAACGCGGCGGCACTGAACTATCTTCCCGATTTGCTGAAGGAAGTGGAAGCACTGAAGAAAGAAATTGAAGAACTAAAAAACAATAAATAAATGCAGAATCAACAAACCCTGAAGGAGTCGTTCACCTTGAAAGGTAAAGGGTTGCACTCAGGCCAGTATATTACGGCGGTGTTCAACCCTGCAGAAGAGAACTATGGATACAAGATTCAAAGAACGGATATTGAGGGTCAGCCAATCATTGATTGCAACGCTGACTTGGTAGGTGACACGCAGCGTGGCACCGTTCTTGTGAAAGGAGATATCAAGATAAGCACGATTGAGCATGCGATGGCTGCTATCTATGCCAGTGGTATTGACAACATCTTGATTCAGTTGGATGGTCCTGAGATGCCTATTTTGGATGGAAGTGCCATGCCATTTGTGGAGGAGATTCAGAGAGTGGGGTTACAGGAACAGAATGCCAAGAAGGATTTTTATGTGGTGAAGCATAAGATGGAAATTAAGGGAGAGAATGGAGAACATCTAATCCTTCTGCCCGATGACCATTTCTGTGTAAATGCTCAAATTGCTTTTGACTCGAAGATTCTCGACAACCAGTTTGCCAACCTTGACCATATTGAAGATTTCCCCACAGAGATTGCTTCAGCCCGCACGTTCGTCTTTGTGCGTGAGGTGGAACCGCTGTTGAATTTGGGACTCATCAAGGGTGGTGACCTTGACAATGCCATCGTGATTTATGAGAAGGAATTGCCTCAGGATCGATATGATAAGTTGGCCGATACTTTGGGCATTCCTCACATGGATGCGACCCGCCTGGGTTACATCAATCACAAGCCTCTGATGTGGGACAACGAAACGGCACGCCACAAGTTGCTTGATATCATCGGTGACCTTGCTTTGGTGGGTAAACCTATTCTGGGACGTGTCATTGCCACGAAGCCTGGTCATACAATAAATAATAAGTTCGCGCGCGCGATAAAGAAAGACATCAAGAAACATGAGGTGCAGTGTCCGCTCTACGACCCGAACAATGAGCCTCTGATGGATGTGAACAAGATTCGTCATCTGCTTCCTCATCGCTATCCCATGCAGTTGGTGGATAAGGTGATTGCTGTGGATGATACGGAGATTGTGGCAGTGAAGAATGTGACCAGCAATGAGCCTTTCTTCACGGGACATTTTCCAGAGGAACCTGTAATGCCAGGTGTTCTGATTGTGGAGGCAATGGCGCAAGCTGGTGGATTGTTGGTGCTGAGCAATGTGGAAGAGCCTGAGCGTTGGTCCACTTATTTCTTAAAGATTGACAATGTGAAATTCCGTCGTAAGGTGGTACCAGGTGATACGTTGATTTTCAAGGTGAAGATGATGGGACCATTGCGTCGTGGCATCGCAACGATGTCGGGTCTCGTATTTGTAGGTGAGACAGTGGCGGCTGAGGCTGAATTCACAGCACAAATAGTGAAGAACAAATAACATTTGTGGAATAGTAGATTTTTATTAGTAGATTAATATATGGCAAAAATTAGTCCATTGGCCTTTATCGATCCAGAGGCAAAAATTGGTGAGAATTGTGAGATTGGTCCGTTCTGTTTCATTGACAAGAACGTGGTTGTGGGTGACAATAATGTTTTGATGAACAGTGTGACACTGCTTTCCGGTACTCGTTTGGGAAATGGCAATATGCTCTTTCCTGGCGCTGTGATTGGTGCTATACCCCAAGATTTGAAGTTTAAGGGTGAGGATAGCATTGTGGAGATTGGTGACAACAACAAGATTCGTGAGAATGTGACCATCCATCGTGGTACTGCCAGCAAGGGCAAGACCATTGTGGGCAGCAATAACCTCATCATGGAGAATGCCCACATCGCTCACGACTGCGTGTTTGGCAGCGGCATTATCATGGGTAATTCCACCAAGTTGGCTGGTGAAGTTGTTATTGATGACAATGCTATTATCTCTGCGGTCGTGCTGGTGCATCAGTTCTGCCGCATTGGTGGTTATGTGATGGTGCAAGGAGGTACGCGTACTAGCAAGGACATTCCTCCTTTCGTGATGGCTGGCCGTGAGCCTGTGGCCTATGCCGGTCTCAACGTTATTGGATTGCGTCGTCGCGGATTTAGTCGCGAGGTAATTGATAACATCAGTCATGCTTACCGCCTAATATATCAGTGTAACTTGACAGTGAATGAGGCTGTGGAGGCTATCAAGAAAGAGGTTCCGATGAGCAAGGAGATTGAATATATCATTGATTTTGTTTCGTCCTCACAGCGTGGCATCATCAGGTAATAGCCTTGAGTGCTAAACGCTAACCTCTCAACACAAAACACTAAACCTAAAAACCTATATAAAAATGATATACAGATTTATCATCATCTCAGACGAAGTGGATGGTTTCATGAGAGAGATTCAGATTGATGCGGATGCGAAGTTCTTGGAACTGCATAAGTTGATACTTGAGTCGTGCGGATATGAGGACAATCAGTTGACCTCTTTCACCATTTGTGAGAACGGATGGGAAAAGGGACAGGAGATTACGCTGGAGGAGATGGACACGGAGGCAGATGAGGATAGTTATATCATGGCAGAGACGGAACTTAGCGAATTCTTGGAGGATGAGAAGCAGCACATGCTTTACACTTTCGATCCGCTTGCCGACCGCGTGTTCTTCATCGAACTTTCCGAGATCAAGACGGGTCAGCATCTGAAGGAGGGCAAGATCACTCGCTCGATGGGTGAGCCTCCTGCACAGACGCTGGACTTCGACGAGATGTTTGCCCGCAACCCCATCGTTGAAGACTCGTCCATCATGGATGACGATGAGCTGTTTGGCGAGGAGGTGGATAGCAGCGAGATTGACCTCGAGGGCTTCGACATCAGTGATGAATTCTAAAAACCAAGACATTAAAAACTAATCTGATAGACTATTTGAAGTATGAGAAAACTGAGCATATTTTTCATCGCCATGATGCTGATGGCTGTTGTTGATGCGAATGCACAAAAATACACAAAGAGCACAGTGAAAGGCATTGCCAACGGCTTCATCTCCGAATTGATGCAGCAGAATTTGAAGGGCACGCTGGGATTTTTCGATCCCGCCTACGTGGCTGAACAGCATGACGACTTTCTGGAGGGCCGCACGGAGCAGTTCGTTGCTGAGTTCTTGGCTGGTCAGGTCAAGAAAGGCTTCTTTTTCATCACGCCGAAGCTCGACAGAATCAAGTCGATGAAGGTGAAGAAGACTTGCTGTGACCTGGAGAAGGATGAGATTTGGGCAGATGTCCAGATTCTGATGGACTACGGCGTGAAATACGTTGTGCGACTCCAGATGCGCGTCACGGATTCCGGTGACTTGCGTTTCATTGGTGCAGTGGGATAGGGGATGAAGACGCTGCTCGTCATTCTGGGACCCACCGCTGTGGGCAAGACGGAGTTGAGCCTGCAGGTGGCTGAGCACTTCGGATGCCCCATCATCAATGCCGATTCGAGACAAATTTACAAAGAGATAGAAATTGGGACAGCTTCACCCACCGCCGAGGAATTGGCGAGGGTGAAGCATTATTTTGTCCATACCCTTCCGCTTGATGCCTATTACAGCGCCGCCGAGTATGAGAAGGAGGTGCTTGCGCTCCTTGACGAGCTGTTTCTGACGCACGATACAGTGCTTCTTTCAGGTGGCAGTATGATGTACATCGATGCTGTGACGAAGGGGATTGACGACATCCCGACGGTGGATGACGACACACGTTCTATGCTTCGTGAACGCTTCGAAAGAGAGGGGTTGGAACCCTTGTTGGCAGAGTTGAAACTGCTCGACCCGGCTTATTATGACCTCGTTGACAAGAAGAACCACAAGAGGGTGGTGCATGCATTAGAGATATGCTACATGACGGGCAAAACCTACACGTCGTTCCGTACTAACACACAAAAAAACAGACCTTTCCGTATCATCAAGGTGGGGCTGCGACGGAGTCGTGAGCAGCTGTTTGCCCGAATCAACGGACGGGTCGATGAGATGATGCGGAAAGGGCTAATGGAAGAGGTGCGTCGGGTTTATCCGCTGCGGCACCTGAACTCGCTGAACACCGTGGGTTACAAGGAACTTTTCAAGGTATTGGACGGCGAATGGGAACTCGCGATGGCGGTGGAGCGCATCAAGAAAAACACGCGAGTCTATGCCAAGAAGCAGATGACGTGGTATAAAAATGATGCTGACATCCATTGGCTGGATGCCGACAAGATGAATACCGCTGAAATGGTAAGTGATATAATTAAGAGTTAAGATTTGGGAGCGAGTGTACATCAGAACCGCAAAATCTTAACTCTTAATTCTTAATTCTCTAACAGGTCTGGTCGTAACGCCTTTGTCCGCGCCAGAGCTTGCTCATATTCCCATTCTTTGATTTTGGCTTCGTGACCGGAGAGAAGAATCTCGGGTACCGCCCAAGTCTCGTCAGGATTACTGACGGGATGATACTCCGCTGGGCGGGTGTAGGTGGGAGGCTCCAAAAGATTGTCCTGAAAGGAGTCGGAGAGGGCGCTCTCCACATCCCCGATAACGCCTGGGATGACTCTAATGATAGAATCCGCCATCACAGCCGCTGCCAGTTCGCCGCCAGTCAGCACGTAGTCTCCAATGCTGACCTCACGGGTGATGAGATGCTCACGGATGCGGTAGTCGATACCTTTATAGTGACCACAGATGATGATGATATTCTCTTTGAGCGAGAGCTCATTTGCCATCGGCTGGTCGAATTTTTCGCCGTCTGGGGCTGTGAAAATGATCTCGTCGTAATGGCGTTCTGCCTTCAACGCTGAGATGCAGGCATCGAGCGGTTGGCACTGAATGAGCATGCCCGCCTGTCCGCCAAAGGGATAGTCATCCACACGGCGGTGCTTGTCGGCCGTGTAGTCCCTGAGGTTGTGTACATGAATCTCCGCCAGTCCCTTCTTCTGGGCTCTGCCGAGGATGCTCTCCTGGGTGAACGGCTCTATCAATTCTGGCAGAACGGTGATGATGTCGATACGCATAGTTGGAATACCAATGATATATCAGAACTCGCTCCATGCCTTGATTTCGATGTCGTCGAGACGCTTCGTGCAGAAGGCGTCGATGAAGGCGGAGGCAAGGCGGGAGTTGGTGATGAGCGGAATATTGAGGTCGATGGCGGCACGGCGAATCTTGTAGCCGTTGGTGAGTTCGCCGACGGAGAGGTTCTTAGGCACGTTCACCACCATGTCGATGTCGTGGCTGTGGAGCAGGTCGAGTGCCTGAGGCTGCTGACCTTCCTCGCTGGGCCAGTGGACGAGGGTGTTGGCGATGCCGTTCTCAGTGAGGTAACGTGATGTACCGCCGGTGGCGTAAAGCTGGTAGCCGTGCTCGATGAGCTGCTGGGCTGCACGGAGCATGTCCGCCTTCTGTTTGCCGGGACCTGTCGAAAGCAGGATGCCCTTCTTCGGGATGCGATGCCCCACGGAGAGCATGGCACAGAGTAGGGCAGAGGCGGTGTCGTCGCCGATACAACCAACTTCGCCAGTGGATGCCATATCGACGCCGAGCACGGGGTCAGCCTTCTGCAAGCGGTTGAAGGAGAACTGCGATGCCTTGATGCCCACGTAGTCGAGGTCGAAAAGGTTCTTCTCTGGACGCTCGAAGGGAAGCCCGAGCATGATTTTTGTGGCGAGCTCGATGAGGTTGAGTTTGAGCACCTTCGACACGAAGGGGAAGGAGCGTGAGGCTCGCAGGTTGCACTCGATGACGCGCAGGTGGTTCTGCTCGGCGAGGAACTGAATGTTGAAAGGACCAGAGATGTTCAGTTCCTTGGCTATCTTCTTGGAGACCTTCTTGATCTGGCGTACGGTCTCCACATATATTTTCTGTGGTGGGAACTGGATGGTGGCATCGCCAGAGTGTACGCCGGCGAACTCGATGTGCTCGCTGATGGCATAGGCGATGATTTCACCGTCTTTGGCAACGGCATCCATCTCAATCTCCTTGTTGTGTTCGTGGAACTTGCTGACCACGACAGGGTGCTTCTTGCTGATGTTGGCTGCCAATTGCAGGAAGCGCTCCAGCTCGTCCTGATTGGAGCATACGTTCATGGCTGCACCACTGAGCACGTAGGAAGGACGGACGAGGACGGGGAAGCCGACCTTTTCGATGAACTGGTTGATGTCATCCATCGAGGTGAGTGCCGCCCATGCTGGCTGATCCACGCCGATGCGGTCGCACATGGCAGAGAACTTGTCGCGGTCCTCAGCGTTGTCGATGCTCTTGGCGGAGGTGCCGAGGATGGGTACTCGCTCGCTGTCGAGACGCATGGCGAGGTTGTTAGGAATCTGTCCGCCAGTGGAGACGATGACGCCGTGTGGGTTTTCCAGTTCGATGATGTCCATGACACGCTCGAAGGTGAGCTCATCGAAATAGAGGCGGTCGCACATATCGTAGTCGGTCGAGACAGTCTCGGGATTGTAGTTAATCATCACGGAACGGTAACCGTTCTTTCTGATGGTGTTAAGTGCCTGAACGCCACACCAGTCGAACTCGACACTTGAACCAATGCGATAGGCGCCAGAACCGAGCACGATGATGGAGTTGCGGTCGTTTTCGTAGGCGATGTCGTGGGCGGTTCCCTTCGCGGCGACATTGTCGCTACACACAGAACCGCTGCCCTGATACGTCAAATAGAGGTAGTTCGTCTGGGCGGGATACTCGGCGGCAAGGGTGTCTATCTGCTTCACCACAGGGGTGATGCCCATCTGCTTGCGGAGTTCGCGCACCAGCTTGGTGGCTATCTCAGGATCTATCAGCGCCTCCAATCCAACGGCACGGGAAATCTGGAAGTCAGTGAAGCCCTGCACCTTGGCACGGCGCATCAGTTCGGCATCCACATGCTGAATGGCTCCCTTCTCCTGCAATTCAACGTAGGTTTTGAGAATGTTCTGCAATTTCTGCAAGAACCATTTGTCTATCTTTGTGAGGTCGTGGATCTGGTCGACGGTGTAGCCGCTGTGAAGGGCTTTCTCCACCACCAGGATGCGCTTGTCAGTCGGAGCTTTGAGCGCAGCCTCCACGTCGTCAATTTTCAGTTCCTTGTTGCCGACAAAGCCATGCAGACCTTGCCCAATCATGCGCAGACCTTTCTGGATGGCTTCTTCGAACGTACGGCCAATCGCCATCACCTCGCCCACCGACTTCATGGACGAACCCAACTCGCGGTCCACTCCACGGAACTTGCCGAGATCCCAGCGAGGAATCTTGCAGACCACATAGTCGAGGGCAGGCTCGAAGAAAGCGCTGGTGGTCTTGGTCACCGAGTTTTTCAAGTCGAAGAGCCCATAGCCCAAACCGAGTTTGGCGGCGACAAACGCAAGGGGATAGCCCGTTGCTTTCGATGCCAATGCCGACGAACGGCTGAGACGGGCGTTCACTTCAATCACGCGGTAGTCCTCGCTCTCAGGGTCGAAAGCATATTGCACGTTACACTCGCCGACAATGCCGATGTGGCGGATAATCTTGATGGCGAGAGCACGGAGTTTGTGGTATTCGCTGTTGGTGAGTGTCTGCGAGGGAGCGATGACGATGCTCTCTCCGGTGTGGATGCCGAGCGGGTCGAAATTCTCCATGTTGCAGACAGTGATGCAGTTGTCGAAACGGTCGCGCACCACCTCGTACTCAATCTCTTTCCAGCCTTTGAGGCTCTTCTCGACCAGCACCTGCGGAGAGAACGAGAAGGCTTTCTCCGCCAGTTTGTTCAGTTCGTCCTCATTATCGCAGAAGCCCGAACCGAGTCCGCCGAGTGCGTAGGCTGCACGGATGATGACGGGATAGCCGAGGTCGGCAGCCGCCTTGCGAGCCTCTTCAATCGTCTCGCAGGCATGGCTCTTGATGGTCTTCACGTCAATCTCATCCAGCTTCTTCACGAAGAGCTCACGGTCTTCCGTGTCGATAATCGCCTGAACGGGCGTGCCGAGCACCTTCACATTATATTTTTCAAGAATCTTCTGCTGATACAGTTCAACGCCACAGTTCAATGCCGTCTGTCCACCAAAAGCGAGAAGGATGCCCTGTGGCTTCTCCTTCTGGATGACCTTCTCCACGAAGAAGGGCGTGACGGGCAGGAAGTAAATCTTGTCGGCGACTCCCTCGGAAGTCTGCACCGTGGCAATGTTGGGATTGATGAGCACCGTCTCGATGCCCTCTTCCTTCAAGGCTTTCAGTGCCTGGCTGCCAGAGTAGTCGAACTCGCCAGCCTCACCAATCTTTAAGGCTCCTGAGCCTAAGAGAAGAACTTTCTTTATATTTGAATCCATCATAGTCTATGAGTCTTAAAGGAGTTTCACAAAATCATCGAACAGGAATTCGGTGTCAACCGGACCACTGGCTGCTTCGGGATGGAACTGTGCGGAGAACCAAGGGTACTTTTTGTGGCGGATGCCCTCGTTGGAACCATCGTTCATGTTGACGAAGAGGGGTTCCCAATCATTGGGAAGGGTAGTGCTGTCCACTGCATAGCCGTGGTTCTGCGAAGTGATGAAGCATCGGTTCGTGCCCACCTGCTGTACGGGCTGGTTGTGGGAGCGGTGACCGTATTTCAATTTGTAGATGGTGGCACCAGCAGCCTTGGAAAGCAATTGGTTACCCATGCAGATACCCATGCAGGGACGAACTTTCCCGCCCTTGTTCGCTTTGGCTTTCTCCGCGTCGAGGAATTGCTTGATGTGAGCTACAGTCTCCACAGCCGTGTCAGGGTCACCAGGACCATTGGCAAGGAAAAGCCCGTCGAAGTCGAGCGTATTGAAATCGTAATTCCAAGGTACTCGGATGACCTCCACGGAACGTTTCAGCAAACAGCGGATGATGTTGTTCTTCACGCCACAATCGACGAGAAGGACCTTCTTCGGATTATTCTGATCACTTTGATAATGAATAATCTCCTTGCAAGAAACCTTGGCAATATAGTTCACGCCCTCGTACTGGGCTGTGGGAATGTTGTCGGGCTCATCGTCGAAAAGAATCTTACCCATCATCACGCCGTGTTCGCGCAGCACCTTGGTAAGCTGGCGCGTGTCGATGCCCGTGATACCCGGCACATGCTCACGTTTCAGCCAGTCGGCAAGGCTCTCCTTGGCGTTCCAGTGTGAATATTCGGTGCTGTAATCGCTGACGATGATAGCCTCAGCATGAATCTTTTCGCTCTCCATGAAGGTGGCGATGCCGTTCTCCTCAATGCTGAAAGGTGGCACGCCGTAGTTGCCAACAAGTGGGTAGGTGAGTGTCATGAGCTGACCCGCATAAGAGGGGTCGGTCAGGCTCTCGGGATAACCCATCATGGCGGTGTTGAAGACTACCTCGCCTGCCACCGGCTTCTCGTAGCCGAAGGACTTTCCGTGAAAGGCGGTGCCGTCTTCTAATAGAAGTGTTACGTTTCTCATTTATGTGTGTTTGTTTTTTATTCCACTGTTACTGATTTAGCCAAGTTGCGTGGCTGATCCACATCCTTGCCCTTTGCCACAGCGATATAGTAGGCAAGCATTTGGAGTGGGATGGATGCCAAGAGCGGTTCGAGACACTCTTCGGTCTGAGGCAATTCGATGACAGCGTCTGCCATCTTGCGGATGGTCTCGTCACCCTCTGACACGATGGCGATGACACGTGCCTTTCTTGCCTTGATTTCCTGAATGTTGCTGACCACCTTCTCGTAGAGCACATTGTGGGTGGCAATCACCACCACAGGCATCTCGTCGTCAATCAGTGCGATGGGTCCGTGCTTCATCTCGGCAGCGGGGTAGCCCTCTGCATGGATGTAGGAGATTTCTTTCAGTTTCAATGCACCTTCAAGGGCAACGGGGTAGTTGTAGCCGCGACCTAAATAGAGGAAATTGTGTGCGTAGGTGAAGATGCGGCTGATCTCCTTGATGGCGTCGCCTTGTTTCAGCAGCGTCTCCATTTTCTGAGGAATGGAGTTCAGTTCGGACAGCACCCGGGTATAGCGCACGTTGTCGATTGTTCCGCGTTCCTTACCCAAAGCAAGAGCCAACATCGTGAGCACGGTCACCTGACCCGTGAACGCCTTGGTGGAAGCCACACCGATTTCAGGACCCACGTGGATGTAAGAACCCGTGTTAGTGGCACGCGGGATACTGCTGCCGATGGCGTTACAGATGCCATAGATGAAAGCGCCCTTGTTCTTCGCCAGTTCGATGGCAGCCAAGGTGTCAGCGGTCTCACCCGACTGACTGATGGCGATGACCACATCCTGCTCGTTGATGACAGGCTTGCTGTAACGGAACTCGCTGGCATATTCCACCTCGACAGGAATCTGGCAGAAATCCTCAATCAGCTGTTTGCCGATGAGTCCTGCATGCCAAGAGGTGCCACAAGCCACAATGATGATGCGGCGAGGATTGATGAGGAACTTACGATAGTCGATGATGGCAGAGAGCACCACGTTGTTCGCCTCCACATTCACACGTCCTCTCATGCAGTCCTGCAAACAATCGGGCTGCTCAAAAATCTCCTTCAACATGAAGTGAGGGAAACCGCCTTTCTCTATCTGTGCCAAGTTGAGGTCCACTTTCGTCACCTCATGTTCCATCTTCTCATTGTTGAAATCGACCACTTTCACATCCTCACCACGACGGATGACCGCGATGTCCTTGTCATCCAGATAGATCACCTTGTCCGTATATTCAATGATAGGGCTGGCATCAGAACCGAGGAAGAACTCCTCCTCGCCGATGCCCACCACAAGTGGACTACTCTTGCGAGCCGCAATGATTTGGTCGGGGTCATCCTTGTCGAGAATTGCAATGGCGTAAGCACCAATCACCGAACGCAAAGCGATGCGCACAGCCGTCAGCAAATCGACGTCTCTTTTCACGCGTACATATTCAATAAGCTGCACCAGCACTTCGGTGTCGGTGTTGCTCTTGAACTCAATCCCTTGTTCCATGAGTTGCTTCTTCAGCACAGCATAATTCTCGATGATGCCATTGTGGATAATCGCCAGATTACCCGTATAAGAGATGTGTGGGTGTGCGTTTGTCGAATTAGGTTCTCCATGTGTGGCCCAACGAGTGTGGGCGATACCGACGGTTCCTGTGGTGTCCTTGTCCGAAGCAAAAGCCTCCAGATCCGCCACCTTTCCTTTGGTCTTATATACTCTTAAATCTCCATTCTCAGTCAGAAGAGCCACTCCTGCACTGTCATAACCTCTGTATTCCAATCGCTTAAGTCCCTTGATCAAAACAGGGTAGGCGCTGCGTTTGCCTAAATATCCAACAATTCCACACATAATAGCATTTCATTTTGTTTGTGCAAAGGTACGGAATAATTTTCTTTTTATCATCATTTTCCCCTAATAATTTCATATTTGAAAGTGAAAAGATACTTTCTTGTGACGAAATGTCACGAAACGGGAGCAACCGCTGTACACTCTCATTCCACTCAATGAAAGTGTAAACGAACAGAATTGTTTACGCTTTCTTCTTTCTCAATAAGGCTGCCTTATTTGAGAATAAGCGGCACTTATTGGGAAATAAGCGACCTTTCTTAAATCACACGTTCATTCATGAAAAAAGGCAAAATCTTCAAAAATGGGGCTCAAAACGATACGGCGTTTCGTGCCCCTTGATACGGCGTTTCGTTGCCCACGAAACGGCGTATCGTTTTAAGCCGTCCGTTGGAGGGTGAAGGTGCCCACCTTGCCTTCCTCCCGCTCCGACCGCGAAGGCTTCCCGCTCCGACCGGGAGAGCCTCCCGCTTCCTGCGGCTTGAATTGGGTCGCAGAAACGTAATTTACCAATTTACCAATTTACCATTAGGTGGTTTGCGATGTTCATCCAAGTGCGCACAGAGCACAGAGCACAGTTTTCTGAGGAGCAGTAAAAAATGGTAAAAATAACCTTATTATATATATAAATATATATAATAAAATTTTTAGTCTCATATTTTCGCTCCTTGGATACCGTCCCCTTGAAAACTGTGCTCTGTGCTCTGTGCGCATTTCCTATGTAATTTTCCTAATGGTAAATTGGTAAAATGGTAAATTATAGCTTCTCCAATAACCCTGCCTTATTGCCCAATAACCTGCCTCTATTATCAAATAACCCTGCCTTATTGCCCAATAACCTGCCTCTATTATCAAATAACCCTGCCTTATTGCCCAATAACCTGCCTCTATTATCAAATAACCCGCCATTATCGAAGAATAACCTGCCATTCTATGGAGTGATAGGAGGGCTTGTTTTTCTACGATGCGTCCTAAAACTATTTACAACGGGACGGAAAAATATTTAGGACGCGTTCCAGAAAAAACTGCATCGAGTACCATTTTCTTACGTCTCTTTTGGTGCGTTTCTTGTGCTCAAATGAAAAAAGTTCCATAAATATTTGGTTGTTTGGTGGATTTTCACGTAATTTGCAATTGTTCTCTTGCCGAAGTCCCGCTTTCGGGTGGGGTTGAGGTGGGGAACCTATATATAGGAAAGGCGTACTTGACGCTTTGTGCTTGACGTTCTGAAATCTAGCAGTTTCGAACCATCTGTCAAACATCAAAGCAACAAAGTCGCCCTTGCAGGTGTATATTCATAACACTTAAGCAGATTGCCTTATTGGCCTTATGCTATCGTGTTGTTTATATACTCATGCGTGGGCTTCGGCGTTGCTCGTTCAGACAGATGGGCATGCTAGAGCCTCAGAACGTGGGACGAGTAACAAGAGAACTCCCACGCTTTTTGTATGTATATGAATTATCGTAACTTTGAACCTGCCACGTTAGGGAGTAGTTGGCTAATGGGTATAATTTATGAAACACCTAAACTTTACATGTTTGCTCTTTATATTTGTAACTATGGTATGCATGAGAACAAATGCTTCTGGTCATCATCTCATAAATGACGTATATGTAGATGACGATGATGACGATTTTGGGGTTGATTATGGTGATTATGATGATTCAAACCGTCTAATAAATGGTATCTATTATCATCTCTACCCTAATGGAAAAGCATCGGTTACTAATAAGAACTGGTGGTACATAGACGATCCCAGTTTGGATACATACATTGGTCGTGTTTCCATTCCTTCCACTATAATATACAATGGCACAGAATATTATGTCACGTCTATTAGTTCATCTGCATTCCAAGGTTGTAGCAGGTTGACTTCTGTAATAATTCCTAATGGTGTTACATCTATCGGTGATCATGCATTCCAAGGTTGCGACGGAATGACCTCAATTACTATCCCTAGTAGCGTCACGTCTATTAGTTCATCTGCATTCCAAGGTTGTAGCAGGTTGACTTCTGTAACAATTCCTAATGGTGTTACATCTATAGGTGATCAAGCATTCCAAGGTTGCGACGGAATGAGCTCAATTACTATCCCTAGTAGCGTCACGTCCATCGGTAGCTCGGCTTTCTCTGGTTGCAATAGTTTGAAATCTGTGAACATAACCGACCTTTCAGCTTGGTGTAATGTGTTATTATCGAATCCTTTTCCTGAAGGATATACTCTCTGTTTGAATGGGGAAAAAATTGAACAATTGAATATTCCCGATGGTGTTACATCTATTGGCCGGAATGCTTTCTGTGGCTGCAGTAGTCTGACCTCTGTAAACATTCCCAACAGCGTCACGTCCGTTGGCGGTAGTGCTTTCTATGGCTGTCGTGATTTAAAGTCCATAAACATTCTTAATAGTGTTACTACCATTGCAAGTAATGCTTTTGATGGTACTGCATGGTTTAACAATCAAGAAGATGGATTGGTTTACATAAATAATATGGCTTATAAATATAAAGGCACAATGCCTAAAAATACAAACATCTCTATAAAAAACGGAACGACTTATATTGGCAATGGTGCTTTTCAGGGCTGCAGTGGTCTAACCTCTGTGAACATCCCCAGCAGCGTCACATCCATTGGGGCGTTGGCATTTTATGGCTGCAGTGGTTTGATATCTGTGAACATTCCCTACAGTGTCACATATATTGATTATCAGGCTTTCCAAGGCTGCAGCAGTTTGACCTCGATAGACATCCCGAACAGCGTCACGTCCATTGGCAGTTTTGCTTTTCAGGGCTGCAGCCGTTTATCTTCCATAACCATTCTTGGTCGTTGCGTAAAAGTTGGAACGCAAGTATTTGAGGGAACTGCTTGGTATGATAATCAAGCAGATGGCCTTGTTTACATTGGAAATGTAGCATATAAATATAAAGGGGAAATGCCGGACAACACAAGTATCTCCATCAAAGAAGGAACTACATCTATTGGTGATGATGCTTTTGTGGGTTGTAGCGGTTTGAATTCTATTAGCATTCCAAGAAGCATTGAATACATTGGGAATGGAGCCTTTGAGACATCTGGAAATTTAACTACAGTACATATTACAGATATTTCCGCATGGTGTAAAAAAGAGTGTGGGGATTGGTTTTTTCCAGGATGGTATAATTACCATCTGTATCTGAATGGAGAGGAAGTGACAGAACTTATTATTCCAAATGATGTTACATCAATTGGTAGCTGCGCCTTTTTACGCTGCAAAAGCTTGACTTCTGTAACCATACCAGAAAGCGTTACGTCCATCGGCTGGGGAGCTTTCGATTCAGATGCTAAGATATATGTTAAAGCATCTACCCCAGCCTTATTAGCTTTATGGAGGGGAGGGCATACCCCATACGACATGGATTCTGGCAAGGAGCTTACTCGCCCTTCTCTTGATATTATTGCAACCACCCAAACTACGGCAACCGGAAGGATAAACAACTGGTATGATGGATACACTTATACATGTAACGATGAAATAATAAAGACGAAAGAATTTAATTTCTCAAAATTAAAGCCAGGAATCGAACAGGCAGTGAAACTAATTATCTCAAAGGGTGATGTACAGTATGAAATAAAAAAGAATTGTACCACGCAAGGTCTTTCTCCACACATTGAGACATGGACATCAACAGCTTCTTCCATTTCGGCAAAAGGTGCATACATGGAAGGTGATGCTAAGGTCGTAGCTAGCAAAATACAAATCGCAGAAAGTGAACCAATGGCTAACAACGAAGGCTCGATATCGGGTCTAACCCCTAATAAGGGCTATATAGTAGACTATACTATTGAAGTCGATTATGGAGGCACAGAGAACGCCTTTTATACTTGTACAGATTATGCTTATACCCAACCACTTCAATTCAGCACAGCCCAACCCAAAGTAGTGTCAGAAGGCAATGTGGTTGTATCTGCCTCCACTAATCTGGATGAGAACGAAGAGAATGTGGGCTTTGAATGGCGATGCATCGACTGGACAGATGAATTCCCGTCTAACACAGGTACGGCATATCTCTATGATGGAGCCATCGAAGGCAATATCAAGAATCTGAATACAAACAAATTGTGGAAGTTCCGTCCTTATTATCTTTCAGATAGCGGCACCTACCATTATGGCGATTGGATGGGCGTTGACCCGACCAACACGTCCTATTTCGAGCCGACGGTACGAACCTATGCCAAGATCAACATACAGGGCAACACGGCGCTGGTGAAGGGTTATGCCCTCAGCGGCACAGACGATGTGGTGGTGAAGGGCTTCAAGTACTGGCGAACAAGGAATGGGGTGCACAAGGCATCAACAAGGTCTGTCAATCTTCCCTCAGATGCCATCACAGTGGAGGCAACTGGCCAGCAGGCGATTTCTGCAAACCTGACGGGACTGGACTATAATGCCACCTATCACTATGTGGCGTTTGTGACGACTTCGGCAGGTGAAACGTATTATGGCGAGGAACAGATGTTCACGACACCATTGGCCACAGCGAAATACGCCACCTTCTATGATTCTCAATCAGCCTACACGCTGCCTAAGGGACTGACGGCAAGTGTGCTGACTGGTGTGAACAACAAGCAACTGACGTATAAGGTGATTGCCGAAGGAGGCAAGAGCAACAATGTGGTTCCAAAGGGTGTGGCTGTGATGCTGACCAGCACCAAGAATGATGCAACCTCTTATACAATGACCCCAACGGAGAGCGAAGCGACCTACACAGGAGCGAACCTGCTGAAGGGCAGCGATGTGGCAACCACCACTACTGGCAGCAACTGCTGGCATTATAAACTCTCATACGGAGCATCAGACACAGACATGAGCCAGACGTTTGGCTGGTATTGGGGCGCTGCCAATGGCGGTGCCTTCCAGATAGAAAGCCACAAGGCCTGGCTGGCTGTGCCGAAGAATGCTGGAGCAGCCGCACGTGCCTTCAGTGTAGAGGGTGAAGCCACAGACATCGTGGAAGTGGAGAAGGACGAAACGCAGGAAGGAACAGACGTGTATTATGACATGCAAGGTCGTCCAGTCGAGAAGCCTGTGTCAAAGGGAGTGTACATTTATCAAGGAAGAAAAATCATCATCAAATAAAACGATAGCAACATGAAGAAGAATGCATTATATCTTTTGATCACATCCGTGCTCCTGCTGTTGGGCGCATGTTCTGGCGGCGGTGGTGGAGAGGGTGGAACCGAGTCCGCTCTTACCCAATCGGTCACCATACAGGCAGGAGCCTCAACCATGCAGGTGTCATTGGACAAGTTGAACGACGCCATCGAGACGGCAAACGCTATGGATCATTGGCTCAGCGTGGCTGTTGTGCCTTATACGTCTGGTGCTCCTGTGGTGAAGTTGAGCGCGACAAGCAATACAAGCACAGCAGAGCGTCGTACGAAAGTCCTCATCACCACTTACTCGCAGAAGCGTTTGGAGCTGACGGTCATTCAGAAGGGTCAGACGACAGCACCCTCTGATCATGATCCGATTGAAGATGCGCATGATGTGGTGACGGATCAACCAGCATACGCACCTATCAGATTTTGAGTAAATGGTCGTACTTGAAAAATAATTGAGGGTGTGTCAAAATAGGCACACCCTCATTTTTTTGTTCCTCACCCCCAAAAGGTTATTTGGTTATTCGGTTATTTTTTTGTTTTTGGAAGTTGGAGAGGAATTATTACTCTTGGTTGGCAGGAAAGGTGAAGCTCACTTTCTCCACTCCTGGCCCATAGATGGTTTGGAAATCGTCTCGCATGGAGATGACGTGGTAGCCTGCATCACGCCATTTATCAGCCAGTGTGAGGGCTTTGTCACGATTGGTATGATCACGTGCTTCATCATCAGCCACAAGCATGAAGGCTGCGCTGCGATATTTTGTGTTGCTCAAACAGTAGTTGTGCATGGCACAGTCGCCGCTGCTGTTGCCAAACGACAACACGGGCACTTTACCAATCTCTTGAGAAATTTGAAGCACCTTGTTGGTCTTGAGATTCTTGATAATCAACTCATCTGTACGAATCAGATCTTCCTCTTTTCCCATGGTGTAGTTGACGCCTGCCTCTTCACCCTGACTGCTGGACACGAGTTTCACATCCATGCCAATCACCCTGTTGGGGGCGATGCCGAGGGACTCGACCAAGGCACGACAGATGAAGCGGTCGGAACCTGATACCACATAATAGGTGAAGCCCTTGTCTTTCAGATAGTCGAACACCTCCAGCATGGGACGATAGAAACCTTCGCCATAGTTCATGTTGATGAACCCGTTGGCTGGTTGGGACGCGTATGCTTTCACATAAGCATCAAATTCAGCGAGGGACATTCCTGCGTAGGCCTTTGCTGCTGCACGAGCGTGCTGCATGTCGAAATGGTCTGGAAGAGGAGTCCCATTGCGAACAAAATCCCTGATGGCCTGTGCTGTCTCGCGTACATCCTCTGGAGCTATGTCCTTGTAAGCGTCATCGTCCAGCACGCGGTGTTCGAGCAGATTGTATTCAAAATAGGTGGGGTAGAGTTCGGCAACGAAAGTTCCGTCCATGTCGAAAGTGGCGATACGGTCTTCCGGACTAATATAGTTGGGAGACTGGCGATTGGTCACATCTTCGACATATTCCTGCAAGGCTGTCAGTGCCTCGCACTTGTTCCAAGATGGGAAGTAATTTTTCGGAGCCGAACCATTATCATCCTTGCTGCATGATATCAGCATTACTGTAGTCATCATGGCGACTACTGCCATCGTTAAAAATTTTTTCATTTTCTTATTTATTAATATTGTATTTCTTTATTCCAGTGTTGTACTTCTCTTAGATTTTCGATTTGACACATGCTAAGAATTGTGTGCAAAGTTACAAAAAAGTCCGTGAAGTATATCTTTTTTCCTTGAAAACTTCATCAAAGAGGTATAAGACGCTCCTTGATGCGTAAAAAATAAAACGGGAACTGCACCTTGATTGGCGCAGTTCCTGTTCTTATTATCATGTATGAATTTGATTTTCGATGGTGGTGTTTGAATCTTATCCACCAAAGTTGTCGAAGCGGATCATGTCGTCTTCCACGCCAAGAGAGTGGAGAAGGTCAAGCACGGTCTTGGCCATCATTGGAGGTCCGCAGAGGTAGTACTCGCAATCTTCTGGGTTCTCATGCTGCTTCAGGTAGGTATCACCCATCACTGGAGCAACGAATCCTGGCGTGTACTTGATGCCTGCCTCGTCTGCCTTTGGATCGGGACGGTCGAGGGCGAGGTGGAAGTGGAAGTTCTCGAATTCCTTGTCGAGGGCGAGGAAGTCGTCGAGGAATGGAATCTCCTCGAGGGCACGTGCTCCGTAGAAGTAGTGCATTGGGCGCTGACGGTCTTCGGGTGCGATGCCGTTGCCCTTGAGCATGTGCATGATCTGTGCACGGAGCGGAGCCATACCGGCACCACCGCCGACCCAAATCATCTCACGACCTGTGCCGTACTGTGGACGGAACTCTCCGTAAGGTCCTGACATGATGACCTTGTCGCCCGGCTTGAGCGAGAAGATGTAAGAGGATGCGATACCTGGGTTCACGTCCATGAAGCCCGGACCCTGGTCCTTTGGCTTGAATGGAGGTGTGGCGATGCGGACGTTGAGGGTGATGATGTCGCCCTCGTCGGGATAGTTCGCCATGGAGTATGCACGGATGGTCGGGGTCTCGTTGACACACTTGAGCGGGAAGAGTCCGAACTTCTCCCATGCAGGGAGGTAGGTGTCGCCAATGAGGCTCTTGTCGATGTCCTTGTCGTAGTCGATAAAGAATGCAGGCACTTTGATCTGTGCGTAGGAACCTGGCTCGAAGTCCATGTGCTCGCCTGGAGGCAGGGCCACTTTGTATTCCTTGATGAAGGTTGCCACGTTCTTGTTGCCAATCACGGTGCATTCCCATTCCTTTACGCCCATCACTGAGTCGTCCACCTTGATTTCGAGGTCGCCCTTCACCTTGCACTGGCAGCCGAGACGGTAGCCTGACTTGATCTGCTTGCGGGTGAAGTGTCCCTTCTCTGAGTCGAGAATCTCGCCGCCGCCGGCTACCACCTGGCACTTGCACTGTCCGCAAGA
>Ga0265300_10000760_pt1 | contig 33152 bp, 31 predicted proteins | sample AusTroGonzalo_MG_FD_193482 | JGI IMG/M metagenome (GOLD analysis project Ga0265300, IMG submission 193482) | Bovine rumen microbial communities from tropical cattle in Woodstock, Queensland, Australia - Gonzalo_03 | ecosystem: Host-associated > Mammals > Digestive system > Stomach > Rumen ...
GTTGACGGCGAGTTCCGCCCGCTCGGCGAGCTGGGCGTGGTGGAACACGAGGGGCAGCACTACTACATTCCCGCCCTCTCCTCGTTCTACAAGGAGGAGGACACACTGTTCCAGTTCGAGCGGAAGTTCATCCACAGGGCGGGCGACATCAGCCTCTTCGATTTCACCGACAAGATGCTGAAAGTCTATGGAGACAACGCCATAGCCGGAATAGGCTTCTACTTCGCCACGCTGTTCCGGGACATCATCATCGCGCAGCACCGTTTCTTCCCCATATTGAACATCTTCGGCCCGAAAGGCACGGGCAAGAGCGAGATGGCCGTCACGCTGCTGAAGCTGTTCGGCGACCTGCCCGTGGGCATCAACATGACCAACAGCACCGTGCCCGCGATGGCCGACCATGTGGCGCATACACGAAACACGCTGTGCCATATCGACGAGTACAAGAACTCCCTTGACTACGAGAAGATAGAGTTCCTCAAGGGGCTGTGGGACGGCGTGGGCAGAAGCCGCATGAACATGGAGAAGGACAGGAAGAAGGAGATGACCGCCGTGGACGCTGGCATCATGCTCACCGGGCAGGAGATGACCACCGCCGACAACGCTCTATTCTCCCGCGTGCTCTTCCTCTCCGTGTCCAAGAAGGAGTTCTCGGAAAGCGAGCGTCTGCGCTTCGAGGATCTGAAACGCATAGAGAAGCAGGGCTTGACCCACATAACAAACCACCTGCTGAAGCTGCGCAGGAGATTCCTTGAAGATTATACAACGAGCTTCAACGAGGCCATATCGGACGTGCGCCCGCATATCAGCGCACAGGTGGAGGACAGAATCCTCAAGAACTGGAGCGTGGTGCTCGCCGCCCTGCGGATAGTGACCCGCGAGGAGGAACTCCCCTTCTCATACGAGAAAGCGGTAAGGACATTTGCGGAGATGATAAAGCGGCAGAACGGCGACGTGGTGGCGGGCAACGAGGTGAGCGACTTCTGGAACGTCTATCAGGAACTCTTCAGCAGCGGTGTCATAGAGAAGGACTTTGACTTCCAAATCAAGACGGTGGAGGACTTGAAGACCAACACGCAGACGGTCAGCGGCTGCGTCAAGGTTCTGTTCATGAACCCCAACAGGATTTTCGGCCTCTACGCGCAGCAGAAGCGCAACGCCAACGAGAAACGGCTTCCCAAGGACTCGCTCAAATACTACCTCAAGAACTCGCCGGAGTATCTCGGCCAGCAGCAGAAGCGCTTCCGCCGCAACATGAAGAACTTGCAGGAGCGCGATTCGGTGAAGTACTTCCCCGGAGACGGCACGGAAGCACTGGAATACGAGCGGCCATACGCATGGTGCTTCAACTACGACATGCTCGCCGACGCCAACGAGCTGAACCTTGAGACCGACTACATGTGGCAGCCCAAGGGCGAGGTGAAGCCCCTCGCCCCGGAGCACCAAAACGGGATGGAGGAGCCCGAAAAGGGCAAACCTCCCGAACCGGAGGATAGCGTGGGAACGCTATTTCCTTATTAGCCAGCAGTTTGGGAATCCACGGAAACCCGAACCGCCTATTTTTTTGAAATATGAGTTCAACAGGGTAAGTCCATATTTTTTAACAAGAAATACAAGACAAACAAGACAAGGCTGAAAACCAATGAGTTATGAACGGAAAAGTACAAGACACCTGCAAGACAGAAGTAAGACGGAACAAGACAAAACGGCAGGGCGAAAATCCTGCGAGTACAACAAGACAGAAAAAGCGGTTTTGTCTTATATGTTATGTTTTTATAAGACAACAAGTTAAGTATAAAAACGGCTTTGTCTTGTACGGCAGAGCGGAAAATGTGAAACATCGGCGTAAATTTTAAAAAATATGAGCAAGAGAAAGAGCGAAACCGACACCGTGACCATCAGGGTACACCCCGCTGTGCGGCGGTGGATGGAGAACACCTTCCCGAAAGCGGGCGGCGCATACGACCTGCGCGGTCACTTCCTCCACGACTTCCTGCGGGCTGGGCTGACCAAAGAACCGCAGGGCAGGCGGGAACCGTCACCGCTCCCCGAAGTGAAGGTGGCCGTCAGCCGCAGGGACGGGCAGCGGCTGGGGACGGAACTCCCCGCCGCGTTCCAGGAGGACTTCTCGCGGCTGGCCTACAGGTACATCCGGCAGACGGCCTGCCTGATGGTGCTGTTCGCACACACGGCGGCAAAAGTGCCCCGCGACACAGCCATCAAAGAGTACCTGCTTGACAACCTCTATGAGGACGAGGAACTGAACTACGCCGCACTTCGCAAGTACTACCAGCGCAACTGGATGGAGACGGAGCGGATGGTCAAGAGTGAATGCGGCACGTTCACGGGAGGGTTGCAGCCCGTACACAGCATAAATAAGTTTGTCAAAAATGTCCCTTTTTACAAGTAGAGTGAGAAAACTATGGAAAATCTGATGAAAAACGGCCCCTGCCACGTCATGGCGGGCAACAAGCGGCTGCTCATTGCAGACGTGAACGAGGTGCAACGCATTGAACTGACGGACTTTGCAAGCAAAACCGTGACCATGAAAGCAGGGTGCGGTTTCGCGGAGATTTCAGCGAAATCCATCCAAGTGGAAGTCACGGAGGACGGCGGGGCGTACTCCCACGGCATCACCTGCCGCCTCGCCGGGACCAAACGCAGGTACGACCGCCTCCTTGCGGACATGGCCAAAGGGGGCTGGATAGCGAAAATCGTGGACAACACGGACACGGTGTGGCTGTCGGGAAGCCTCGAAGAACCGCTGCACCTCTCCTTTCGCCACCTCGGGGCGGCGGAGGCCTCCGGCGAACACCTCTACGAGGTGACACTGCAGCGCGACATGACCGAGCCGCTCTGCGCCACATCCCTATAATATAATATTGTGTCCACAGGGAATCGGACACACGGGGTTATCTTTGCCGAAAAACAGCAGAGATGAGAAGACAACCCGCCATCAGATTCCTCAACGAGAACACCGATGAAGCCGTGATCGAAATCTACGGCCAAATCGGCTACGAGGGATGGGACAGAGAAGACGACGAGAACACCGCCCGGCTGATGAGCGGGGAGCTTGACCGCATAAAAGCCCTCAACGCGAAACGCATCACCGTCAAGATAAACTCCCTCGGCGGTGACGTGAACCACGCGCTGGCCATCCACGACCTGCTGGCGGAGCACCCCGCACTCGTGACCACCCAGATCAACGGCCTGTGCGCCTCCGCCGCCACCATAGTGGCGATGGCGGGAAAGGAGCGCAGGATGAGCAAGAACGCACTATTCCTCATACACCAGTGCTCCGCCTACGTAGGCCGTGCCAACCAGGAGCAGCTCGCCCAGGAGCTTGAGACGCAGAAGACCGTCAACGGGCGGATGCTCGACATCTACACCGCCGCCTGCAACGGCAAGGAGGCGGAAATCTCCGAACTGCTGAAAGCCAACAACGGACTGGGCAAGTGGCTGACCGCCACCGAAGCCAAGGACTTCGGCTTCGTCACCGACATCTACAACGAGAGCCGGAAGACGGCCTGCTTCACGCAGTCCGCCTTTTCGGACAACGGGCTTCCGGCACTGCCCGAATCCTACGCCGACATGGTGGCGGCTGAAGACACCCGCTCCCCGTGGCAGTCTCTCGTTGACCTGCTCACCAGGCACTTCTCCGACAACGACAATCCCCAAAACCAAACCCTTACAGATATGAAGAAACTCTTCCCGCTGCTGGCGGTCGCCCTCGCACTGCAGGACACCGCCGCATACGACCCCGAAAAAGGGGCGAGCCTCACCGACACGCAGCTCAAGGCCATTGAAGGCAAACTCACCGAACTCGACACCCTCCTCAAGGAACGGGATGCTCTTGTCAAGGAGAAGCAAGCCCTTGTGGACGAGAAAGCGACCCTCACCGCGCAGCTGGCCGCACTCACCGCCGACCGCGACCGCCTCAAAGGCATCGTGGACGCAGTGCCCGCGGAGACCCCCACCGTTTCGGGCGGCGACCCGCAGGAGGCGCCCAAGGACAACATGCAGGCCTACGTGAACGGCTCTTCGCTCTACCAGGCCATCAAACGCGAAATCTAACCTACCAAAAACGACCACAATGCCAGAAGTAATCGAAACCAAAATCAACGTTGACCTCATACTTGAGGAGTACGGCCGCTTCTACGAGAACTCGGGGCAGGGAATGGACAGACTCAGAAGAGCCCTGACCGTTCCCGCCACGACCCTTGAGAAATACGCCACGAGAATCAACACCAAGGACGACATCTACAAGATGGCCACGGACGAATGGGAGGACGTGCTCCAGCCGTTCCGCATCCAGTTCGAGCCGAAAGCGGGTGTCAAGTTCATCCCCAACGCCATCGTCCTCAACCACATCAAGGTGGACGCGCAGTTCTCGCCCATGGGAGTGTACCACTCCTGGATGGCCTTCCTCGCCGGAGGCCAGAACAAAATCGAGGACTGGCCAATCACCCGCTACTTCGTGGAAGTCTATCTGAAGAAGAAGATTGACAACAACCGCGAGCTGAAAGCGGTCTATAAGGGCGTGCGCGACGACAACGGCACCACCCCCGAAAGCTGCATGGACGGTATCAAGCGCAAACTCATTGAGGGCGCGAACAACGCCGACAACCCCATCAACGTCATCCACGGCGTTGACCCGTTCACCGAGGAGAACATCTTCGACGAGATAGAGGCCTACGACCGCAAGATTGACGAGCTGTATGACGGCGAGAACATCATCCACTTCGTAGCCCCCAAGTGGGTTCGTGCGATGAAGACCGCCAAACGCGCAGCCGGCTACTACTTCATCAACTCCCCCGACCAAATCAACGCCGACATTGACTTCACCAAGCACGTTGTCTGCGGCGTTCCGTCCATGAAGGGCACGGACGACATCTTCTCCACCATGAAGGAGAACCTGCTTTGGCTGGTCAACCGCAACAAGTTCGACTTCGACATCCAAAAGGAGAACCGCATGATCAAGGTTCTCGCCGACTGGATGGAGGGTGTCGGCTTCGGCTGCAACGCGATGGTGTGGACTTCCGCCCGTACTGTCGGACAGGAGGCCTCGCGCTGCTCCTGCGGACCGAACGGCGAGGTGGAGACCATCACCGATGAAATCCAGCTCATCATCAGCGCCATCGACCAGGGCGCGAAAGTTGTCAAGGAGGGCAACAAGTACCGCATCACGTGGCAGACCGACACTCCCGAACTGGCCATCAACATCCACACCCTTGACAACGCGGAGGCAACCACGGACTCCCTCTCCATGCACGCGCTCATCTTCGGTGATGACGTGCCGCTGCTTTCGGAGGGCGAGGTCGGCTTCTACATCGCCGAGGACGCTTCCCAGCTCATCCCCGTCCATGGCCGCCATCTCGGTTTCGCGGAGAACCGCGAACACGACAGCGACCCCGCGCACGAAGCCTTCTTCGTTCCCGGAACGCTGGACGGCAACAGAATGGATGCCGTTATGGAGACCAACATGCCCTCCGAAACCGAAGTCTTCTACCGCGCCGCCGTCCACTACAAGGGGGCGGAATATCTCGGCGACATCATGCGCTTCACCACGCCGTACAACGAAAATCCGCCGGAATACATCGGCAACGACGATGATGACAACGGCAACGATGACGAAAACAACGGCCAAGACTGAACCCTTTGGTAATAAATTTTTTCATACGCTGACGGGAGGGGTGCGGCTCCCTTGCCAACGCACATTTTTAACAAACCCAAAAACCAAGAGCCATGCCCGAAGAAGTAATATGCGCACTCGAACTCGAAGACCTTAACAAAGGCGCGAACTGCGGCAACAACATGTCCGGCGTGAAGAACGTCTATATCTCCCTCAAGGACAATGTGGCGCAGTTCCCCAAGCTGCCGTCCAACCGAACCTCCTACGAGGACTTCGCCGTCTTGGAGGGGAACATCGTGATGGTCAACGGCCAGCGCTTCTACCACATCTACTGCTCCCGCGACATGGGAGAGCTGAAGTACACCACCCAAGGCACCTTCGGCGGCAAGTCCATGAAGGCCAACCTTGAGATCTACCACCCCGGCTTCAAGCCCAAGCTGCTCGGCTTCATCGCCTCCGTGATGAACTCCGAGGCCATCATCCTCGCCCGCCTCAACAACGGCGACATCCACATGCTCGGCGATGAAGACCGCGGCGCAGAAATCGGCGACAACGTGGAGGCCAGCTCCGGCAAGGCCGTCACCGACAACAACGGCGCGACCATCTCCTTTGTCTATGACACCCCCACCGCACAGGTCTATACCGGCGAGATGGACTCCCTCATCGGACAGTCCACCAACCTCGACGACCAAGTGACCCCATAACCTAAAATCGCATTTTCGGTTGTTTGATCAGTTTTTGAAAGCCGTTGCAGTTTGTGACGGCTTTTTTGCATAAAAATGGGAAAAGTCTTGTATTAATAAATTTTGTATTTTTGCAGCATCAAACTAATTAAGTTTTGGTTCAGGTTAACGGGTTCTTCCTGTACTAAAAACTAAAGTGAATTTAACGAACACTCTAAAATAATTATGACAACACTTTACAATGATTTCAACGTGTTTTTAAAAACCGTATTGTTCACAATGTTTGCGTCATTTCTATTATGCAGTTGTGAAAAAGAAATGAATCTCAAAACTTCTGTCAAACCATCAAATGGAACCATTCCATATTACGCTTCAATGTCGGATGTTTATAGAGCTATTGAATCTTATGATGAAGATAGTACGATTATCAACCCGAATTTTCTTTCGTTCGGTCAAGCAAGTGACTGTTTGTACTATTCAATCTACGATACAGCAGACCTGTCTAATTTTACCCTAACGGATGCAGAACTCAAGGTCAGACAACATGGACAGTATTTGGAACTATTAGAAGACCAACAAGGGGAATATACTTTTCAACCTAAACTTTCCAATTGTATTTTCAGATATGTGATAAATACCGAAAGGCTTATGAGAGTTGGAGATACAATTTACAAATTCTTCGACAAAGGTTTTGCATCATGCCTTGCAAGATACTGTTTGGACAGTCTTACTGCTATTACAGATTATCAATTCGATAATCTTAAAGACAATGACACTATTGGAGGAATTCTTATTCGAAAATTCGCCAAAGGAGGTGGTTATTTAGGGGATTATTTGGAATATTCTAAAATACAGGGTAAGGAAAAAATAGAAACTATTATAGCATTGATGAATTCGAGTCGTTATGCTTATTATTTTGACTATGAATTGATAGTTCAAACCAGAGGTTACCACAAATGGCTTTTTTGGTGGAAGTGTAAAAGGAATCTTAGCCATGACCTAACGGTAGAATATTATATCAATAATCATTTCTGTTCACACTATTTCACTGGCTCGAAAAATAATACACGCTACTTGTCAGAAGATGTTGGGCCATATCAATTTACTTATAGTGGACCAACTAGCTATTATAACTATATTACTTCCGTCTATGGCTCTACCAAAGCTGATAATCTAATTTTAAATATAAACGACTAACTCTACTATGCTGAAAAAGTTATTTGTTTTATTTCTTTTTAATAGCTTTAGTGCTGAATCCTTGCGTTTTAATGGCTCGATGGTATAAGGAAAGTAAACTTTCCTAATAATAAAAAAAAATGAGGATAATAAAACTAAAAAGGGAAACACACGCCACTTTCTCCATATTGCTGGCAATCACATTGTTCGCCATCTCTTTAACGGCGCAAAATATCCGAAAATATGACCCTTTCTGCGGATTCCATTTCGGTTATACAGCATCTGTCGGAGTGACCCGCCCTTGTGACGTGTTCCCAAACATAGGAGACTACCCCTCCCCTGAAGGGCTACCCGGCTGCAGCTATTTGGCCGGAATTGAGGCATCCTATCATTTCGCCGACTTTTTCGGGGTCTCTTTCGGATTGGAATACAGTGACACGTGGAAGCAGAAAGTCCGCATCCAATACCCATTGAGAGGGCAAGAGTATGTATTCTCCAATCACTACTCCAGTTTGTACTTTCCTGTCAAATTCGAAATGCACCTGCCCGTCGGCGACCGATTTCACCTCTTCTCCGACCTCGGCGTACGGATAGGGACTACGGGATTTTTCATTGAGATGGGAAACCTATACGGACAATACTTCGACAACGCGGAACAAGGGTTAGTCAGAACTGATGAAACTGGGAATGAGGAAGATATGGTATTCCGCATGGTGTATGACTTGTTGCCCAAAACCGTGACGGCGGACCTGCTCTTCGATTTCGGCTTCTACTACCGTTTGCCTTACGACGACTTGCTGCGGTTCGCTGTTGGCGCCAACATTGGACTGGTACGTTTCGCGCAAGGATGGTACTACTTCCCCAACGAGAACGCTGCCGGCACCGTCTCCTCCACTAACACCCACTTTGACATCCAAGTGGCATACATACACAATTTCAAAAAATCCAAGGAGAAACTTTATCAGAAACCCAGATGGGACACGGAATTGCCACGTCACGAGTTGATGCTTTCCATTTCCGACCCGTTGCCTCTTTATATGATGATAGAAGAAGGATCATCGACAAGTGCACTCCCCACACTTTCCCTCAACTACCATTATCGTGTGGCCAAATGGTGCTGGATTGGTGGCTCTTTCAGTCATACCCATTTCTGGAACAACACCAGCATGGGGCGTAACGACGAACATTTCAACCTGTTGGCTGAACTACGGTTCTCCTATCTGAACAAGAAGCATGTGACGCTCTATTCAGGGTTGGGTTTAGGAATCGGTTTCATGGTCGGTCATCCATACAAACTGATTGATCTTGTCACCTACGAAGAACACATCCCCCACTACCACTACAGTTCCTTCCAACTGACCGCCATCGGGGTGAGAGCGGGAGGAACACGCTGGTTCGGCACGGCAGAATTAGGTTTCGGAGCACGTGGATTTGGAACCCTCGGCGTAGGATACGCCTTCTAATGTAATTGTTAAACAATAATCTTTTGGGCGACCGGGCACGCTTTCCGCTCGAATTTCGCCCTGACGGGCTCATAACCGCTGCAATCGTTGTCGCGGTATTAAGGTAAACAAAAACGCGGTCAAACAGCACGACCGCGTTTTTCTTTGTCCTATATTTTCCGTTTATAAACGCCTATCTTTGCCGCATAAAGACTGAAGATATGGACGAAATACTACAATGGCTCACTAACGGCAAAGACTACCAAACAGGCATCGCGCTGCTTGAGAGACACCAGCGCAACCGTATGCTGGTTCAGCACTTCCGGCACTCAACCCCGAAATTCGCCGCCGCCAAACTGGAGTACGAGCTGCGCAAACTCCTCAAAGGCAAAGTCGTTGCAGCGGTTCAGACCAAGCCAACAGTCCCGCCGTGGATGGTGATAAACGTTTCCAAACCCAAAGCGGCGAAATCAAAAACGCCGATTCCCTCCATCATTGTGCAGGCCAAGGACGAGCTCTATGAGCTTTTCACCGCCATCTCCACCGCCCACCGCAAACTCTACGAATTGGGCGAGGGCAACTCCGAGGACATCGTGGCGCAGCGCAGGCGGATCCTGGAAGACCGCCTGCCTCTCATCCGGCGTTTCGAGAAACTTTATCCCCTCAAGGAAAAGTATTTCGACACGGGCGAAGTACCCGCCGAACTTGCCCGCATGGTTCGGGAGAAAGTTGAGGAACAGCCCACACCCGTTTCCATGGACAACCGAACTGAACTTGAAAAGCTCTCCGACATGGAGCTGCTCAAGAAGCAGCACTCCATTAAGGTCAACATCAACAAGACACGCAACCGCTTGGAGTACCAGGCACTCAAAAAGCTGGACACCCCGAACCCGATGCCGGACAGCCCGCTGCGCACCAAGCTGGAGGCCAAACTCTCCGACCTGCGAAACCAATACGCCACCATCACCAAAATCATAGAGTCAAGACAATGAGCATCATAGATTTCTCACAGCTTTCAGCACGCAAAGAAGCCAAGACCAAAGAGGCGGAGGCTTACCCTTACGACACCTACTTCCCGGATTCCGTGTCGTTCATCGGCGAGCCGTGGACGACATTGGCCAAACACATCGGACGCATCGAGCAGGGGGCGGTTGTCAACTTCTGGACATTCGGCCGCTATGCCATGCACGACCTCATTTCCCACATCTGCAGGCAGATTGGCCCCTGCAACGTCACCGCCTGCACCTGGGCGATAACCGAGAAGGCCGTCACCCAAATCCTCAACAGAAAGAAAGACGGCCTCATCAAGCAGTTCCGCATTTGGATTGACCCGAGGGTCAAAGTGCGCAACCCCGCGCCCCTGCAGATGTGCCGCGCCAACTTCGATGTCTGCATCGCCCCTGTCCATGCCAAGGTCGCCGTGATATGGAACGACCAATGGCGAATCTCCGTGTCCGGCTCTTTGAACTTCACGACCAACCCGCAACCCGAGCGGGGCGTAATCCAAGTGATAGACCACGTTTTCCACAGCGACAAAAAGATACTTGATGAACAGTTTGACACAGCAGCAGAAAGATGACATCGCCCGTCTTGGACGGCTGGGCTTCTCCTACCGCGATGTAGCTCTCAACTTCGGCTTCGACATCGCCGAAGTCGCCCGCCAGTTCCAGCTGGAAAAGGGAGAAGTTTACGAATGCTGGTTCCAAGGCTACCTCTCCGCGCAGGCGGAGATACGGCAGACCGTCTTGGACGCTGCGCTCAACTCCTCGCAACCCGCCATATTGCAGATGCTCAAATACTACGCGATGACCGAACAAACCAACCTCGAAGCCTACGACTATGAACCTACCGAGCAAACCCAAACAGAGAACCAGCATAGAGCAGATACGGGAGAATGACTTCGAAGCCATATCCGAATACTTCACCACGGGGAACTCATCCACACTGACCGAACAGCAGCAGCGCATCCTGGAACGGCTGCGCACCGCCCACGCCGTCATGCGCAAGTACCCCCGCAAAAGCGTTGCCGCGCTGAAGCTGCAGGCACGCTTCCCCGAAATATCCAAGGAGCAGGCCTATTGCGACATTCGCAACGCCTGCCGACTGTGGAACAAATACGACCCCGTGGACAGGGACTTCCTTGAGGGCTGGTTCCTTGATTGGATCATGAAAGAAATTTCAGACCCAGCCTCTTCTGACAACGCCCGGGCAAAGAACCTCGCAACGCTTCAGAAGTACCTTTCCCAACTGCCGCCGCAGAAGATTGACCCCAAGCTGATGGAGGCCAACCAGATTTTCGTGCAGTTCAACATCAACAACAAGAACGTGGCCATTCCGGAAGAGGTGCTGATGAAGCTGCCCGCCGACATACGCCGCCAGCTGCTGGGCAGCCTCGACGACGAAATCACCGAAGACACCGCATACGAAATCATTAACTCCTGACACCATGCAGATAAACCTATCCGGCAACCGCGCCCAGCTGCCCTCCTTCATCCTGCAGCCCAAGTGCCACGTCTCCGTGGAGGGGCGCGGCACGGGAAAGAGCGCAGACATCGGCTTTTGGATGGACAGACTCATCCGGCTGATGCCGCGCTCGGTCATCGCCCTCACGGGCAAGACCTTCGGACAGCTGTTGACCAGGACACTGCCATCCTCTCTCAAAATGCTCAACCAAATGGGCTACGAGAAAGAGGCCAACTACGTCATTGGCAAGCGTCCGCCCGCCTATTTTGAAACCTCCTACGAGGAGCTCAACAAGTTCGAGAACGTCATATCGATCAGCAACGGCACGCGCTTCGCGCTCATCTCGCAGAGCGAGCCGGGAAGCGGGCGCGGCGCAAATGTGGACTTCGAGATAGCGGACGAGACGCTGACGCTCAACAAGGAGCAGTATGATCAGGAGGTCGCGCCCACAAACCGTGGCAACCTTGAGTTTTTCGGGGCGAAGTCCGGCAACCCCGTACACCTGCACCACGGCTACAAATACTCCACATCCATGCCGCCGACACGGGACGGAAGATGGGTGCTGGAGTTCGCCAACTACTACGAGGAAGAGGCCGGAGTGAGACTGTTTGAGATTTGGAACCGCATCGTGAAGATGCAGCTGGAACTGCTCGACATCACCGACCCCAAGCAGTTCGCCCAGTGCTGGAACGAGATAATCCGGATGAAGCGCAGAATCCGCCCCTTTGTGTCCAAGGACGGGCTTCTGTTCACCGTCTCCAACGCCTTCGACAACATAGAGTTTCTCGGCCTTTCATACGTCAAGAAAAACAGAGAATTGCTGCCCTCGCTGGTCTTCCTCGTGGAAATCATGAACTTCCTCTTTGACAAGGTGGAGGACTGCTTCTATTCCATCAGCGACGACCGCCACGTCTATCACAACGGGCTGGACGACCAGCGGCTTATGCTGCTGGCCAAGGAGAGCAATTTTGACCTGGACAAACTGGCCATAAAGAGCAGCGCATTCGACCGCGACTGCAACCCCGACCTGCCGTTGGAGGTGGTGGCAGACTGGGGAAGCGCGATTTCCCTTTTCTGCGTGTGCCAAGAACGGAACTATGACTTTGTCAACAACTGCGCAACCAAGCGCAAATGCCAGAACTTTATCAACGAGTTCTTTGTCAAGCCGGACGAGAGTTCCAACATCCTCATCAAGGAACTGTGCGGACAACTGACGGACTACTACAAGACACATCGCTGCAAAAAGATACACTACTACCGCGACAAATACGGCGATTCAAGAAACCCGAATGTGCTGAACTCTATGAGCTACAACCAGCTTGCAATTTCATATCTGAAGAAAGCCGGATGGGAGGTTATCGAGCACACACACAAGGGGATGGAGCCGCCTCAGTCGGACAAATACCTGCTGTGGGGCTTGATTCTACGCGAGGAACGGGAGAGTCTTCCTTTGGTGCGCTTCAACGGCGACAAGTGCCGCTATACGCTCATTTCGATGAACAACGCCATGATTAAAGATGTGGACGGCCAATTAAAGAAAGACAAATCATCAGAGCGCAAATCATCCGGAATACTCCCCGAAGAAGCCACCCATTTCTCCGATGCTGCCGACAAGATTGTGTGGACAAAATTTGGTGATAACCTAAAAGGGAAAAGTTCTGAAATCAGTGTGTTGCGTATTGGAAAATAGTTTATTTTTGCAGCGTCAAAAAAAATGTATTATGAAAAAGTTATTTGTATTAGCAGTAGTTGTTTTATGCTCGACATTGTTTTTTAATTCTTGTTCCAAAGATAATGACAAGGTGTCTTTGACAAAGGAACGCAACATTAACGTTTGCGTCAATTTCAACAAAGAGAAAAACCTCAATTCTTCGAATTGGCTGTCATTCAACTCGTGCGAAGATTATGAACGTGCAATTGCGTTTCTGAATGAAAAAGAAGGATATTTGTCCCTTTTTGAACAGGACCTGCATTTTTCTTCAATGCGGTGTGTGCTGTCTGAAAGCCAAAGGGAAGCTATTGGGGTGGAAGATGACATTTTGGCCACTTTGCTCAACCCTGACGGTTTCATACAAATAGACAATTTTGTTTTTCAAATTGACATTGTCAATGAGAAAGCATACGTATGGGATACGAACAATGATAACGAAATGATGACTTTCTCCATAGATGACAATGTCTTGGATATTCTATTCAAAAACGAAGAGCCCATAAAAAACGTAATCTCTTATTCCAATCCTGAACCTTACACATTTCCTTCCTCTCCTGAAGCCAAATGCAAAGTTGTCTATCAACGCGCCGCCGTTTATTTTTCCTTGCTTTCTAAAATCAACAAACCGGGAGTGATTTCCGCACCAGAGGTCGAAATATATTATAGTACTGATTCCGGCACATATACAAGAAATAGAAGCAACGCAACGCAACAGACATTTCCTGCTCAAAGCGATGGTGGAGATGGGAACAATTATCATTATCGCCCTTATTCCGCAGCTGTGGGGCTAAAACAGTTCTACATGTCCACGTTCTTTAATTGTATAGATTACTTTCCTTATTATTCTGATGGTGTTCGAATAACTGTAAGCAAATAATATTGCCTTCTTTATGCAACCTCTAAAATCTGCCTATGGCAATAGCTTTAGATTTTGCAAACGCCAAATTATCAATGAAATATAAATTCGTTAATTTTGAAATCCTTAGATATTAGTGGTTTCTTTGTGAAATGTACCATTCTAATTGTTGTCTTTGAAATATCTGTTGTATGCACTTTTGCTCAAAAAACGGATTTCGGCGGTGGATTTACCTTTGGTAATACGATTTCTGCGATGTCTGCAGAGAATATTCCGGGATTTTGGAAAACAGGTCTTACCACCGGATTGTTTGGTCACGTTAAAGTTGTCGATAAATACAAAGTGAGAATGCTACTGCAAATGGACATGAATTTTACAATGAAAGGCACTCGAACTAAACCGAATTTCGGAGCTGAAGGACACTATCGCAGAGACAAATATTCATTGTCTTTGGGTTACATTGAATTCCCTCTTTTGGTACGACTGCGTTTTAACAGCCCCAAAACCAGCAATGATGGATTGTGGCTTGATATAGGTCCTTCCGTAGGTTTTCTGTTGTATCAGAGAACGGTACAAATTATCACCACCCACGGTGGACGAGGTGGAATGCGCTATGAATGGGATGACCTTTATGATCTCAAGAGACTTGAGTTTGCGCTCCACGGCGGAATTACGTATGTTTTCAAACGTCATCATGGTATATCATTTCGTTTCTGCCATTCGATTCTTCCGATAGGAACTCCTGATTATGAGTACACCAGCGGCCTACTCAAGAAGCATTATAACTCCACATTCCATTTTGTATATTCTTTTCAGTTATGATAAAACCGATTAAGAGTGACTATGATTTTGGGCGTTCCCCTGTCGGGTCGGGCTTTCCGCCTTAATCGAAAGCGCGTCTGCGCCCATTTTCTGACGCAAAAAGCGGCTTCCGCTGGTCGCCTTTTTTGACGTTGAAAATGTCGGCGCATCCGTCCGCTTCCGATAACGTGCTTCAATCCCTAACGCAGTTTTATAGAGTTATTGAATTTAGATAAATGAGTTGAGCAGTCCGATGTGGACTGCTTTTTTATTTGTGCTGCGCACCTTGACAAGGTACAAATAAGGCTGGAATAAGCCCATACAAGCGTATTTATTATGTTGGTGAGCAAATGTACCATTGCTCACCTAAAATGCTTTTACAGGCGGTCATTGCTGCCGCAATGGTATCTGTCTTTTGTCAAACGAGTGGACGGCAGTTGTACGGGTGGACGGCTTCGCCGTCAGAGTGGACGCGCCGCCGCCCTGCGGCGGTCGCCATCCACGCGCCCGCCTCGCACTCGCACCCATCCATCGGAACAGCCGCCAACCCCCGAACACCCCCGCCCGACAACACCGCCACCGCGCCAAAATGTTGCATATCGCCCGCGTTTTTGACGTGAAAAATTGTTGTAAGATGTTGTATATCAATATATTATAATAATTCAATTTTGCGCTGGCAACCCCTAAAATCTGCGAAAAATCGCCCGAAATATTGATACAAAAACACTTAAAAATGAAAATAATTTTCAACTTGCTGATTATCAATGAAATAAAATTGCATTTTTTTGAAAAATTATTTGGTAGATTGCGGAAAATGTTGTATATTAGCAACATAAAACAAAGGGGATAACAAACAGCCCCCGAAACGAACCAATAAAAAATTGAGATTATGCAAGTAGATGAAATTTTGAGATTGACGAACCTATTAAAAAACCTTTGGCGGCTGTATGCCATAATCCCCGAAGACCGCAAAAACGCCGTTTATGCCGATATAAAGCGCGTTGAAAGTTCAATGAACGCCGACACCTACACACAAGTAATTGACAACTTAATTTCATTATAACCCCATAAACCCCGAAGCGATGAACGGACAAAACAACGATTTTTTCAAGAACATTGCAACGTTCTGCACCTTTTTGGATAATGAGAACGTGACCCCCGAAGATGTTTTTTTCATCCCCGAAGACTACCCCGACACGACCAACAAACAATATTTCGGGATAACCACCGCCAGCGGCGCGGAATCCGTCAAGGCGGGAATCTACTATTATAAACAAAATGACGTGTACGAACTGAAACAAGCCGAAGACGATGAAAACGGCTATAAATACGAATATTTGGGCAGCGTGACGGACTGACCCAGCCCGCCGCCCGCCGTCATATTTCCAGCGAAGCGCGAAACGTTTATAAACGCGGCAGGCAGGGCGAGAGGCGGGACACGTTACACTTTAACGGCCTTTTTTCAAAAAAAAGGCGTGCAAAAAACTGATTAACAACAAGAAACGGAAAATAAAACTACACAGCCCCACGGCGGGGAACTTCAGACCCTCCCCGCCGTTGATAAACGGCAGGAAAGACAGAAAAAACGCCTCTTTCACAATCAAAAACCCAAGACGATGAACCAAACAACCAAATACAGCCAGCCGGAAACGGCGCAAGCCCCCGAAATAGAAATACACTACAAAACCGCCGTAAGGCCGGCGCAACGTCCGGAAATCCAAAACGCGCCCGATGTTTACAACATAATGACCGAGAACGGCGAAATGTCGCGGAATATGGAGTACAAAGAAATGTTTTTCGCCCTCTATCTGAACCAGGCCAACAAACTTTTAGCCCTCCACAAGATAGGCGAGGGAACGACCACCGCCGCCCCCGTAGATGTCAAATTCATAATGCAGGGCGCAATAATGACCAACGCCGCCGCGCTGATAGTTTGCCACAACCACCCGAGCGGCAGCACAAGCCCCAGCCGAAACGACAAACTAATGACGGAGAAGATACGGAAAGCCGCCGAACTTTTCGACATCCGACTAACCGACAGCGTAATAATAACCGCCGACAATTATTTTTCATTCGTTGAAGAGGGCATAATATAAGCGACAAAGAAAGGGCAGGACAGACCCCGCCCGCATTAAATAACCTTATTTTTCACACTTAAATTTTCAAAACAATGGAAAAAAACACCAAGAGCGCAACCAGCGCAACGAGAACCGCAACCGCAACCGCCAAGAGCGCAGCGAAAACCACAACCCCGACCGCCACGGCAGCAGCCGCGACACCAGCCGCCCCCGCGTTAACGCTTGTTAAGTCGGTAATCGTCCCCCCGATGGGAGGAACGCCCGCAGAGGCGAAACCAGCGACACCCGCCAAGACGGAGACCAAGCCCGCCGCCCCTGCAAAGGCGGAGACGAAACCCGCAGCGGAGACCAAGCAGGAGAAACCGACCGAGGCAACCAAGGAAGCCCCCAAGACGGAGACCCCGAAAGAGGCAACGCCAGCACCCGCCACGGCAGCACCAGCCGCCGAGACGGAGCAGAAGCCCGCAGAACCGACACCAGCACCCGCGCCCGCCCCGATGAGCGCGGAGGAAGCCGCCGCCGCCGCGATACGCGCCGCCGAGGAAGCCGACCGCAAACGCCGCGAATCCCTCGCGGAAATGCAGAAACGACTGGACGAAGAACTTGAACGCCTCAACCACAAGCGCGAAATCGCCGAAAAGCGTGAAATGTTCATCAAATGCCGCGAGGATATAGAAAACTATATCGAAGAGCTGGAGGACGAAGAAGAGTTTGAAACAAGTATCTGCCGCCTATCCTTTGAACGTTTCACGAAAGACGGATTAAACCGCGAGGAGTTCAAAAAGGTGATGACCGTTTCAAATACGGCAATCGTCAAAAAATTCTGCGAGGCGATGAACGCGGAAATTTGCGCCAAAGTCGGCGAGATTGAAACCGAACTTTTGACCGCCTAAAAGGGCAAAAAGGAGAGGCGGCGCAATAATTCAGACCCGCGCCGCCTCTTTCACAATTAAATTTTCAATCCCCAAAGGGACAAAAAACCAATCTGCAAAAATATGGAAAATATCAATACAATAACAGGAGAAATAACGGAAACCGCCGAAAAGGTGCAGACAAGACCCTTAACGGCAAAGGAAAAGAACCGCGCCGCCCAATTTGAAAGACTTTTGGCCGCCAGCGCGGAGGCGCGGCAAATCCGCGATTTTATGATTAACACCGCCAAAAGCGCGGCGCAGGCCTTATTTTTGGAATCCCAGCCGCTGAACTACTTTATATTAAAATTCGTGTACGCACCCGCCGAGGAGGGCACAACGGAGTTTAAAAAGTTCAACGAGTGGAAAAGTGAGGGCTACACCATTATTAAGGGCTCCAAAGCGTTCCCCGTGTGGAGCCAGCCCACCAAACGCGAGAAGAAAGAGCAGGACGGCGAGACCGCCAGCGCACCCGCGCCAACTCCCGCGCTGATGGAGAACGCCGACGGCGCAGGCGAGGAGGGCAGCACCAAAGGCGAGCGCGAACGCTTCAATATGTGTTATTTGTTCAGCAATTTGCAAGTAACGCGCCGCGACCAGCCCGCCAGCGCGGAAGAGCCGACCGAGCCGGCAGAGGCGCAGGAAGCACCCGCCGAGGAAGCCGCCGCCGCGTTCCTGCAGCCCGAACCGATGGAAGAACCCGAACCGATAGCGGTTTTTTAGAAAGGAGGCGCGGCAATGATTAGCAGGATAACAAAGGCACTAAAGGCGGAAAAATACCACCTGCCGAAAGTGGGAAGCTACACGGGCGCACAGCTGGCCGAAATGCTGGAAAGCAACCACGCACCCGCCGAAACGGTGGAGACATTCAGAAAATATGTTGTTTACGTCACGTTACACGCCCCCAAACGAATTGTAATACAGCCGCCCCAATAAGGGCGGAAACACCAACCCAGCAAGGCGCAAAGATCCGAAAAACGGAACTTTTGCGCCTTTTTTAGTGCCATATCCCCAAAAAAAATTTTTTCCGCCATCCGGCGGAAAAAATTACGGCGGAATTACGCTTTGGTCAAATGACAGCCGCTTCCCGGAGGTCAGCATCTTTTTTTGAGGCGTCATTTTCCCGTCACTCCATATCTGTCCCATACGTTTTTCACCCTTTGCCTTATCTTTGCCCAAAAACTAAACGCTTATGGGCAACAAGATAAGACGCGCCGACGCGCTGCGGGAGATGGAGACCCGCGAAAAGGCCGGAGGGAAGGCCTCCCATTTCTCCCTGCAGTTCTATCTGAAAAACGGGGAGCTGGTCTCGTTCCCGCGAGCCGTGATGAGAGGGCTCCGCGCCGACATGAAGAGCAACCGACTGCGCGGGATCCTGCCCGTGGATTCCAATGGGAACCCCATCGGGCACATCCACGCAGTCTCGATAGACAACCTTCGGGAGTTCAACGGGATGCAGGTGGTGATTTAGTAACTTGAAGCACTGGAAGAAATGGAAATAACGTTCAACAAGCAAGGCACACCGCTGCTGTTCCTGGGCAAGGCCTCGTTCGGCAGCACCGTGAAGAAAACGGCCGTCAACGAGGAGATATTCGAGCGGTTCTCGTTCGAAGAGGTGGAGTACGCCTGCTGGGGCAGCGCCAACCGCTGGCCGGAGGAGGCCTTGGAGGTCATCGGCAAGACGGGCGTCCTCTCCACAGGGCTCAACTACAAGTGCCGCTGCTGCTACGGGCAGGGGGTGATCCCCGTGAACCTTACGGGACTTGACGAGCAGAACCGCGAGCAATACGCGCCCGTGAACAACCCCGAAATCCTCAACTACCTGCGCGGCTACACCTTCCGCACCTACCACACCAACGCGTTCCGCGACCTCATAAAGCTGGGCAACTGCTTTCCCGTGTTCGTGTTCAGCGCGGACGGAAACCGCATCCTGCGCACCGAGGCCGTCAACGCAAGGCATTGCAGAATCAGCATAGACAAGTCGAAACTGCTTCTGTTCGGGGAGTTCAACAGACGCTTCCCGGACAACACGGCCAAAGTCATCCCCATGCTCAACGAGGCCGACCCGTTCACCCACCTGCAGGTCTTGAAGGAGCAGGGCAGGCTGAAGGGCGGTTGTGTCGCCTTCCCGCGAATCCGCAACTACTTCTCCGGCAACGACTACTACGCCCTTCCCGACTGGGACACCGCGTGGAAGAGCGGCTGGATAGACATCGCCCACAAGATACCCACGTTCCTGAAGAAGGCCTACTCCAACGCCATGAACCTCATGTGGCACATCCAAATCCCCGACACCTACTGGGAGAAGAAGTTCCCCGAGGAGAGCTTTGAGTCCACCGCTGACAGGGAGAAGGCCATCAACGACTACCTTGACGAGTTCGAGGAGCAGCTCACCAGCGAGGAGAACCCTGCCAAGACGCTCACCACGGGCTTCTCCCTCAACGAGAGCGGCAAGGCCGAAGAAAAATGGGTCATCGAGCGGCTGGAGAACGAAATCAAGGCGGAAGACCGCCTTTCCACGTCAGCAGCCGCCAACTCCGAGATCCTTTTCTCCCTCATGGTCAACCCAAGTGTTCTTGGCGCGGGGATGCCCGGCGGCCCCTACGCGGGCAACGCCGGAAGCGGTTCGGACATCCGCGAGGGGCTGCTGGTCTCCCTCATCCTCAACTACATAGAGAAACAGCAGGTGCTCGACCCCATCGAACTGATGTTGGAATACAACGGCATCCACGATGTGGAGCTCGTCTATCGGAACATCATACTCACCACCCTTGACAAGGGGAAGTCAACCGAAGAAAAATTGGCATAGTTATGACACCGAGACTTTTTAAACCCGAGAACAACACCAAGGCGGAGGAGTTCAAGGAGTTCCTCCCCGTGAACGTCACATGCTCGTTCCGCTCGCTGGCTCCGGCCATCGCGCAGTGCGAGGACAAGTACCTGCTACCCGTGCTGGGTGAGCCGCTCCTTAACAGGCTGGCCGCATACTACGAGGGCGGCACGCACGATGATGAGCTGTTGGAAGCGCTTTTGAAGCGAAGCCAGTACGCCGTGGTGCGGCTTGCCTACTGGCAGGACTACGACCTGCTGTCCGTCTCCATGTCCGACAAGGGCGCGGCGGACAACGCGGGGGAGGGCAGGCTCTACAAGTACCAGGCGGACGCGCTGAAGAAAGCCCTCAAGAACGGCGGTTTTGACCAGCTGGATTCGGTGCTGGAGTACTGCCACCGTAATATCGACCAGCTTCCGGAGTTCCTGCAAAGCCCAGCCTACACCGATGCCCGTTCCCTCATTGTCGGCACGACAAAGGAGTTCAACGACATCTTCCACATCGGCGGTTCCCGCCTCGTCTTCCTCAAGATGCGCCACTTCGTCCGCACCACGCAGGAGACGGAGCTGCACCACAGGTTGGGCAGGGCGTTCTGTGACGAACTTCTGACGGCAGACCCCAACGAGGAACGCTATGCCAGGATCCTGCCGGAGGTCAAGAAGTTCACCGTCTTCTGGTCGGTGGCCGACGGTATCGGGGAACTCCACAGACTGCCCACCGAGCAGGGCATGGTCTTCGAGACCGCACAGGCCGCATCCGGCTCCGACACCGCCGTTTCCGTAGTGCCGCCGCAGGAGCTGGAGCAGATGGCCGCAGAGTACCGCAGAAAGGCGGAACGGTACATGGCCAGTGTGGTGTCCACCCTCAAAGCCCACATCGCCGACTATCCGGCATACAGGGCTTTCGCGGGCGACAACGCGCCGAAGAACGAGGTGTTCCGCCGAGACAACAGCAACCGCAAAATCTTCTTTGCATAAATTATGGAACCTTTAGACTACATCACCATCGGCTCCGCCGTCCTCAACTTCCTGCTGGGCGGCACCACGGTTTGGAGCATCATCCAGTGGCTCTCCGAGAAACGCCTGCGCAAGATTGAGGAGAAAAGCAAGGAGACCAGCCTTGAGACACAGCGATTCGAGGCACTCACCCAACAGATTGAGTACCAGAAGCAGCTCATCGCCGAGTACATCAGCAACGAGCAGGCGCGGGACGAGCTTGACGACAAGCAGCGGGAACTCATCGCCACCCTCAAGCGCAACTCCGCCCGCATAGAGACCGAAAAGATAGAACTGGAACGGCGGCTGTCCCTCTCGCAGGCTTGGGAGTGCCACCGCAAGGACTGCCCCGAAAGAATAGGCAAAAACACCCAAAACCAAGAGATATGAGAGAATGCGAGCAAGACTACCGGGGAGACCTGCACAACTCCCCGCAGGCGTTCAGCCGCTACCTGCAGGACTTGGCCGCACGGCACAAGTCATTGAACCACACACCCGAAGAGCCGCACTTCTTCCGTGGCGAGCTGGAGGAGTTCTACACGGGCTTCAGAGACCGCGTGAACTTCCCCGCCCTCATCCAGGAGGGCGGTGAGGTGCGCTTCACCAGCGACAACGCCGACAACGCCTTCAAGGAGCGGGAGTCCTCGTTCATGGTCGTGCAGTCCTATGAGGACGATGGCGACTATGACGCGGTGTATGAGGCTTTCGACCTGTGCGAAAGAATAGGAGACGAGATCATCCGAAGGATGAACCTCGACAAGTACGAGGCCGCCTGCATGGTGGTCAAGGAGTTCCGCCTTGACGAGGTGACGGCCATCCCGATACAGAACGTCCGGGAACGCTACGCGGGGATGCGCTACACGTTCACCACCAGCGCCCCTTTTTGGAACGAGATAGACACAAGAAACTGGAGACTATGAACAGGATCAAGGTTGAAATAGACGACAAAGGGACGCAGTACACCGTTCCCGACAGATTTGACGAACTGACACGCGAGCAGCTTCTGGCCGTATGCGCCGCAACAGGCGGCAGGATGTCCGAGTCCGCCTTTTATTCCGCCATGACGGGAATCCCCGAAGAGACGTGGCAGGAGATACCTTTCGGCAAAAGGTACTTCCTGATGCGCCTCTTCGACTTCGCTTTTGAGAAACAGCCGGACATGACCAAACAGCTGCTGCCCTGGGTGGAAGCGGACGGAGTGCGCCTCATCGGCTACCAGCCCACCTTCTCCAACACCACGTGGGAGGAGTTCATCTACGCGGACGGCTACATGCTGGCTGGCCGTTGCCGCGAAGCGGCGGCGGTGCTCTACAGGCCGCAGCGGGAGGACTACAACGGCGAGACCGACCGCCGCGTGCCGTTCACCATCTACGGCGCGGACACCCGGATGCGGCTGATGAATCGCCTTTCCGATGACCAGCTGGATGCGTTTGTGCTGTGCTACACCTCCTTGCGCAGGCGGTTTCTTGAACAGCGTTACCCCAACGTGTTCGCCCGAGCCCCGAAACGTCCCAAGACCTCGCCCAACGACCAGCCGCCCGCGTTCTCGTGGGTGGCCGTCCACCGCGACCTTATGGGCGACCGCTTCTATGACGAAAGCAAATTCTTCGCCTCCAACGTCCACGTCATCCTCGGCAGGCTCGACAAGGTGATTCGGGAGGGGAGACGGTGAAATCCGCAATGCAACTTTTATGCGGTTTTTTGCCAAAAACATCGCAAACAATGCAGAAAATATCACGATTATGGCACATTCTGTAAAAACGGAGACGCAGGGGCAGATCCTCACCGCCGAGGAGTTTCTTCAGCAGGCGAGGCGGTGGGCGGCGGCGATGCGCAACGCCGCGAGGCGCAACACCCTGCGGTTCACCAAGGGCAAGAAGGTCACCTCCATAACCAAGAAGAGCGGCAAAGTGGAGCGCAAGCTGCGCGACAGCATACAGTTCACCGTGGAGCGTGACAGCGGAATCCCCGAGGCGGTGAGCTTCAAAGTCCCCATCCACGGGATATGGCGTGAATGGGCGGTGGGCTATGGCCAGCCGCGTGTTCCCGGCAAGTATGTGAACTCGCACCCCCGCATCCGCCGCTCCATGGTGGACTGGTTAGATGAACCCATAGACCGCAGCGCGGAACGGCTCTTCGACCTCGCTGCCGAGTTTTGGGGCGACGAGTGCATGGTCAACTTCTTCGGGACGAAGAAGTGACTTGTTAATGAGTAAAAAATCTTCTTATCTATTTGAGATTCATTCCGTTGTAATCCGATGTAAACATTCAGATGTGCAAATCTCGCCGATAAAGGAACGATATTGGCAAAAACGCCACCATGCTTGGCGCGAAAACAATGCGGAAAGAGGTCTCACGAGCCTGGAACGAACCCTCAACTGATTGATTTTCAGAGTGAAAAAATATTTTATGATTTTTGCTTGGTTTGTGTGATAATTTTTATAACTTTGTAGCCTCAAAAATGAACACCGCATAAGCAAAAGAAAAATACAACAAAAATAATAACGATATGAAAAAGCAAATACCAATTTTCGTGGCATTGCTCGCCACCCTTTTCTCCTTCCTCACCGCCTCCGCCCAAGGCGAGTGGAAGTGGGCGAACTGCTGGAGCGGGACAGGAGGAAATCCGACAGATTATTACAACAGTATAGTTAAGACCTCCTTTGACGAAGAAGGTAATATATACGTCTTTGGTCAAATGGCAGGACAATTGACATTTAACGGGTCTCCATTTATGTTCATTAGCAACCCCCAAGTTTATGGTTCGACCAACAGGTCAAGCCTCTTGGCCAAATTTGACACTCTTGGCAATATGTTATGGTACAAGGTGGTGAAAAGTAGTGAATCTGTTGAATGCTATCCGTTTTGGATGGAGGTAAAGGACGATAAGGTATTTATTTCTGGTAATTTGTCTTTAGATGATGTGGATAACTACACGACAGTTGGTGAGGTATGGCTCTATTATTTTGATACATTGATTACAGGACAGCAGGTTCATGCCATTCCTGCTGAACAACGAACACCTCCATATAAGTCTGGGCGATATACTTATTTTGCCACTTTTGATTTGAATGGCAATCTGCTTGACAATCATTTTGTTGCATCTTTTTCGAGAAAGATTTATACTGGTGGTTTAAGGGCAGAATATGGATTATGTCAAGCAGCACTGAATTACTCCCCTTTTCATATTGACAGGGACGGCAACACGTTCGTATATGCAAAACTCTCATACGAGGGTCTTGAAAGCGATCCATACACTTTAATTGTGGATGGAAATACAAATAAGAAATACGATATTTACTTGCCTGGAAATGTAGAGCCTTACGGGCGTAGTTTATTTAATGTTATGATGTACAAATTTTCACCAGACTGGGAATTATTATATGCAAAACCTATGGTGCATCATACGGAAGGTGTTGCCACTTCATGGGAATTGTCTTACGATAGTGTTAATACGCACTACGTGTTATATATTCAGGGAATGTCATTCGATGAAGATGACAATATGTATATTTCAGGTTATTTGTCTTTGGAACTTTGTGGGGACAATGGTGGCGACTTGCACCAATATCCAATTCACATTTATTGGGACAGTACAAATTATTCTACCATACAGGACATTACTTCATCGAACTTAATGGGATATATAGTTAAGTATAATATAAATGGGGAAGTACAATGGAGTAACCAGATTTTTACTCGTGGAAACGACTATGTTTCAGCGAGAGCCTCTTTTGCGGGCTGTTGTATGTCTGATGGAAACATTTTTGTCTTAGGACAAGGGTCATATAAGGATGAAGGGAACGGACTTGTGTATTTTGATGAAGAGAGCAACCCTTTACAACGATACCAACAAAGTACGACCAATCAGACCTTTTTTGTCCGCTATAATGCACAAACGGGTAGTTATCTCAATCAAGGAGTCGTCCCTGCCATAAACGCATTAACTGGCTTGTCTCCAACTGTTTTGAACAACAGGGTTTTTTCATGCGCAAATATCCTCCCTAATAGAAAGATCTATCAATGGGACAAAGAAGGAGAATTTATCCAAGCAATTGATTTCAATGTGTCTGGCTCTACTAAAAACTCTTCGGTTTTAGCAAATAATCAAGGAAATCTATTGTATAGCGTCAATACAACGGCATCGATTTCATTTGCCAATGGAGTTTCCGCCTATTGTCCTGCTGGTCAATCCAGTGCCGTTTTTGCTCTCTACCACGACCCCGAGTTCGCCACGCCATACGTGGGTGTCTCCACGTATGGAGCACATTCTTCCAATCTGAAAATTTGGCCTAACCCCGCAAACGATATCCTTTATGTCGAAAATGATGATAATTCAATCGACTATATCACAATTATGGACATAAACGGCAAAATACTAATGCGGGAAACTGTCGAAAACTATAGGACATTGATAAATGTATCACGGTTACCCGCAGGCACATATCTTTTGGAGTCAGTAGGTAAAGATTTTATATCCGTCGAAAAAATCATCAAATCCAATTATTAACCCTCAAAATCACGCCATTATGAAAACGATTCTATTTCTTTTGGTTCTGTCGCTCTCATTATGCGGCATAACAACAGTACAAGCCCAATCTGGATGTGAGCTGTACATCAACACCGATTTCGACTCGGAATGTCTGATTACAGATTACATAAAATGCAGTCCTGCATTATGGGAATTAGGACTTCAGGACTGTATGCTCGCTTGCAAAGGAAACACAGTCAAATATACGGCTGAATGTCCAAACGCTTCCCAATACTCTTGGGTTATTGCAGGCGCTTCCAGTTATTACTTTATTAACCAAGGCAAAACCGCAGTAGTAACATGGGACTACGGCACGACCGGGAACATTTCTGTTAGCGTGGTTGTGGGTGACACCAACACCTGTACTGCAGAGACCTGCGTCCTTCTGATGGATTCTCCCGAAGCATTAAGTTCATCTGTTCCTGCTTATTTCTATCAAGATGGGAAGAAAGTGGTCGAAATATGTTTAGGGGAAACCATCGAATTTACGGATATGAGCACTACGCCCCACACTCCTATCACGGGCTATTATTGGGAAAGTAAGTTTGGTGCAGCGTCCACTCAAAATCATACAGTAACACCACTTGACGAGGGAGAGTACGAACTCGTTCATTGCGTACGCAACGAATGCGGCTGTGAGAATTGCGAAACATATATCATCAAGGTGAAATCAAAAGTTGAACTTGAACTTTCCTGCTACGGTACGGTATGCGAACAAACCACGGCCAATTATACCTTAATCAACCCACCTTGCGACGAATATATATGGAATGTAGAGGGTGGCTCCTTGGAAGGGCAAGGAACACCGAATATTACCGTACATTGGGGCAGTCCCGCATCAGGGTATGGAGTAATATCACTGGACGCTTCCAAATGCGAAACTGAATGTGACGGTTTGCTTTCCATCCAAATTCCCGTCATTACAAGCAATGCGGAGATTTCCGGGTCGGAAGAGGTGTGCGTTGGCGAAATGCAGATTTACGAATTACCAAGATGGGGTTCCACGCAATATACGTGGTGGAATGACAACAGCACCTGTTTAAATGTTCATAACAGTGAAACTCCAAACCAATATATGTTGGAATTCACCCATCCAGGTGTAGTAACTATACGGGCCAATTACATTTGTACTTTTTTGAACTGTGGTTACTTATTGTCAGCTCCAAAAACGATCATTGTCAAAGATACCATGAGCATCATTTCTGACAACAATACTCTTTGCAAAGGATCAACAGGTGTCTTTTACACCACTCATACCAATCCGGTACAATGGAGAGTGTATAACCAGAACAATCAGCAAATATATTCCACCAATGCTGTCGCATTATCCTATACTTTCACATCGGCAGGAAAATTCAAGGTGACGGCTTCACATAGCGACTATTGCAAAGTTGTTGAGTATTACGTTACAGTTTTGGACAATCCTCCTGCACTTACCTCAACCACTGGAGCACAAGAGGCTTGTCCAAACAGTTCCATCCTACTTAAAGCCACTCCAACGCATCCACGCTATTATATCGTTTGGGAGCCCATTTGCTCATCTGCAACTCCAAACTCAGCTGAAGGAAACGAGGTGACTATCACGTATGGCAATGAAGTATGTGATGTGGCAGTCTATCAGGTTGATAACGAGTATAACTGCCGATCAGAAGCATATCTCCATGAAGTTGACACTTTCCGTCTGCTACCCCATGGATTACCAGCAATAACAACAACTTGTGCAGGTTCAACTGTTAATTTTAGCGTACCCGACCAATCTCCTTACGTGACGTATGAATGGATAATTGAGCCTGCAAATGCAGCTTCGGTGGATAGCAGTGACCACCTTCGACCTTCTATTGACATTCTAACCAACCACTTGTCAAATGTTAATCCGCCTTATTTGGTAAATGTAATATTAAAAAGAACATATTGTTCAGACATTGAAGTTCCTGAAACGTTTCAGCTTTGGATTGAAGATGTTGCAAGACCTACTTTGAATTGCCCAGATACCGTTTGCGAGGATGTGCCTGTCACGCTGACGGCATTAGGAGGAACGCAAACAGGAAGCCACTACCAATGGTCGTTTTCTGATACCGCACAAACATTTACTGGATCTACAATTTCCCGCAGATTTCATAATCTCGGATATGTCTATGTGACAGTGACATATCGTCCAAACCCGGATTGTGACTCCGTAACTGTCCAAGATACCATTTGGGTGAACAGTCGGCCTTATGCGAACATTACAAATAGTGGTAACATTCTTCAAGTTCAGTCCTATTCGAATGTCACTTATGAATGGGTATATAACGGGGTTGTGGTAAGTGTTGGCTCTACTTGTCCAAACTATGGTAGTGGAACATATTGCTGCACTATTACAAGCAATTTACCGTCGGGTTGTAGTGACAGAGATTGCTACACAATACCCTCGGGCGAGACACCTCCCTGTATCCCTGTGACCACTACCCTTAATCAACAACAATGCAATGTTGCCACTGTCTCTGCTGATATTATTCCAGGATTACAATATTCTTGGTCGTTGTCCACATACGTACACGATTCATATTGCACACCTACGCAAAATGCCAACACCACAACAGCGCATTTCAATGTACCTGGCAATCATTTTGTGTATGCATACGCGGAACTCAACGGACAGTGCTATCGAGGTCAGCAGCCTGTTCAAATAGATTGTGTGCCTGCCATTGCACTTTCATACGACTGTGATGGACATAACATTATTGTGAAGGACATCTCACAATACCGAGATGGCTATTCAATTCCCAACAGAGCCGTTACCGTTGTAGGAACAAACCTTACTGCGACCATTTATTCTCCCCAGATGTCGGTCTCAATACCGACTACCACATTGCAAGCAGGGACGTACACCATTTCAATGTCCGTTGGTAATACAGGGTGTGTATGTTATAAAGATATAGCGTATGTTCTGAATCCACACATAATCAGCATTGACATTCCGACACAAATGTGCGAGGAAACACCGTTCTTGTTCTCAGCCACCCCTGATGATAATACTCTCCAATATTATTGGGATTTTGGCGATAACTCAACTAATGTGAATAACAATATCTATCATACGTATGACTTTGATGCTTCAAATCCATCTCATGACGTGAAATTGTTTGTGAGAAATAAATTAGGATGTGTTGATTCAAGTATGAAAACCGTTTATGTGCAAACAAACGTTTTTGAGCCCGTCTCCTTAGGCACACTCACTTCGTCACAAGTTTGTCCTGGTACACCAAGGACAATTCAGTTCAATCAACATGATTATCCAGCTTCATATACTTGGTCTCCGGATAATCCTTTGTACAATCATTACGAATATAACACTTTGAATACAGGCGACTACAGCGTTGAGGCTTTTTACCCCAACTATGGTTGTAGGGCTAAAGCAATGTGCAATGTCGGATTTTATACTGCACCATGGGCGAGAATTATCGGAAACACAGAATACTGTCTTGGGGAAACCGTTGAACTCAACGGGAACACAGGCACTCACAATGACTACACTTGGAGTATTTCCGGGCCTAACAGTTATACTGCCACAGGTGCTAACCTCTCTTACACTCCAACTTTGCCGGGCACTTATACAGCTGTGCTTACCGTAAGTACCCAAGACCATCACTGCAGTGCTACTGCTACTTGTACGTTCACAGTCAACCCCAAACCAGCCACTCCTACTATTGCATTCGGAGCAAACCACTGTATCCACGAACCGCCCGTTGATGTACATTCCACTTCGGGACAAACTTTGCTTTGGAGTAATGGCTATCACGGAACTACGGCCTATTCTTATACAGACGGCTATCTTACAGCTTATTACATAGATCCATCCACAGGATGTCATTCTGATGACGCTCAAATTTTCATTGAACCCGCTCCCGATTTTGATGCTCTGCTAACAGGATGTTACAAAATGTGCTATGATCAATTCCAATACGATTTGCCCGTCTATGGAATTTATCCATATCAATCGGGTTCATTGAATTGGGATTGGGTACACGACCCTACAAGCACCATCTATCCTGTGACAGTTCAAGATCCATTGCTCCCCTTAATTGATTTTGGTAATTATTATTTGGATGCTGCATATACACCAGGATGTACGGTCAGATCCCCTGAACTTGTCATTGAGCAAGTTTCTTACTGCCCGTGTGAGGGTGCAAGTTTCAAACTGAACAACGTTGAATGCAAGGTTTCCGAATGTAGGCTGACATATACTTTTAATTATACTATTTACAACAATGGTACTCAAACTTTGATCTTTGATGATTTGCAGACAAATATAGGTGGTAATGTTTTATCTGTCAGCACTCTTCCAATAACGATTGCCCCAGGAAGTTCTGGGAATATAAGCGTTGATTTTGAGTACACAGATTTCATGTCCTCTTCTATTGAGTTCATTCTTGTTGACCATACTCATGGATGTGAAGTCAAATACGTTGAATATATAGATTGGCAGTCTTGCATCACAAAAGATTGTGGCATATCAGACCAATGGTTCAAGTTCGCTCAGGATTTAAGCATCTCATACAATGCTTCTTACTTCTATTTCGGTTTTAATGTCCTAAATGCTGTGGACGTGTTTTCTGTGTGGAGCAAGCCTTCCCAAGTAATCAACCATACTCCAAACGGCAACTATCCTGTTAATGTGAGTGGACTGTTGATGCTCGACTACGGATTGTTGTCTCAGATGGCTATGAATGGGCAGGAGATTTGTTTTTATGTGATAGCATGTATTGATGGGGAAAGCCTATGTTACGATTCAATATGTGTCAAAGCCTCTGATTTATTAGAAAAGATTCCCGAAGACATGCGACAATTCCTTGGCTCACTCACAGCTGACAATGATACCACGCGTAGCTTCCAGTCCAGCTCATTTGTCCCGCAGGCCGACAAGCCCTACCTCGCACCCAACCCCGCCCGTGACGAGGTGACCGTGATGGGCATCGCACCCGAGGAGGTGGCCGAAATCACTGTCCTCACCATGCAGGGCGGACAGGTGGCCGACTACCGCAACGACTACCGCTTCAACGTCAGCCGCTTAGCCAAGGCATCCTACATTGTCCGTGTGGTCACCACCGACAAGCAGGTGTATTATTTGAAGCTGGTGAAACAGTAGTGTGTTCCTTTTACAACGATATTCAAAGAGGGCTTTCGGGTCCTCTTTTTTTTCGTAAGTTTGTATTTCAAAAAAATGTATTTTTGCAGGCAGAAAAAAATATGAAATGTTAGTTGACGATTATAACGCTATTTTGGACAAGATGACGGATGAGGAGATTCTCGCAGTGCTTGAAGATGTGGCTGATGACAACATCCAAAGCCCGGAAATCTCCGAATATCTTGATTTTCTCCACACGATTCCCTTTGGCGAAAGCGGGATTGCAGGATATAATTATCAGGAGAAATTCGACCAAAGCGACTTCGGAAACCAAGTGTCATTTGCTTTCGCCGCTTAATTTTCCAATTTGATACATTATGGAACAGGCTGTTTTTTCGCTCCAAAACTACTCATTTGACAAAGTCACCCTCGACTTCGCCAACATCGGTTCAGACACCTTCAGACTGGACATCAGACCCCGTGGCGTTTTTGTGAAGGAGGAAAAGAAGTATATCCTCACCTTTGAATTTTTGGCCAATGACAACACGACTGACAAAAATGTGATGTCTGTTGTTTGCAATGCCACATTCCTGTTCAAAGATGAGATTTCCTTTGATGAGATTCCGACATACTTCTATGCCAACAGCATAGCCATTATATTCCCGTATGTGAGGGCGTTTGTGAGCACCGTATCCCTACAGTCAAACAGACCAGCTATCGTGTTGCCAACCATGAATTTGTCCTCACTGCAGGAAGAACTCAAAAACAACTCTTGCTGCCAATAGTCTATGCGATTGCGCAATCTTTACCAGTCCTACTCTGTTTACTACACAGGCAAGATTCCCGTATTCTGTGGCGATACCGAGGCCTGGCTTGGCCACGGTCACTACTTTTGGGATTCCTTTGTGGATGATGCCCACTGGTGGGGACATGCCCATTATCACGGAGACTATTCCATTTGCCAATCTTCATACGACTATGACTCCTTTGATTTCTTTGATCTTGTGGGCAACACGGAACATATCGCCGCCTTTGAAAAATGTGCAAGAATCTTACAAAAAAGATATACTGGTGGACGGCAACTTAAAGTATATGACGTACTTGGATTTATGAAGGTCGTAAACAAATCTTTCAGATTCAAGGCATATAGGGCTTGGCCCATTCCGGAGCACACCTCTTCGCGGAAATTCTTCTATGACCAGCATCAGGGTTACTTTTACATACGACAAACCAAAATCCAAATGTGCGTGACCGAGCTTGATTTTCTTGAGGAGGATTGCAAAATCATCTTTACCAGCAGCATCGACCCGCACAGTGTTGTTTGAACCGTTTTTATATTTTCTTTTTCCCTTTTGGGGCGACCGGGCACGCTATCCGTTCAAATTTCGCACTCCGTGCTCATAACCACTTCTATCGTTGTCGCGGTTTTAAGGAAGATGAAAACGCAGTCAACCAGCACGACAGCGTTTTCCCGTAGCCGTCCCTATCCGTGACGGACGTTTGAAGCATCTTTGCCAAAACTTAACGTTTATGGCAAAGAGCAGCACCCGCAGGGTAACCATCTACATCAACGGCAAGGAGGTGGAGGCCTCCGTCAAGCAGATACGTTCCGAGATGAACAAGCTCGTGAACGAGCAGAACCGCATGGTCATCGGCTCGGACGAGTACATTTCCCACGCCAAAAAAATCAAGGAGTTAAGGCAGTACCTCAAGGAACACGCGCAGAACATCGGCTCCGCCGCCTCCGCGTGGTCGGAAATGTACAACAAAATCCTACAGTTCGGCACGGGCATCGGAGGCCTGACGCAAATCCTCTCCTCGCTCGACAACGTGACATCTACCCTCAAGCAGGTGGCCACCGACCTTGCCGCCATGGACGACGTGTATTCCGATGTCATCAAGACCACAGGCCTCACCCGCGAGCAGGTGGAGGAAC
>Ga0265300_10000762_pt1 | contig 33094 bp, 29 predicted proteins | sample AusTroGonzalo_MG_FD_193482 | JGI IMG/M metagenome (GOLD analysis project Ga0265300, IMG submission 193482) | Bovine rumen microbial communities from tropical cattle in Woodstock, Queensland, Australia - Gonzalo_03 | ecosystem: Host-associated > Mammals > Digestive system > Stomach > Rumen ...
CATCGAACAGCTGCGTAGCCACGACCCATACTACGCGATTTCGACAGACGTCATCTGCGGATTCGTAGGCGAAACCGACGAAGATTTCGAACAGACAATCAAGGCATTTGAAGCCTGCCAGTTCGACACCGCCTACATGTTCATCTACAGCCCGCGCAAGGGAACGGAATCGTACAACGAACCTGAAATTCTCACGCCCGAGCAGAAGTCCGCCCGCCACACGCGCCTCGTGGAACTCCAGAATGCGATTACGCTCAAGCGTAACCAGATGATGATTGGCCGCACCGAAGAAATCCTCGTCGAAGCAAGCTCCACCCGCGATAAAAATGAATTTGTCGGTAAGACGGACAATTTCAAGAAGGTCATCTTCAAGCCCGAAGAAGGCCGCATCATCAAGCCGGGCGACTACGTGCAGTTGAAAATTGACGACATTCGCGGTTGGACACTCCGCGGAACGCTCGTGTAAACGAGTTACTAGTTCGTAGTTAATAGTTACTAGCTAGAATTTGGCGATTTCGCTGCGACTAAAAAACATAGACCCCGCCCCTTGGTCCATACGTGTAACTTGTGGAGTATCAACAAGTTACGTATTTTCAATGGTGTGACATTGTAAAAAAAATTGTATATTTGTCCTCGAGGGTAAATAGAGGGCAATATGGCTAAATCATTTATTCACAATATGGTTTTAACTGGAGCGTTGTGCGCACTCGCCACAACCGCATCTTTCGCAGAAGCCGCACCAACACTGGCCTCCGCTCAAAAAGCATACGTAAACGGTAACTGGAAAGAAGCCGCCTCCGCATACGAACAAGTCTGCCCGACGCAGGCTGATTCAGCACGTACCGAATGTTACCTCTGGAACATCCTCGCCCTCTCGCAAACCGGTGTCGCCGCGGATTTCAGCAAGGCCGGCAAGCGCCTAGACAGCCTCATCGACAAGACGAATCCGCAAAAGGCGATCTACGCCGACCTCATGATGACCAAGGCGCAATTCCAAATGTATCTCGGTCGCTATAATAAAGCCGCAGAATCGCTCGTCCATGCCATTGAAACATCGCAGCCGCACCAAGTCACCGTCTTGCAAAAGGTCTGTTCCGCTGTACAAGAACGAGCCCATAGTGAAGAATTAAACGAAGCCTGCAAGGACCTCGGCAATCCCGAAGCCCGCAAGGCTAAAGCAGATTCGCTTGCAGCCGCAAAAGCGCAAGCGACTGAATCCAAGCCTCAAGCCACTGAAGCAAAAGCAACGGACGTAAAATCCGCCGAAACAAAGACCGCTGAAGTCAAGGCTAGCGCTCCCGAAGCAAAACCAGCCGAAGCCACATCCACATGGCAACTGCAACTGGGCGCATTCGGCGTCAAGTCCAACGCCGACCTGCTCGTCGAAAATCTCAAGAAGCGTAACATCTCTAGCAAGATTATCCAGAACACGCTCGAAAGCGGAAAAGTCTTATATCTCGTGCGCACCGGTCCATTTGATACAAAGGAAAGCGCCGTCGATTACGGGGCTAAAAAACTGGCTCCGCTCAATGTAGAATTCCGCCCGATGCTCGTGAAACAGGTTCAATAAGAGCGAAAAACAAACTAAACCATTGTACTCAAAAATTTTTTTACAGATTTTAACGCAGAAAACATGCGTTTTTTGAAGTTTATGCCTACAAAAAAGCGCTAAAATGTTCTATATTTGTGTTGCTCCCCCGCCGGGGTGGTGAAATTGGTAGACGCGCTGGACTCAAAATCCAGTACTCGCGAGAGTGTGAGGGTTCGATTCCCTCCCCCGGCATTAAACGTTTAAGAAAGAGATCGACAATGAGTAACATGTTCAAAATGCTTTCTGCTGTATTATTCGCGGGCTCATTAGCGTTTGCTCAGAGTGATGATCTTTTTTCTGACGACTTCCAGGATGCCGCTACTGCGGATTCTATCGCCCAGGCCAATGCCCAAGCTAGTGAAGCTCAGTCTAATGTAGGCAATGCTCAAGCTACTAGCGGTCAGTGGGATGGCTTCAAGTACGAAGACATGGGCCTCACTCAGTGGGAATATCAGCAAGCAAAAGAACAGGGCGTTACTCGTGAAAAGCTCACGAAGCTCGTTGAACTTGGCATCCGTCCGACCGAATATCTCCAGAAACCGTGGAACAGACTTGGCGTTAGCGAAGAAGATTGGCTGAGCCAACGTGCCGAAGGTATGGAAGACGCTGACATCGACCGTTCTTATCGTTATCGTAGCGGTGATCAAAGCGCAGCTTACCTCTCCCTCTTGATTCCGTCTTACTACCAGTGGAAAACAAAGCAGACCGCCAAGGCAACATTCATGGATGTTCTCGAAATTGGCAGTATCGCTGTTACGGTAGTCCTCAAGGTTCAAGATAAGAGCTACTGGTGGTGGGGATTTGGCGGAATTATCGCCGCACACCTCTGGTCCTTTGCAGACGCATTCATTACCACTCAGTGGGACAGCAATCCGGACGCAAACCGCTTCAGCTTTGGTGTTATTCCGACTCCGAGCCAGGGCGTTGCAAGTTTCTTCAATGTCAAGTTCTAAGCAGCAATGCAGTTAGAATTACTTAAAAGCAAAATTCATCGCGCCACTGTAACCGACGCAAATCTCAATTACGAAGGTTCTATTACTATTGCACGCGATTTGATGGATGCAGCAAACATCCTCCCCTTTGAAAAAGTCGGCGTCCTCGACGTCAATAACGGCAACCGCCTCGATACTTATGTCATCGAAGGCCCTGCAAATTCTGGCGTAATCTGCCTGAACGGTGCCGCAGCCCGTTTGGTACAGCCGGGTGATTTGGTCATTATCGTGGCATACGCCACCATGAGCGAAGCCGAAGCCAAAACGTGGAAGCCCACAGTCATCCACGTTAACGCCAAGAACGAAATCGTTTAACCGCAAGCCCGATACAAATCGGGCTTTTTTATTTCGTCGCAAATTCTGCGACGTTTTTTTGCATTCGGGTAGTTATCGACAACCTAATTGTTGTATATTGTTTGTAGTAAAACTTTAAATAGAGGTTCATATATGCCAGATATCGTATTGCCGGTCTCATTACTCGCCGCAGCATTGCTTATTATCATTCTCGTACTTTCGTACATCAAGGCAGCACCGGACGAAGCGATCATCGTTTCCGGCATCCAAAAACAGCCACGCATCATCATCGGACGTGCAGGGCTTAGAATTCCGTTCTTCGAACGCGCCGACCATCTTTCCTTGCAGTTGATCCAGATTGACGTAAAGACGGGAAGCCCGGTTCCTACGAAGGATTACATCAACGTTTCTGTTGACGCCGTCGTGACCGCAAAGATTTCTGATAATACCGATCGTCTCAAGTCTTCGGCACAGAACTTCTTGAACAAGAAGCCCGAAGATATCCGCGCCATGATCGTCGACATTCTCGAAGGTAACATGCGTGAAATCGTGGGCCGTATGCAGCTCGTGGACCTTGTGGGCGACCGCAAGCAGGTTTCTGAACTTGTGCTCGAAAACGCCATCCCCGACCTCGAAAAGCTCGGTATCGTAGTGCAGACCTTCAACATCCAGAATTTTGAAGACGCCAACGGCGTGATCGAAAACCTCGGTGTCGATAAGACTTCTGCCATCCGTAAGGCTGCCGCTATTTCCAAGGCCAATGCCGAAAGAGATATCAGCGTCGCCCAGTCGCAGGCCAAGAAAGACGCCAATGACGCCGCCGTGGCCGCAGAACTCGAGATTGCCCAAAAGCAGAACGACCTCGCCGTGAAAAAGGCGAACCTGCAAAAGATTTCGGATACCGAAAAGGCTATTGCCGACGCCGCTTACGAAATTCAGAAGCAGACGCAGCAAAAGCAGATTAACGTGGCACAGGCCGAAGCCGAAGTCGCCAAGCAAGAAAAGGAAATCGAAATTCGCGAACGCATGGTCGTGGTGACCGAAAAGGAACTTAAGGCTCAAATCGAAAAGAAAGCCGAAGCCGAACGCCAAGCCCAGATCCAGCGTTCCGAAGCCGAACTCTTCCAGCAACAGAAAGATGCTGAAGCCGTCCGTTACAAGGAAGAACAGCGCGCCAAGGCCATCAAGCAGATTGCAGAAGCGGAAAAGGAAAAGGCATTCGCCGAAGCCGAAGCCACCAAGGCCAAGGCATTGGCAGAAGCTGAAGCCACAAAGGCAAAGGGTATCGCCGAAGCAGAAGCCATCAAGGCTCAGGGTCTTGCCGAAGCAGAAGCGCTCAACAAGAAGGCCGAAGCCATGAAGCTCTACGGTGACGCCGCCCGCCAGGAAATGCAGCTCAAGACCATCGAAAAGTACTTCGAACAGATGCCGCAAATCGCAGCCGCTATCGCAAAACCGATGGAAAAGATCGGCAACATCACCATGTACGGCGAAGGCAACACGGCAAAACTCACGGGCGACATTACCAAGACGCTCACGCAAGTCACGAACGGTCTTACGGATTCGCTCGGCATTGACCTCCGCACGGTTCTTGGATCCATGTTCGGAGCAAAGCTTGCCGGAGTTTCAAAGAACGACGAACCCAAAGCCGATAACAAGAAGTAATTACAGAAAAACAATCTCAACCGGGAGGCTTCACTTTATTTCGAAGCCTCCTTTTTTATATATTCATTATATGCGATTCGTGTGTTTTACAGTGCTATTCCTAGCAGCATTCACCTTTGCCGCCACCCCAGCAAAGGCCGATTCAAGTACACTCGCGGAAACACTCGTCGCGGCGCAGGATACGGTCGTCGACACCATTTACGTTATTCAAGAAAGTGGCATTCCCTGGAACCGTGAGCACTTTGACCCAGAACGCCTTGTGCGTCACGACACGTTCGACCCTGCTTTGAAAGTCGCCTACACTTATTCCGTAAGCTTTTTCAGCGGGAGCCTAGGTTCGTTTGCGCAACAAAGTTTTATGGCTCATTTCGCTTACGAGTTCACGCCAGATCTTCACTTGTATGCAAATGTAGGATTGTGGATGCCGCTATACTCCAACATCCGCTTCGGTACGCCCATTGCCAGAGAAGACGTGCGGCAAGGAAATGTCGATGTGCTGATTCCAGACATTTCGCTTGAATACAAGCCCACCGAAAATACGAGACTCCGCTTGATGTTCGTGAACGAAAGGGATGCATTCCGTGCATACGGCCCCTTCCGCTACCTCGATAGCGATTGCCCTTGGCGGAACCCGCATTACTGTTGGTAACCACATAAGATTTTTTCCCTTATAGAGCCCTGGAATCAACCGGGGTTTTCTTTTATTTTTCTAGATTTTAACATAAAGAATGTTCCAAAAGTTTTTTAAAGCACTCCAGCTGAACTTTGCCGTGGTTGCCGCTTCGGCTGTTTTTGTCGCATCCCTGATGACAGGCTGCGAAGAACAGAAGCAAGCTCCCACAGTGGTAAAAGAAGTTCGCCGCATCAAGGGCGAAGTGGAAGTGCTGAACAGTTGCAGCATGAAAGGCGCCGCCGTCAAGATGCGCACATTCCTGCGAGACAACGGCTTTGACGTCGTGCATATCGACAATGAACGACTCCAGAATTACGACGAAACAATTATCGTCCTCCGCAATCCGGAATGGGAAGGCGCGCAAGTCCTCGCCGCCACACTAAAGACCAAGAACGTCCTTGTCCTCTTGAACAAGAACGCGACAGTCGATGCCGTCGTACATACCGGAAGAGATTTTCAACAAATAGTAGAACCCGACTAGGGAGAACAAAATGACAGCAACTAAAAACCAAGATCTTTCAGAAACCGTTAAGCTTGGTGCAGAAATCCTTTTTGAACTTCGCGCCCAAAACGTGCAGCTCATCGACCTCCGCGGCGTCAAGAACGAAGCGGATTACTTCCTCATCGCCACTTGCGAAAGTGAAGCCCAGATGCAGGCCATCTTGAATGAACTCACCAAGGAATTCAAGGCCCGCAAGCTCCACTTCATTGGCGTCGAATACAAGGAAGGCGTGCGTTGGGCCATCTTCGATGCTGGTCTTGACCTGATGGTTCACCTGTTCGAAGAAGAAAAGAGAAACGACATTTCCTTTGAACGTCTGTACGCAGACGGCAAGATCACGAACCTCGACGAACAAGACTTCGTCCGCGAAACTGTAAAGAAGTCTGGAGACGACAATGAACTCATTTGATGTCGAAATCGCAAAGGCTCTCGCCGCAACTGGAGCATTTGCAGAAGACGCCGCTTTGAAACTTATTTCCGTGCCGCCTGATACGACCCACGGAAACTTTACGATCCCGTGTTTTTCTTTAGCCAAGACCTTGCGCAAGGCACCGAAGCTCATCGCCGAAGACCTCGCCGCCAAGGTTCAGCTCCCGGCTGGCCTTTCCAAGGTCGAAGCTGTGAACGGCTACCTCAACTTCTTTATCGACCGTAACTTCCTCGCCAAGACGACTTTGGACGAAATTGCCGCCAAGGGTCTGGAATACGGACACGTTGCCCCGAACGGGAAGGTTGTCTGCATCGACTACAGCTCCCCGAACATCGGTAAGGAACTCGCCTTCCACCACTTGCGTTCTACGATGATCGGTAACTCGCTTGCCCGCATTTACAAGGCAGCCGGTTACAAGGTCGAACGTATCAACCACCTCGGTGACTGGGGTACCGCATTCGGTAAGCTCATCGTGATGTACCTCCGCGAAAAGCTCCCGACCGACGACGCCACGCTCAACGCCCTCACCGTGAAGGAACTCAACATCCTTTACGCTAGCTTCTCCAAGGCCTCCAAGGAAGAACCCGGTCTCGAAGACGAAGCACGTGCTGCATTCACGAAGCTCGAACAGGGCGACGAATTCTACCGCAAGCTGTGGCTCGCCTTCCGCGCCGCAACGCTCAAGGAACTCATGCGCATTTACGACATGATGGGCGTAGGCTTTGACCACTACACCGGCGAATCCTTCTTTGAAGACAAGATTCCGGCCGTTCTCGACGAACTCCGCGAAAAGAACCTCATGGTCAACAGCCAGGAACGTGACGTGGTGATGCTCGACGAATTCGACCTGAACCCCTGCCTTATCCGCAAGAGTGACGGTTCGACGTTGTATGCAACCCGCGACCTCGCCGCCGCCATTTACCGCAAGAAGGAATACAACTTTGACAAGTGCCTTTACGTGGTGGACCTCGGTCAGGCTCTCCACTTCAAGCAGGTGTTCCACGTGCTCAAGAAGATGGGCCGCGAATGGTACAAGGACATGTACCACATTCCGTTTGGCGTGATCCTCCAGTTGGTCGATGGCAAGTGGGAAAAGGGCAAGACCCGTACCGGTACGGCAAGCCTCCTCCGCGATGTGATCGAAGCTGCCCAGAAGAAGATTCTCGAATTCATCGACGAAAAGAATCCGACTCTCGAAAACAAGGAACTCATCGCTCGCCAGATCGGTATTTCCGCCCTCACCTTCAACGACCTTAAGAACAGCCGCTTGAAGGACGTGCGCTTTGACTGGGATGCCGTCATGAGCTTCGAAGGCGACACAGGTCCGTATGTACAGAACGCCCACGTGCGTCTCTGCAGCATCATGCGCAAGGCCGGATACACCGTGAACGTTGCCGATGTCGACTACGCCCAGCTTACCGACGATGCCGCATACAACCTCATCAACCTTCTTGCTAAGAAGGGCGAAAAGATTCTCGGCGCCGTCAAGGACGATGAACCGAGCGTGCTCGCGCAATACGCACTCGAAATTGCCGAAGCTGCACACAAGTTCATCCACGAAGACCGCGTGCTCGGATCTGCCGAAGAAAAGTCCAGACTCTTCCTTGTACAGTCTACGCAGATTGTGCTCGAGAACGTCCTCGACCTCCTCGGCCTCTTCCCGATTAGACAGATGTAGTCTTAGATGAAAGAACGCCCGCCACGGCGGGCTACAGACTAGAGACGAAAGAAAAAAGAGCAAGAACTTGAAAGTTCTTGCTCTTTTTCATAATACACAAGACTAAAAACTCTCTCGTCTCTAGTCTCTCGTCTTTCGTCTAAACTTAATTACCGTTAATGCATCTCACGGAGTAGCCGTTGTTCTTGGCGGTTGCCGGGACGAGCTGGCGAACCATCTGGTCGCTCATGCGGCCCATAGCCCAAAGCCAAATCGTTTCGTTGCGGCCATTCTGAGCGCTCCAGAAGCCGGCGTATTCGCCCATGTCTTCGTAACGAACCGTAGACTTGCCGAGGAGCTTGCGATAGCCCGAGGAGAACACGGTAAAGCCGTATTCGTCGGTACCGCCACCGCCCTGCCAGCCAGTCGTAGCCTTCATCTTGGTAGCAAAGTTACCGCACTTGTCCACGCCATCGTAGCAGCCCGTGAGGCCCTTGAGCATGTCGGACCATTCGCGGTCACGCGGCAAGTGCCAACCTTCCGGGCAAGCCTTGCGGGCACCTTCAAGGTCATAGAGACGGCCACTGCGAGCGCAGTAAGAATCCTTGTCTTCGTAGCACCAGGAATGTCCTTCGACGTTGTAGTTCACGTTCTGGGCGAACCATTCACGGCCTTCGACCTTGATGATGCGGTAAACTTGTCCGTCACGCGGGTCGGTAAAGGACGTAGACTTGTCGCGGATTACGGCGCGGTGTTCCTGTTCGGCCTTGCGGAATTCGGAAAGCTGTTCGCGCTTGTACTTCTGGCGACCTTCGAGTTCGGCAACCCAAGCCTTCTGGGCCTTCGGGTTCGTAAACTTTATACGCAAGTCATAGACGTTGAACAAGTCGTTACCGCAAGCAAAGTCCACACCGGCAATGTTGATGATGAGGTCTTCCTTGTCGAAGCGGCGCGGCTTGTCAAAGAACGAAATCCAGGCTTCCTTGGTGTTGCGGCAGTTTTCGTAGAAGTTCGGGTCTTCGATAAGCTTAGACGGAACCGTCATGTTACCAGCAACAGAAAAATCGAATTTGTCGTCAACAACGCGGAACGAAACCGGCTGGACGCTCTTATAGTGAGTGTATTCGCCAAAACGAATGTCGCCTTCGATCTTTGCTGCGGCATAGTCGCCCTGACCTTCGGCGTTAAAAATAGCATCCCATGTCTTTGGCGGAGCCGCAAAAGTCTGTGCAACGGACAACGCAAACACAGAGCAGAGCCCCAATTTGAACAATTTCATCCTATCCATTGAATCATTCCTTTTTAATTACATTCTGATTATATTGTAATGTTAGTTATTTTTTATCTATTTGGAAATAAAATATTTGGTAACATGGCCTAATTTTTTTAATATTATAGTCATGTCTATGACCCGTTATATTCTCCAAATCCATTGTCCCGACCAAAAAGGTCTTATTGCCGGCACAACGCAAGTTCTTGCCAAGGCCGGGGCAAACATTATCGACCTCCAGCAGCACACTGCTAAAGATATTGAAACATTTTTCCTGCGTGCCGTTTTCGACATCGAAGCGGACGGAATTCCCGAAGTCAAAAGACACCTCGAGACCATCGCCCCGCACCTCCAGCTCAACTGGAAACTTTTCGACACGTCCAAGACCGAACGTGTTGCCATTTTCGTCTCGAAGACAGACCATTGCCTTTACGAACTTCTCCTGAAGCGCCGCGACGGAGACCTCCCCTGCGAATTCAGCTGCATCGTGGGTAACCATCCGGACCTGGGTCCTGTCGGTGGTACCTTCGGCGTGCCGTTCTACTACGTGCCGTCCAACCCGGACAAGACGATTCCCGAGAACCGCTTCCGCGAAATCATCAAGGAAACGAATACGGATACCATCGTCCTCGCCCGCTACATGCAGATTTTGAGCGAAGCCTTTACCGAAGAATTCAAGTACCGCATCATCAACATCCACCACGGGTTCCTCCCGGCATTCAAGGGTGCCAAGCCGTACCATCAGGCATGGCGCAAGGGTGTCAAGATCATCGGTGCAACCGCACACTTCGCGACAGAAGACCTCGACCAGGGCCCCATTATTTGCCAAGACATTCTGCGCGTTCCCGAAACCGCAAGCATCGATGAACTCGTCGAACTCGGCAAGGACATCGAAAAGCGTACGCTTTCGCAGGCACTCAAACTGTGGCTCGAACACCGCGTGTTTGTTTACGCAGGCAGAACGTTCATTCTCTAGGAGTCACCAATGTCCGAAGAAATCCAGAATGCAGCCTCCACTCAGGAAGCTACAACCCAAGAACAGACGAATACGGCAAGTGTCGAGACCCCGGCTGCCAGCATCCCGGAATCCAAGAGCGAAGCTTCTTCTAGCAACGAGGCCTTGATCAATCCGTTGACAGGCGAAGTCATCCGCCCGGCCAAGCCCAAGGAAGAATCCTCGAACTCTCCCTACAAGAAGTTCAAGCCGGAAACGTTCGTCAATCCGATGACGGGCGAAGAAGAACAAACGTCGCTCGGTTCACCGATTATTATCCAGAAGGATCGCGGACTTGCCTACTACGTAGGATTTGCCATGCTCACCGTTTTGAGCATTGCCTTCTACTTTATGCCGGGCATCGCCATCACGTTTGCGACAAGCCGTATCGTAGACCTGAGTTCTTCTGCCGCTTGGTTGTTCAGTGCCATTCTCAGCATTGGCGTCTGGCTTATTTTCAAGCTTAAAATCAAAGGATTCGAAACATCCTTCAAATGGTACCTGGTGCTTTGCGTCGCATGCCTTCTTATGATGGTCGCCATCCAGTTTGCCAGCGAATACAACATTTTCGCAGAAATTACAGCACTCCTCATCGGAGCAAAAGCTTAAGGTTATTTTATGAACAACACTGATACATTCGTTCATTTTCTCGTAGAATCTGGCGCTCTCAAATTCGGCAACTTCGTGACCAAGAGCGGTCGCGAAACGCCGTACTTCATCAACACCGGAGAGTTCCGCACGGGCGCTTCGCTTTCGAAGCTCGCTGAATTTTACGCAGCCGCATTCATGGTTCATTTCGACGGAAAGGCCCAGAATCTTTACGGACCGGCCTATAAGGGAATCCCTCTTTGCGCCGCAACCGCAATGAAGCTTTCCGACGTGTATGCCCAGAACCTTACGTTCACATACAACAGAAAAGAAGTCAAGGACCACGGTGAAGGCGGTTCCCTCGTCGGTTACAAGTATGCCGAAAAGACGAACGTCGTCATCATCGAAGACGTGATTACCGCAGGTACTTCCGTCAACGAAACGATGCAGGCTCTTTCCCAGATCGAAAACGCAAACGTCATCGGTCTTTTGATTTCTGTGGACCGCAAGGAAAAGCTCGAAAATGGCAAGTCCGCCTTGCAGACCGTCCAGGATGAATACGGCATCGAAGCCCATTCCATCGTGAACATCAACGACATCATCGCCTTCCTCGAAAACGAAGAAAACCGCAAGGCCATTAACGCTCCTGAAGGCATTCTCGAACGCGTTTACGCTTACCGCGAAAAGTGGGGCGCCGTCTAAGGCCACCTCCCACGCAATATCCACGAGAGCTAATGACGTTCAAGAAGTCGATACTTTCCATCGGATTTGCAATCTGCATGCTCACCGGGTGTGCAGATTCTTATCATTGGACCGCAAGCCACCCCTCGTACCATAAGGCTCCTTATGGCGGTATTGCCGTAACAGGTATCGACGAAGCGTTCGTCATTACGCGATCTTCGTGGTTTGCCAAACGCCTCGAAATCGACAAGGACAGCATCCAGATTAAAGGGACTCGTCATTGCCGTAACACCTTCGAAAGCGAACTCCGCAAAGCCTACGGGAACCTCATGGTCCTTCCGGATTCCGTCAACAGGATCTTCCCCGAAGAAAGCATCAAGCTTGACGAACGCATCTTTATCAAGGGCCACATTCCGGAACAAGGAATCACCCTCAAGGACTCCGCCGGGAATGTTCCACCCCTGGTGCTAATCTTGCATGAATTCATCATCGGTACAGACCTTAAGCGCGAGAACTTCTTTGACTATGCGCTCATCCACAACGAAAGCGGCAGCATCCGCAAGCCGGACTACGTAAGCGCCATTTTCTCGTACACGCTTTGGGACAACATAAAGCAGCGTCCGCTGTTCAGCGCCGTCGATGAACTCCAGCAGCCCATCACGACGTACAAGCTCAACAACTTGACGAACCTCATCCAGCTCGCCGTCCAAAAGATCCGCAAGAACCTTTACGCAGGAGTCTCCAAATGAAAAAACTCCTAGCGATACTTTTGTTCCTTGCCGCCTGGGTGCAGGCTTCCGATGTCTATTTCGACTCCCGCTTTACGCTTTGGAAAGACGCCACGATTTTGATCTGGGCGCCCCAAGGAAATTCCCCCATCAACGCAACCGACTTTTGCCATTCGCTCCGTCGTTACAATACCGGAATCGGCGAACCTAAATGTCGTGAACTCGGGGAATGGGAACGCGACTCCATCGCCCAACGCTACGGGACCTGGCTTTCGAACAACCTAGAAAAAGATTTACCGTCTTCGTTCCTGCGAGCAAGGCACCCTGGCATGGCCGCAAAGATACAGACGCTCGAAGACAATATCGTCCTCTACGTCAACCCGCAAGGAAAGTTTGTCCAGGTCGCTATCTTTGACGAAACGGCCCAAGAGCCCAAAGCCGCAGGCATCGTCAAGATGAGCAACGACAAGATGGCCCTCGGTGACGAAATCGCATCCACGTTCTTTGACAAGCGCACCAAGCGCCGCCTCACCAAGGAAGAACGTCTCAAACAGCAAACAGAACCCGATGACCTTTACAAGGAAGTCCCGAATTTAAAATTCTGGGCTGGCATTGGCATTGGCTATTCACAAGCGCATTTCCCGCTCACTCCAGATAACTGGACGAGCAGCCACACCAAAAGTCAAGTACGCAACTATCGCATCACCAAGGATTCCGTCAGCCTTTGGAACTTTATCGAAGACGATGACGCATTCTTGAGCCTTTATGCGGGCATCACCTGGCATGGTTTTATCGGTATCGAATTCTTGTACCGCTATTCCAATCGCGATATGAAGACGGACAAGTCCGATACGGTCTATAAGGAACTCGATCACTGGAACTTTGGTCAACACGATATTGGCCTGAACGTTCTCCTTTCGATGACCTACCCCATCACCACATGGTTCGATATCACGCCCCTTGCATTTATCGGATTCCAGTACACATTCTATAACGAAAGTATCGAGCTCAAAAATGGTATCAGCAAGCCCTCCAGGGCCTACCAGTATCGAGTCAAATTCGAAGATATTTACAAGGGTGCATTGCTCGGTGTTGGCGGCCAGTTCGTCTTCAAGAAGCACTATGGCGTAGACCTCCGTGCCGGAATTTCGAGTCGCGGCAGGGACATTTACGAGGCCCCCTCGCCTGACGCGGGTAAAGCCCCCACAACCATCGGCAAATCTACCATCGATTGCTTTATCAGCCTCGGATTTGAATACCTCTGGACGCTCTAATTTTTCTAAATTGGCACTCACTATGAGTGAAGACATTAAAGAAGAAACGAAAGAAAGAGTCAATCCGTTTTTAACACCCGTCAAAATTATCGAGCCCAAGAACAAGCTCCCCGATTACACTTTTGACATGCTTCCCGAAGAGCAGAAGAAAATCCTCCGGGAACACGGCTGGACCGAACTCATGCCTGTCCAGAGAAAGTCCATCCCTTACATGCTCGCCGCCCGCGATATGCTCGTGCAATCGAAGACCGGTTCGGGCAAGACGGGCGCATACGCCCTCCCGCTTTTGCAGGTCATTGTCCGTGACCATCCGTATCCGCAGGCACTCATTCTCGTGCCGACACGAGAACTCTGCATCCAGGTGCAAGAAGAATTCGAAAAACTCTCGAAGGGTACAGGCATCAAGTCCGTCGCCATCTTTGGTGGCGTGAGCTACGAACCGCAAATCAAGGCGCTCCGCTCTGGCGTTCAAGTGATTGTCGCAACTCCGGGCCGCCTGATGGACCACATCCAACGCGGCAACGTAGACTTGCTCTCCATCCGCGACCTCGTGCTTGACGAAGCCGACGAAATGCTCTCGATGGGTTTCTACCCCGACATGCAGAAGATCCGCAAATACTTGCCCAAGGCAATCTCTTGCACCATGTACAGCGCCACGATTCCGCAGACGGTCAAGAGCCTCGCCCGCGAATTCCAGCGCCCGGGTGCCGATTTCCTTTCGCTCAGCTACGACAAGGTGATCGCCAACAACCTCGAGCACCGCTACTATCTTTGCGACGTGATGGATAAGGATTCTATGACCATCAAGGTTCTGGAATACTACAATCCCGAAAGTTGCATGATTTTTTGCAACAAGAAGTGCGACGTGAGCTACCTGGAACAGGTGCTTTCGGGTTACGGTTTTGAAGTCGGCGCATTGAGCGGCGACGTTGCCCAGAGCCTTCGCGAAAAGACGCTCAACGCCTTCCGCGACAAGAAACTCAAGATCCTTATCTGCACGGACGTTGCTGCCCGCGGTATCGACGTTGATCATGTGACGCACGTGATCGTTTACGACCACCCGGCCGACCACGAAGTCTATGTCCACCGTAGCGGACGTACAGCAAGAGCAGGCCGCAGCGGTCTCTGCGTTTCACTCATCACGCCGGTCGAAGAAATCGAATTGCGCCAGACCGCAGTCGACTTCGGCATCAACTTCATCAAGATGGATCCGCTCTCGAACGAAGAAATCGCGAAGAAGGTGAGCGAAAGAACCCGAGTCCGTCTTGAAGAAGTCCGTAGGCACTTCGGCGGGCAGAAGGCCACCGAACGCATCAGTCGCATGCTCCCGCTTGTCAAAGAACTTGCAAACGGCACAACCGACGAACAGATGCTCCTCGCGTATCTGTTGGATAGATATGCATGGAGAAAGAATTAGACGAAAGAACGGACCTACGGTCCTACAGACGAAAGACGAGAGAATTTTTAAGTAACAACCTCAAAGCGAGCGACGCGAGCGAACTCACAGCTCAAAGTGAGCGAAGCGAACGAGCTCGAAACTAAACAATGGCTAAAATCAAAGTTAAATCCGCAAAAGAAATCGAACTGATCCGCGACGCCGGCGCTCTCGCCGCCGAAACGCTGATCCGCGCGGGCGAAATGTGCAAGCCCGGTGTTTCCACACTCGAAATCGACGAATTCATCGGCGACTACACTCGCCAGCACAAGGGCATCTCCGCTTGCATGGGCTACCACGGCTACCCGCGTTACGCCTGCATCAGCATCAACGAAGTTGTCTGCCACGGCATCCCGAACGCCAATACCATCCTCAAGGATGGCGACATCGTGAACATCGACATCACGACGATCCTCTCCGGCTATCACGGCGACACGTCCGCCATGTTCTGCGTCGGCAAGGTCTCTGACATTGCCCGCGAACTCGTCGACACCGCCAAGTTCTGCATGGAAGAAGGCATCCGCGCTGCTGGAGAAAAGGGCGCCCACTGGAACGACATCGGCTGCGCCATCCAGGACATCGCCGACGAACACGGCTTCAGCGTCGTCGAAGACTACTGCGGCCACGGCATCGGTCGCGGCTTCCACGAAGAACCGACCGTCTACCACTTCCGCAACTACGAACGCTGCCCGTTCATCGAAATCGGAAACGTCTTTACCGTCGAACCGATGCTCAACGTCGGACGTCCGGGAACGAAGACTCTCGCCGACGGTTGGACGGCCGTTACCCGCGATGGCTCTCTCAGCGCCCAGTGGGAACACACGGTTGTGAAGACCAAGGACGGCATCGAAATCCTCACGCTTCCTAGGTAAACATGTCCTTCCTCAGTAACGCACGCGACAAAGCGATCGCCATGTTCTTCCAGCGGAACGATTTCATCAAGAAATTTGGTGAAATCGAAAGCGTCGACATCGACTCGCAAGAGAACCATGCCGACGTCAAGATCCTTCTGCACGGAGAATCGGAACCGACCACGCTTCGCGCGCATTACTACTTCGAGGACACCGACGAAGGGACCCAGATCATTATCAACAAGGTCTGCAGCGAAAGGGAAATGATCAACGTCATCGCCGCCTGGTGGTTCAAGGACCATTCCGTCAAAAAGATGCTCCCCAAGGGAGCCGGCTTATTCGCAAAAATTTTGTTCTAGCACCGAAGGATTCTTATGGACGAACAACTTCAAAAAGCTCTGAATAACGTATCCTTCAACGTCAATGCGGACAAGCAAACGATGGATCTCACGCTCCTCCCCCACGGCGAGGATAAACCGATCTCGTTCCACATCAACTACAAACTCGTAGAAAACGGCGACGAAACAGAAATTATCGTCCAAAATGTGGCGTCTGACCGCCTTTGGATAGACGAAATCATCAAAATGTGGCTTAAAAAAAACAATTTTCAGTATAAGGTTCCCCAAAACCTCGCTGGATTTGTTAAAATATTTATGAAAAAGGACCAAGCCCATGATGAACTTTAACGAATTCAAAGACAATAAAGACAATTCCCTTCAGGAGATGGTCTATTCCATTATCTTCAACCTGATAACGGACATCCCGGACTCGCTCCTTTGCCCCAACAGGGAACCCGACAAGAGAGCCGAAATTCTCATCAAGCAGGCAAGTATCAAGGCTGCCGCCGTGAGCACTTCGCTTTCGATCCCGGCTGGTTTCACTGGCGTCCTCACTTCCATTCCGGACATCGCCGCCGTTTGGCGCATCCAGGCACAGCTCGTCTCCGACATTGCCTGCACCTACGGAAAGTTTGCCATGCTCTCCCGCGAAGCTATGGTCTGGTGCTTGTTCCGCCACAGCGCCGCATCGCTCCTTCGTGACGTCGCCGTCCGCACGGGCAGCCGCATCGTCGTCCAGAAGCTTTCGCTGACCGCCCTCCAAAAACTCCTCCAGAGAATCGGCGTCAAGATCTCGGCCAACTTCCTCGGACGAGTCGCCCTCCGCGCGATCCCGGCCATCGGAGCCATCGGAAACGGCGCCTACACGTACTTCGATACAAACGAAGTCGGCAAAACGGCCATGGCCTACTTCAAGGCTCTCGAAGGCGTCGAGAAGCCGGAACTCGTCGAAAACGAAATCGACAAGGATCCGGAATCTAGCGAAACCGAAGAAGAAAAGAACACAGACGAAACCGTCTAGTCTAAACTTCCGTGGTCATATTGCAATCCATCAAGGACTTTTTAAAACAGAACGGAGTATCGGTTCTTCTTGTGACCGTACTCCTTTTTTTATTTACGCTCTCCTTTGTCGGCGAAAAGATCCCGTACAACAACGGAGCGGGGTTCGACGGTCAATTCTATTACCAAGTCGCCGAAAGCTTTTCGACGGATTTCTTTGCGACTGGCTACGACTCGTTCCGCATTTTCCGCATATTCCCGTTCTTCCTGATTAACTTGTTCTTTTCGCTTTTTAGCATCGAGCCCACCCATGCAAAACTCATGCACTCGATGTTTATCCTGCACTATGTCAATCTCGCCATCCAGCTCATCTTCTTTTTCAAGCTGGCACGCCTGAACGTTTGGAAAAAAACGACCACCGCCATCATCTTCGGTTGCTATTTCTTCAACCATTTCATACTCAAGAACTGCGGCTACGAGATTTTCCAGACCGACGCCTTCGCAAGCACCATCTTCCTAGTTTCGTATTACTACCTCCTGCGCGAAAAGTTCGTGCGGTCCATCGCCATTTCGTTCCTTGGAATTTTGAGCTGGCCCACCATCACCTACACCCTCTGGTTACTGTACTTTTTCAAGAATCCATTTCCGCCAAATGCGTCCCGCCTCAAGTTCCATACCGGAAAAACTCTCGCCATCGCCTTCCCGCTGATGTCGGCCGGAGCGGTAGCGTTACTCTACCTGTTAAACAAGCAGCCGCTTCTCGAAAGCATGCTCTTTACCGAGCCCTCCATCCCCCTGCTGCTCACGAGCGCTATCGCCTGGGGGCTATTCCTCTTTTACATTTTACGTAACTGCGACTACCGTTTCTATAGCCCACGCCAATACCTCCGCGAACTCCCGCTCCAAAAGCTCGCCCTCGTCACCATCCCCTACATCGCCATTACAGGGTTCCTCCGCGCCTGCGCGAACGACGAATTCTACTTCAGCAGCATCGCCTTTATCCTCCAGATATTCCTCCGCCCGCTCAAGTACCCGCTCATCACGCTTGTGGGGCATATCTGCTACTTCGGGATCCTCCCGCTCCTCGTGATGATCCACTTCCGCAATTTTTCAAAGGACATTTTTAACCGCAGTGCAGGCTACGCCATCGCGTTCCTCGCCTTCATCTTCTTTGCAACTGACAGCGAGGCAAGGCATGTCTACCCGCTCCTCCCGATGGTACTTGTCCCACTAGCCAGCGTCCTTGACAAGATGGAACTGAAAGTCAAAGCTGTCTTTGCACTCCTCGCTCTGCAAATTACCCTCAGCCACTTTTTCGTACAAATCAACGCCGACGGTCTCGCCGAAGCTTTCGAAAATAATGATTTTACGACCATCGCCCAGCGTTATTTTATGAGCTACGGCCCCTGGATGACTTTTAGCACTTATATTATATGGGCAATCGTTTCTGGCTTATCTGCGATTTTTGTCTATTTCGTCACTAAAAAACGCAAAAACTAGGCGATTTACCCCATTTTGTACTATCAAATGAAAAACCGCCCTTGAGTCACCCCCGATTTTTTTCTATTTTTGGGCGCAACATTCAATAACATCAACTCCATTTGTGGAAATAAAATATGAAAAACATTGAAAAGCACAGAAATATTGGTATTTCTGCTCACATCGACTCCGGTAAGACCACTCTTACCGAACGTATCCTCTACTTCACAAAGCGCATTCACGCTATTCACGAAGTCCGTGGCAAGGACGGCGTCGGTGCCACGATGGACTCCATGGAACTTGAACGCGAACGCGGCATTACGATTCAGTCTGCTGCAACGTTTGCAAACTGGACCCACACCAAGAGCGGTGAATCCGACTCTATCAACATCATCGATACCCCGGGGCACGTGGACTTCACGATCGAAGTGGAACGTTCTCTCCGCGTGTTGGACGGTGCTATCCTCGTTCTCACGGGCGTTGAAGGTGTCCAGTCCCAGTCTATCACCGTTGACCGCCAGATGCGCCGCTACCACGTTCCGCGCGTCGTGTTCGTCAACAAGTGCGACCGCTCCGGTGCAAACCCGCTCCGCGTAGCCGTCATGCTCAAGGAAAAGCTCAACCACAAGCCGTGCGTCATGCAGATTCCTATCGGTTTGGAATCCAATCTTAAGGGCGTGGTCGACCTTATCGAAATGAAGGCTTACTACTTCGAAGGCGACAACGGCGACAACATGATTGAAACGGAAATTCCGGCCGAACTCGTTGACCAGGCTAACGAATACCGTGAAAAGCTCGTTGACTGCTGCGCTGACTACAGCGACGAAGTCATGGAAAAGGCTATGGAAGGCCAGTATGGCGTCGACCAGATCGACAAGGCCCTCCTCAAGAAGGTCATCCGCGAAGCTACCATCCGCCTCGACATCACTCCGGTGTTCATGGGTTCTGCACACAAGAACATTGGTGTCCAGAAGCTCTTCGACGGTGTTATCGACTACCTCCCGTGCCCGACCGACGTTGAAAACAAGGCTCTCGACCTCGACAACAACGAAGCAGAAGTTGTTCTCAAGTCCGAAGACAACGCACCGCTCGTTTGCTACGCATTCAAGCTCGTGAACGACCGCTATGGCCAGCTCACCTACATCCGCGTTTACCAGGGTACCCTCAAGAAGGGCGACATGATCACCAACATGGCAACCGGCAAGAAGGTTTCCGTTGGCCGTCTCGTCCGTATGCACGCTGACGAAATGGTGGACATCACCGAAGCCGGTGCAGGCGACATCGTTGCTCTGTTCGGTATCGACTGCGCATCCGGTACGACCTTCACGGATGGCAAGAACCACTACAACATGACTTCCATGCACGTTCCTAACCCGGTTATCGAACTTGTTATTGAAGCCAAGAACCGTGACGACCTCGACAACATGTCCAAGGCCCTCAACCGCTTCACGAAGGAAGACCCGACGTTCCAGGTGGAAGTCGACAAGGAATCCGGCCAGACCATCATCAAGGGTATGGGCGAACTCCACCTCGACGTTTACATCGAACGTATGCGCCGCGAATACAAGTGCGACGTGACGACTGGTGCTCCGCAGGTTGCTTACCGCGAAACCATTACCCGTCCGGCCAAGTTCGACTACACCCACAAGAAGCAGACCGGTGGTTCTGGTCAGTACGCTAAGGTTGTCGGTGAAATGCGTCCGTACGCTGTCGAAGGCGACCAGGAAAAGGTCTACAACTTCATCAACTCCGTCGTCGGTGGCCGTATTCCGAAGGAATACATCCCGTCTTGCGACAAGGGTTTCCAGAGCTGCATGGAAGCTGGTTCCTTGATCGGCTTCCCGGTTGTCGGTATCGAAATGGACGTTCAGGATGGTGCATTCCACCCGGTCGACTCCTCTGATATGGCCTTCCAGGTTGCTGCTCGTATGGCCTTCCGCGAAGCTTTCGCTAAGGCTGGCGCTCAGATCCTCGAACCGATCATGAAGGTCGAAATCCAGACCCCGACCGAATTCCAGGGCGGTGTTGTGGGTAACGTTTCCCAGCGTCGTGGTGCCATCACCGGCACTAGCGAAGAACTCGGCATGACCACGATCGATGCAGAAGTTCCGCTTTCCGAAATGTTCGGTTATGCTACGGACCTCCGCTCCATGACTCAGGGTAAGGCTGAATTCACGATGGAATTTGCTAAGTACGCTCCGGTTCCGAAGAACATCCAGGACGAACTTATCAAGAAGTACGGCGACAAGGTCAAGGCTCGCGCCTAATACGACCGAAACGGCTAGACTTAAGTAAGAACTTACTCCACAGCCGTTTCTCTCGCTAAAAAGCTCCCGGTTAATACCGGGGGCTTTTTTATCGCTCACATATACGACCGCTCGGCTCTATTGCTAAAATAGAACCGACGTCTTCGCCTCGCTCTCGCAAAAAAGACCTGCAACAACGTTGCAGGTCTTTTTTTGTCCTAAACACCCTAATTGAGCCACATTAACTCATTCCTGGCTCGTTTATTCCCTGATAAAGGAAGAGCCCCGCAAGGGGTACTCACGGAGCTCTTGTAATAACGTAACACTAGTGAATTCTACTCCGCGATTCGATCCGGCTTCCCGTCTCAGAACCAGAATTTACTGGTGCCACATGATTAATATAACACGGGTATAGCTAGTGCGGACAAAATTTTGCGATGTTTCGTAATCCCGCACGGAACATTCCATTTTGGAATAGATATTTGAAATTAGTTACTAGTAACTCAAAGCTTAGAACTCATTTTTGCGTGTTTCCAGAGCTTTTGCAAGCCTTCTAGCCCGACGTCCTTAATTTCTTGGCCTTGTTCCTTGACGAGGCGTTCCACTTCACGGAAGCGGCGTTCGAACTTGTTGTTCGCGCGCTGCAAGGCAATGTTGGCATTGAAGCCACAATGACGAGCCACGTTGACTAGGCTGAACATGATATCGCCGAATTCATCTTCGAGGCGGTCGACGTTCGCATTTTCCGGATTGACCTTTTCCATCTCGTCACGGAATTCTGCAAACTCTTCTTGGACTTTGTCAAAAACGGGTCCCGGTTCACCCCAGTCAAAACCAACCTTCGCAACCCTGCGAATAATGTCCTGGCTGCGGGCAAGTGTCGGCATGGACTTGCTAACTTTGTCCATAATGGACTCGCCTGTACGCTTTAAGTTGTTCTTTTCTTGCGCCTTGATGCGATCCCAGCGGCGGCTCACATCGTCAGCGGTATCGACCTGAGCATCACCGAACACGTGCGGATGCCTGCGCACCATCTTTTCACAAAGTCCCTGAATCACGTCATCAATGGAAAAGTCGCCTTGTTCCTTGCACACCTGTGAATGGAAAATCACCTGGAACAGCACATCGCCCAGTTCCTCACACATGTGTTCCTTGTCGCCCTCTTGTGCGGCATCAATAAATTCACAACATTCTTCAACCAGATAAGGCAACAGCGAATGCGTATCCTGCTTACGGTCCCACGGGCAGCCGTTCTCTGAGCGGAGGCGTGCCATAATATCGACAAGGTCATTAAACGTGTATTTCATGCCGTAAAAGATAGAAAGTATAAAGGGGCCTTGCTTTTACACAATAAATTCATTAAATTACTTAGCGTTATTAAATCGTTTCCTAAATCGTTCCTTTTATCCTCATGTCCGCAAAAGCGGAAACCACAAGCAAGAACATGGAAACGAAACTTCTTTATTCCGAACCGTACCGTCAACTTTCCCCCGAACAATACCCGTTACAGCTCAAGGACTCCAAGTTCTGCCCCAAGCAACTGTTTTGCAAAGGCACACTCCCCGCCGCCGGCGCGATTGGAATCGCGATGGTCGGCACACGCCGACCCACAGCCTCGGCCGAGGAACTGTGCCGGCGGCTCGTCAGTTCGCTCAAAGGAACGAACGCCGTCATCGTATCAGGACTCGCCCAAGGCATCGACTTTTACAGCCACAAAGCGGCCCTAGAAGCCGGCATTCCGACGTTAGCCGTCCTAGCGCAAGGCCTGGACGCTAAAATAGACGGAGAGAGGTCTACGCTTGCCGAACGCATTCTCGAATCCGGAGGGGCCCTTCTGAGCGAATACGAAGGGGATTCTCCCGCCTATAAAGGGCATTTCGTTGCACGGAACAGGCTCATCAGTGGGATGAGCTCCTGCACGCTTGTGGTACAGAGCCGAAAGACCGGAGGCGCCCTGATTACCGCGCAATACTGCCTGGACGATCAAAAAACGCTCCTCGCCATTCCAGGGAGCTTTGACGTTGAACTCTACAGCGGCACCAACGCTCTGCTCGATAGCGGTCGCGCCAAACCCGTCTTTATCCCCGAAAGTTTGCGGACTGTGGCCGGGTTCCCACTCCTCGACGACGCGAAATTGCAAGAACTCCCCACCTACGGGATTCAACTTTCGCCCGAGGCCCAAAAAGTTTTCGACCGCTTTAACGGTTTCCGCAAAACATTTTCGGAACTTCAGCAAGAATTTGAGTTTAAAGCGCCACAACTTTTAGCTATATTGACGGAGTTAGAAATATCTGGTTTAGTCACATCTAAAGACAACTTCCAATTCTATTTCAACGGAGCATAATTAGTTGCGTATACGACTTCTTATTGGGATTGCCACCCTGATAACCTTCGCGTTCTTGGGGTTCCAGTTGTTGTTCGGTAAGAACAGCATCCCAGAGCAGCGTAGAATCGCAAAAGAAATCGAGCTCTACCAGGAGCAGATTGACTCGTTGAATAAGATTATCGAAGAACGTGACGAACTCATCACAAGGCTAAAGACAGACTCCCTCTACAAAGAAGAAATTCTGCGCACTCGCTACGGCATGAGCCGCAAAGACGAGAAAGTATTTCAGCTGGTGAAATAGACGAATTTTCTCTCGTCTCTAGTCTCTCATCTCTCGTCTAGAATTACGCCATCTTGCTAGCGTCGCTGCGAACAGACTCAATCTTTCCGGCAAAGAAGCTATAGGCGGCAGGCACAATAAAGAGCGTCATGAACGTTGCAAACGTAAGACCGCCCACAATCGCAATACCCATCGCGATGCGGCTCGGGGTGCCGGTGAGGATCAACGGCACGGCGCCCAATACCGTCGAAAGGCTCGTCATAAGAATTGGGCGGAAGCGGCGTTCCGCCGCCATCCGAGCCGCCTCAAGCTTATTGCAGCCCGTATTCTCGGCAATCTGGTTTGCAAATTCCACAATCAAGATACCGTTCTTCGTCACAAGCGCAATCAACAGGATCAAAGCGATTTCGCTAAAGATGTTAAGCGTCTGCCCCGTAACGAACAAGCTCACCAACGCACCAGAAAGGGCTAGCGGCACCGTAAAGAAAATCACGAACGGCGCACGGAAGCTTTCGAACTGCCCTGCAAGCACCAAGAACACAAGCGCCAAAGCAAGCAAGAACACCACATACAAGCCCGACGAACTTTCTTCGAATTCCTTGGACGATCCGCTCAAGGTCGTGCTCACGCTCGGGTAGTCCTTCAAGATTTTCTTCGCAATCGCACGCATTTCTTCGACACCGTCACCGATCGTCTTGCCCGGCACAAGGCCGGCTTGGATCGTTGCCGCACTAAAGCGGTTGTAACGCGGGAGCGACGGCGACGCAGACATTTCCTTGTACGTAATAAAGTTGTCCAAACTGACGAGTTCACCCTTGCCGTTCTTGACCGTGAGCATCGAAAGGTTTTCGGGAGAATTGCGGTACTCGTAACCGACAGCGCCAATGATATCGTACTGGCGGCCATCCTTATAGTATTCGCCATACGACTGGTCGCTAATGGCAAGTTGCACCGCCTGAGCGATGTCATTCACGGAAACGCCTTCTTCATTGGCCTTGTCGCGCAAGATTTCGATATGGAGTTCCGGCTTGGTAAAGCGCAAGTTGCTGTTCACCACGCTAAAGACCGGGCTCTTGCTTGCCGCTTCTTCGAATTTCGGCACAAGGTCGCGCAACACTTCGATGTTCGGAGCCTGCAACACGAACTGCACCGGAAGGCCACCACGCTGCGTACTGATGCTCTGCGGTTCAAACACCATCACGCGCAAGTCCGGGTATTCGTTACCGAGCACCTGGATCGCTCTTGCAATTTCACTCTGCGGACGGCGGGCCTTCTTGTCATCGTTCAAGAAGAGTCGCATTCTGGAGTTGCCCGCATTCCAAGCGCCCGCCTGGAATTCCGTGTATTCGTTCGTATCGAGAATAGCCGTCACTTCGTCGACAAATTCGTCGGCCATGCGCTTTGTTCTCGAGAGGTTCACGCCTTCGGGCATGCTCATGTTCACCATCACCGCATTCGCATCTTCGGTCGGAGCCATTTCACTACTCATGTTGTTGAAGCAATAGTAAGCCGCAAACAAAAGCACCGCCACAATCGGGAACAACAGCATACGCCACTTGAGGAACGCCCCCAGCAAGCGAGAATACAGAGTGTTCATCCCATCAAAGAACGGTTCCGTCCACTTGTAAAAAGCGCCCTTTTTCTGGTGCTTCAAGAATTTAGAACAAAGCATCGGCGAAAGCGTCAATGCGCAAAGCGTCGAGAGGAACACCGTACCAATCATCACAGCCACGAATTCGCGGAACAAAAGACCCGTCGTGCCACCAAGTGCAAGCACCGGGATAAACACGGCCATAAGCACCACGGAAGTCGCAATTACCGCAAAAAAGATTTCGTTCGTCCCGGCAACAGCCGCCTGCTTGGGCGTCATGCCGTTTTCAATCTTGTGGTAAATGTTTTCCACAATCACGATGGCATCGTCCACGACAAGGCCAATCGCCAAAACCATTGCCAAGAGCGTCAGCACGTTGATACTGAACCCGCAGAGGTAAAGCACAAAGAAGCTACCGACCACGGACACAGGCACCACGACCATCGGGATAAACGTCGTGCGGCCTTCGCGCAAGAACGCAAAGATAATCGCAATCACGAGCACAAACGCAATAAAGATGGTCTCCACCACTTCCTTGATGGAAGCGCGGATGTTAATCGAAGTATCGCGGCCGTAAAGCAGTTCTACGCCTTCGGGAATTTCACGACGGATGTCCTCGACGCGCTTATAAAATTCGTTCGCAATTTCCACATGGTTACTGCCCGGCTGCGCCATGAGCGCAATCGTAATGGAATTCTTGCCGTTACGTCTAAAGCCGGTGCGCGTGTCTTTCGGTTCGTAATGGATATCGGCCACATCCGAAATGCGGACGACATTGCCATCGGCTGCAACCTTGATAGAGATATCGCCAAAAGACTTCGGGTCGAGAATTCGACCAAGCGTTCTGATCGAAAGTGTCGTTTCGGTTCCTTCGATAGAACCGGACGGAAGTTCCAAGTTTCCCTTGGTGAGAGCTGCCGACATTTCAGCGCCCGAAACGCCCAGAGCCTGCATACGGACCGGATCAATCCAAAGGCGCACCACCGGGCGCTTTTCGCCCCAGATGGCCACTTCAGAAACGCCAGGAATCGTCTGCAAGCGTTCCTTCACATAGTTGTTCGCCAGTTCAGACACATCCATCGGATCCATCTTGTCGCTGACCAAGCTCACCATCAAAATCGGATCGTTGTCGGAATCAGACTTGTAGACCGTCGGCTCATCGACATCATCGGGCAAGCGACGGCGCACGCGGCTCACGCGGTCGCGGATTTCGTTAGCGGCCGCTTCGAGGTCCATCCCCGTTTCAAATTCAATGCTGATGTAAGAGAAGCCGTCACGGCTCGTGGACGTGAGCGCCTTGATGCCGGAAGCACTGTTGATGGACGCTTCCAAGATTTCGGTCACTTCGGCTTCGACGACAGCGGCGTTTGCGCCCGGATAAGACGTACGCACCTGAATCAACGGATAGTCGACGTTCGGGTATTCACGAATACCAAGCGAAGTCAATCCAAAAAAGCCAAGCAACAGGATGACAAGCGCCATCACTGTCATGAGGACTGGGCGACGAACAGAGAGCTGGCTGACGCTCATTACTCTACCTCATAATTGATCGAATGACGCAGTCCCTTGATCTTTACGGCAGCACCCGGACGAAGGCTCACGATACCGGAAACAATGACGGTATCGCCCACATCAAGGCCGCTCAGCACCTGCACCGACATCGGCGTGCGAAGCCCGGTTGTCACATGCTTGATCTTAGCCTTTCCGTTATCGCTTACAAATACATAGGCGCCATCCCTGTCGAGAATCAACGCTTCGGACGGGACGGTAAAGCTTTCGACGCTGCTAGCCTCCATGCCCACGTTCACACTCACAAAGCTACCGGCAATGAGTTCGCCCTTGGAGTTGTCGACATCGACCATCACGCGGCGAGTGCGGCTGCTTTCGGAGATGACAGCGTCAAGAGCCGTCACGACACCTTCCTTTTCGACATGGCGTTCGGCATCCTTGAGCAAAATCTTGTCACCCACCTTGACGACCGACGCATAGCGCTGCGGCAAGGAGAATTTAGCCTTGAGGTGGTCCACTTCGCTGAGTTCTGCAATGGCGCTGCCGGAATTAAGCCAAGCGCCCACGGACACATCGACAAAGCCAAGCTTTCCGCTAAACGGAGCTCGGACTTCGGTCTTTGCGATTTGCGCACGGATAAGTTCGATACTTGCTTCAGCCGACTTGAGCGAAGCTTCGGCCGCTTCCAAGTCCTGCTTGGTGGCACCGTTCTTTTCGAAAAGTCCACGGACGCGCTGTTCTTTTTGTTCGGCAAGCATCTTGTTCGATTCGGCCTGCTTGAGCTGCGCACGCAGTTCGGAATCGTCAATCTTTGCTAGGAGCGTCCCTTTCTTGACGATCGCGCCGTCCTTTGCCTTGAGGCTTACCAAGCGGCCAGATGTTGCCGCCGAAAGCGCGACACTGTTTCTTGGAGCAAGCGTTGCCATCGTCTTGAAGGACTTGCTTTGCGCCCCGAGTTCGGCCACATAACCTTCGACGTTCAGGACTCGCTGGGCCCCGCCCGCCTTACCACCGTTACCGCCTTTAGCTCCAGGAGCCCCCTTAGCGGAATCATCTTTACTACCACATGCGACAAGAAGTAGAGAAGTCAGAGTAACAACAAGAAGCTTTTTCATAGTAAAAAGTGGCGAGTGGTTTGTGGTTAGAGAATTTTCGTGTATTTAGATGATTGAAATTTTGAAAGCGTTGCAAAAAAAGAAAGCCCGCCATGCGGGCGTCCTTCTAGAACTTCACGTTCATCAACAGTGCGCCGCCATCTTGGTAGAATTCCGGAGCAAACTGAACGCGGTTCGAGAAAGACTTGGTCGAAGTGGCGCGGTAAATACGCACAGCATCAAGCATCGAAACCACGCGGTTCAGAATCAAGGCACCCACCGCAACCTGGAACACAATACGGCTCACACGATAATGGCGCATGCGGCTCTTGAATTCATCAATATGCTCGCTCGTTTCTGGATTGTCCGAACTACCCCAGTCCCACTGGATATCTTCCGAAAATTCTTCATCGATATTCTTGCCCGTACGAAGCATGGCCTGGTTGTAGTCTTCGTCCATATCCGGCGAAGAGTTCTGCCCGAACACGCCCGAACGGCTACGATAAGAACCGACCGTATTCAAAAGCGAAATGTTCTTGCCACCGTTGAATCCCGCATGACGAACGGCATAATTATGGGCCGACGTCACATAGCGGTCGCCCACCACATAAGAGCCGATAGCAGCCACCCACAAAGCAAGGTCCGTCCACACGAATGGACGCACAAGCTTCTGTTCGCCCAAATAAAGTTCGCCCATGCCCGGCAAAAGCGCCGATGCACCGACAGCCAAGAACACGTTCTTATCGCTGTTCTTGTAAACGTTTTGGTCGACACTCACCACAATCTGCGAGAATGCGGCAACCGACGCCAGCAGGATGGCAAGAATGATGCGCATTAGAATCCCCAGTTTGCACGGACAGACCAACCGAAGGAATCCTTGAACGAAAGTCCACTATCGAAGCGCAAACGATCGTACCAGGAGATATCTTCTTCGTAAAGGACCTTATTGTGGGCGTTCGCGGTAATAGCAGCATCCACAGCCGAAACAATATGGTTCAAAATCAAGCCACCGATGAACCACGCCTGCATGTCAGCGTAATCATTTGCCTTGCTGCGCATATCGCGATATTCTTTCAAATTATTGGATTCACCCAGCGGAACCGTCTCGGAATCCGGATCTTCAAGGCCAAGATTGATGGCAGACGTTGCATTTTGGACATCATCCCAACCGCGAACATACACGCCTTCGGAAATCAACTGGAACACCTCGGACTCCTTGCTGAAGCCGCCGACATTCTTGATTTCTTCGCCAAGCGTAATCTTGTTGTTGCGGTCATACTTTTCAGTAAACTTGCTAGCATGTCTGGAATCGTCAAACAAGGAGTTTTCGCGATAGCATCCACCATCGTCAGAACTACCGTAAATGGCTTCGCAGAACGACTTGCGCGTACCCATGTAACGGTTGATGAAAGCCGATCCGTAAAGGTCGGAATCCGTAAAGTAGAGGTCACGCATTTCGCGTTCGTAACGGCCGATGGAATAATGGGCCTTGGCAAAATCCTTGTACTTGTCGACCTGTTCGTTGTACTTGTGAATAGAGAAGTAACCCCAAGAGCTCCACATCAAAACTTCGAGTGCGATGTAAACGCCTCCACGGACATAAGTCGCCGTCGTACCGCCCACGTACATCTGACCGGCACCAGGGACCAAGAGCGAAAGGAACAAGGCCTTGCGCGGGTTCTTGTAGCGGCCCTTCATTTCGTCAATGCCGTTCACCTTGGAGACCTTCACCGGTCCAAGGAGGTCGCGACGGCTCATGCTGTTAGAGGAGGCGGCCACAGAACTGCTGCTCACATCCATAAGGCCAGCCATCTTTGCCTGGGCCAAGGAATCTGCACGTCTAGAGGAATCGGCCTGGGCGCGAATTCTTTCGGCAGAGGCAATAGCAGCGGCACGGATAATCGAATCGCGAGACGCAGAATCCAGCACAAAGGTATCGGCAACGGCAGCCGGAGCGGCGACGTCTACGACAGACGAGCTAGACTCCACCGGAGCGACCGATGACGAACTGACCGCCACGGAGGACGAGCTCACGACAACAGAGGAACTTTGCGGAAGCGCCACAGAAGAACTCGAAACCGCGGCACTCGAAAGAGCGACACTGCTAGAAGACTTCGCCTTGGACTTTTTGGAGGCCGAACTTGCCGGAGCCTTCGCCGAAGAACTCACCGGAGCCGGAGTTGCAGGCTTCACTTCCTTTGAAACGGAACTCGCAGGAGCCTGCGAAACCGAGCTAGCGGGGGCTGGCGCCGTAGCGGTAGCCTCTTCTTCAAATTCAGCGAAAAGGTCTCGCACTTGGGCAAATGAGACCTGAGCGAGAGAAAGACCTAAAAACAAGGGTAAAAGAGCAAACTTGCGCATATAACTCTAAAATAGCAAAAATTGTTTTAAAAACAAAAAGCCCCGGACTCAAATCCAGGGCTTTCTTCATTAAAATTTATTGTAAATGCTACTTGATGCGGATTCTCTGCATCAACGAGCCAACGCGAACCATGTAAATGCCAGAGTTCGAGACCGGGACTTCGAAATGTTCCGACGGGACAACGCCCATGCGGACCGTTCTACCCTTCATATCGACCACGGCAAACTTTTCGCCAGCCTTGCTTCCGCTAATATGAATGGTACGACCGATAGAAGAAAGGTAGAACTTCTGGACGGTCTTGACCGTAGCAATCGAAGTTCTCGGATCTTCAATCACGAGCGTTCCATCGCTAGAGAAGACGAAGTTGACCTTATCGAAGTTCGGGGAAATGTTCGTGAACTTCGAAGCATCAAGGTTCATCGGGTAGATGTACATGTTAAGACCGGAGACCGTCGAATCGCCCGTATAGACAACGAATTCCTTCGAGTAGGCATATTCTTCGGAGAGCGGTTTTTCAACAAACGAAGGCAACATGATCACGTCAAAGCTCGTGGGGACCGTAATGGTGTCGCCCGTGTACGGCATTCTGATCTGATCGCCGATAATACCGACCGTAATCTGTTCCATATACGGAGTAATCGTAAACTTGCCCTGTTTGACCTTCACCTGGTAATTCGGGTTGAGATCCTTATCAGAGGTAAAGGTTACAGAAATGCGGTACGAAGAATCCTGGCCTTCAGAATCCTTAAGCACGTTTTCGCCCTTTTCACGAGCAATCGCAATACCCTTCAAGACATCGTTATTGACAAGTCCGGTCGTATCGACACGGAACTCTTCCGGATCCGGGTCTCCGTAGACCTTAGTCGTATCACCAACAGTAACCGTCACCACCTTCCTTAAGACCGTAAGAGTTCCCGCCACATAACTATTAACAACATAGTTCGTATTGGTCGGTTTCTTCTGGTCAAAGACAAGATCGTATTCACCAGCCGAGAGAGATTCCGTTTCGGACAAGCTCACGTGGATATCACCAAGATCGTCACCAGCAAGAAGATTGTCTGCAGTCCAAGTAAATTCGGTCGGAGTTTCATCGCCATAGGTGATGGTATCGGACTTTGCAGTCACAACCAAGGATCTCGGTTGGACCTGGAGGTAACCATCAGTAACTTCAAACGATACCTTCGTATAGTTGACCGAAGTATTCTTGAAGTCATCAGCCGTAAGTCCCATAAGGAACTTGCCCGCATTCATACCCGTTGCAATGGCATTTCCAGCAAATTCAACAAAGTCCAAGGAATAGGCTTCGCTGTTGCAAGTAATATCATAGCCTTTTACAGTCTGTTCCTTACCGTTATACTCGAGGGTGTCCACTTTACCCTTGATCGTCACGACAATTTTATCATCGTTCGGGAGGATCTTGAATTCACCATCGACGGTCGTAATATCATAGTTCGGATTTGCTTTGGCATTGACAGAAACCGTCACGGCGTACGTTGCGGCATCCTCGCCTTTTTCACGAGCGAGAACCACACCATCAAGGACATCCGATCCAACAAGAGTCTTGACCGTGTAAGTCAGTTCCGGATCCTTTTCACCGAACTTCTTAGAAATATCGTCAGCCGTCAACGTCACAGCCTTCGGATCAATCGTGAGGGTTCCGGCCTTGACCGTCATTACATAATTGGAGTTGGAACCTTCGGCAAAAGAAACTGCGATCTTGTAAGTACCAACGTTTTCACCCTTGGCTCGAGAAATCGTAGCCAGTTCAAGTTCTTCGTTTTCGGAAACAAGACCATCGACATCAAGCGTAAAGCTAGGATCCTTATCACCATAGGTTTTCTTGGCGTCATTGACCTTCACCGTAATATCCTTCGGATTCACAGTAAGCGTACCTGGAGTAATGGTCTTAAACTTATAGTTGGGATTGGAACCGTCCTTGATATTCATCGTAATATCGTACTTGCCAACATTTTCAAGACCTGTGCTAGAGCACTTCGCACAAACAGGAGAAGCATCCTGCAACTTGTCTTCGCCAACAAGCCCAGTCACCTCATAAGTGAATTTCGGCGTGGCTTCGCCATAAATCTTAGAAACGTTATCAACAGCTATAGTGAGTTCAGCCGGTACAATCGTAAGCGTTCCCGCAACGACCTGATCTACAATATATTCTTCAGTTTCAAGTGTTTCAACAGACACCGGAAGCTTATAACCGCCGGCATTTTCACCTTTCGGTCTCTCCAGACTGATTTCGCCTAAACCAAACTTATCGTATTCAGACGGGTCAACTTTTCCGTTTTTGTCATAAATTTCATATCCAAAATCCGGATCCTTTTCACCATAAACCTTGCCGTAATTACCCCCCACAACGGTAAGTTTCTTCTTGGTAATAGAAAGAGAACCTTTCCACACCGTAATTTCATAGTTTGGATAATCGAGTTTAATGCCAGCTTTCAAGCCAATATCGTACTTATAGGGAACACCAGAGGCATTGGCAATTTCTTCACCCTTATTCGGGCGTTCCAATTCAATAACAGAGGCCATTTCGCTCATGAAATTATCTACAGTATCTTTGCGAACGCCTTTAATTTCGTCCATTTTCCAAGTAAACTCAGGATCTGGCGACCCCATTTCCTTTTCGCAATTTTGCACACGAATGTTAATGGACTTTTGGATAATGTCAAATGTCTTTACGACACTAGTACCGTCAGGAAGCTTAACGGTAACAGAGCCAGCATCCGTACCAGCATTGATGTTTTTACCATAACTCACCGTATAGTCGGTAACTTCTTCACCGCCACACGAAACAGAAACAACTTCTGGAGAAATAACATCACCCGTAAAAACGCGGCTTCCGGATAATTCAACTTCACATGCGCTTGCCGCAAACGCACTTGAAAATCCTGCCGTAGCAGCAAGAGCTAGCAAAACAAACTTTTTTACCATATAACACTCTCTCTTTTTAGTCAATCCCAAGGAAAAATATATTTTTTTCCTTATTTTTTCAACTAGAACAAAGGATAAAGTGTTGTAAAAGGGTACTTTACAGAAAAAACCGCCCCCCAGAGGGGACGGTTCGTAAGATTTTCAGTGGAACTGAAGAGAATTACTTCCCAAAAGGAATTACTTCTCCGCGACCACCCAAACCTTGACCTGTGCTTCAACGTCGCTGAAGACCTTGACAGTCACGGTGTAAACACCGAGCTGCTTGATCGGTTCAGCAAGGTCGATCTGAGCACGAGAAACCT
>Ga0265300_10000766_pt1 | contig 33021 bp, 57 predicted proteins | sample AusTroGonzalo_MG_FD_193482 | JGI IMG/M metagenome (GOLD analysis project Ga0265300, IMG submission 193482) | Bovine rumen microbial communities from tropical cattle in Woodstock, Queensland, Australia - Gonzalo_03 | ecosystem: Host-associated > Mammals > Digestive system > Stomach > Rumen ...
CGTTTTTGAACATTTGTGATCTCCTCTCTGCCCTCTGTGGGGCTTGCCTTGTTTGATGTTGATCTAATATTAACACACGGTTTTTTATATGTCAATACATTTTTTGAAATTTTTTTAATTTTTTTTTATTGCAATGAAAAAGCCCTGTATTTACAGGGCTTCCCGGCATTTCATTTATCGAATCTTTCGTCTTTTATTGCTTTCAGATCATCAAGACTGATCCCAAAATCTTCACACGTGCCGCAGTCGCCTTTTTCAATATGCGGCATACTGTCTGCGCCGATTGCGTGAAAAATGCACTGCCCGGTTTCCCGGTTAAAAATCAGCGTGCGCTTGCTTTTTGTGGTATTATTCAACGCCCACATCTGCATCAATCCTGTGGTGATCCCGGTCATGGTGGTGTCGATTTTCCCGGTCTTTTTGCTACATCTGAAAAGTACATGAACATCCATTTTTACCATATTGTGTACTCCTTCCTGCCGTGTCCGGCGTGCTGTGTGATCTGTTGTGGCTTAATATTAACAGATCGAAAAACGCATGTCAATACTTTTTTGTAAAATTTTTGATTTTTTTTGATTTTGCTTTATCCGGGCGGCGTTTCTTCTATATAATGCGCCGAAAAAGTTGTATTGACCTGTAACAGAAAATACAAAAAAATGTTGACATAGACAATCCTATGATGTACTATAGCATTGTAGCACGGCACGCCATCCGGGGCTTCCGGCGGCGGCAGATCATACAGAAAAGAGGTGAGATCATGGCTTTAAGAGAAAAAATGCTCGAATACCGGGCGAAAAACAATCTTTCACAGCGCAAGGCGGCGGCGGCGGCAGGCATTACCCTGCAGACATGGTACAGCGTGGAGAATGGGTATCAGACTCCAAGCAAGTTGACCGAAAAGAAGATCCTGCTTGTGATCGATGGAAAGGAAGGTGTAGAAGAGTGAGGGCAAGTGTATCACAGATCAAGGCTTTTAAGGCGTGCCGGAGAGCGTGGTATTTCAAGTACAGCGAAAAGTTAGAGCCTGTGCAGGTTGCGGAATCATTACAGATCGGCAGAAAATATCACGCACTCCTTGAAACGCTTGAAAAAGGAGAGGAATTGCCGGAAGAGTACACAAAGGAATGTGCAATGGCAACGGCGTTCAAAAAGTATATTTTGCCGTATATCAAGGTTGTGGCGGTTGAAAAGGAACTGGAATTGCCTGTCGGTGATCATATCCTGCACGGTTTTGTTGATGGATTATCCGAGGATGGTTGCATCGTTGAACACAAGACAACAAGCATGGATATTTCCGAAGGTGGCGAGTATGAATATAATCTCTTATGGGATGAACAGGTACTTGCATATATGGCGTTGACTGGATCACGGAAAGTCTACTATACCGTATGCAAAAAGCCGACAATCCGGCTGAAGAAAAATGAAACTGATGAAGAATTTTTCAAGCGGATGGTTGAATGGTACGATGAAGATACTGATCAGAAAATAACGCTGTTTACTGTTGAAAGAACAGATGCGGAAGTCATTCAGTTTTTGCAAGATTTCTCTGATATTTGTGATGTGATGGAAAAGGCAAAGACATTGTACCGCAATACAGGTAATTGCACAAAGTTCGGGCGGCGTTGCGAGTATTCAAGTATCTGCCTGCATTACAGCCCGGATGAACAGTATATGGAATTCACGAAAGGAGAATGAGTTATGGCAATGTTTATGGAATTATCAAAAACCGAGATTAAAAACGTAGCGCACAAGCCGTGTCCGTTTTGTGGGAATACGAAATTATATATTTCGGAGCAGAAAAACTATGAGGAACTGTGTGATGAGAATGGTCATTCAATGTTATCTATTGAGTGCAAGGTTTGTAAGATGGACCTGAAAGAGTATGATATCCCGAATAATAATTACTGGCTTGGTGTTGGGTTACTGGTGGGTAAGTGGAATAGAAGAAATGAGGTGAAAGAAGATGCAGATTAAGAAAATTTCTGAAGATCTGAAAGCACCGTACACAGCACTTTTATACTGTGCGCCGGGTGTCGGTAAGTCAACCGCTATTGGTTCGATTGCGGAGCATTCTGAAGGTAATACGCTTGTGCTTGATGTGGATAGAACCGTTATGCGTACTCTTGCAAAGGGTGAGGTTGTGAAAGACACAAGCAAGATTATAGTTGCGGAAGTCGATAACATCCATACTTTTGATAGTTGGAAAAATCTGCTGAAAACAGAGATCAGCCCGGCTTTTCTGAAAGAGAATAATATCACAACGGTTGCCGTTGATAATATCAGTGAGTTGGAGCGTTGCATCCTGTCTGATCTTGGCGCACAGGGCAAAAATAAGGGTGTTCCTGCTATGGCTGATTATCAGTATATGCAGTTTCAGTTGGTAAATTCTCTCCGGCTGATGAAAACGTGGGGCGTAAATATCGTATGGACTGCTTGGGAAGATGTGCGTGAGATCGTTCAGCCGGACGGTTCAAAGTATTCGCAGTTTATTCCGAAAATCAGCGCAAAGATCGTTGATAATATTTGCGGATTATGTGATGTGGTAGGCAAGATCATGGTCAACAAAGAAGGCGTTCATGGTATAATACTTGAAGCCACACAGAGCATTTATGCGAAAAATCAGATTGATATGCGCAAGGGATGCCGGGTTGAAGAATTTACGAAATGGGGGGTAGAAAAATGATCCACTATATGAATCACAATGGTCGTTCATTATTAGAAATTAGTGGTGGTATAGATGATATTATTGCCGATACAGCATATATGATTCTGATTACCTATAATGAATTGCTGAAGAAGAATGGATGTGCGGCAGAGTTATACCGAGACTATTTCGAGAATTATTCAAAAAAGATTTTCGAGATTGATAATGTCAACAATGTAGATTCAAAGAACATTGACAGTCGCGAAAAAGCACTGGATGAATTGCTGAACGCACTTGAGAATGTTATGAAAAACAGAAAAAAGGGAGGTGATGATAATGCTTGAGATTGCTTTTATCCGTGGCAGTATGGACACGGTAAAGGATTTCACCGATTATGAAGTAGACGGAGACAACAAGGTGTTTTTTGTCTACAACGGTAAACAGGTAGTTGGCTTGTACAACTTGGAGCAGGTGTTGTATATCAAATTCATTAAGGAGGATTGAAAAAATGGCATGGGAATTTAAGAGAGAAGAAAGCACAAGTTTTGAGTTGATCCCGGTAGGAGATTACCGCATCCGTATCAAGTCTGCTGAAATGGCGGTCAGCAAGTCCGGCAAAAATATGATCGTTTTGCAGTTTGAAGTCAGCGGTCACGTAAGCATCCTGTATCATTACATCGTATTTATGCCGGACAAGCCGGAGATTACCAACAGAATGTTGACACAGTTCTACGATAGTTTCAAGGACATTCCCGAAGGTGACAACCACATTACAAACTGGGTAGGCAAGGTTGGAGCGTGCCACGTAAAGCACGAAATGTACAACGACAGCCCACAGGCAAAGATCCATTATTTCATCAAGGCAGACAAGCAGAACGAGTTGCCTGCTTGGGAAGAGCCGATGTTAGGCGGTAACAGTCAGCCGGATGTAAATGTTCCGGCAGGAGTGGATGAAGAGATTCCGTTCTAAAACGTAAATCTTGACAAATGTTCTGATTATGCTATAATAAGCATAGTCAGAACGAGTTAAGGAGGTGCTATATGGGATATTCACACGGTAAAAAATGGACGTTGGAAAACATCAAAAAAGAAGTATTGCAAGTATCGGGTAAATCCGGGTGTATGCCATCTTTCAAAATGATGGATGAATATACGGGAAATTCGGGGTTATCTAATGCCGTTTCAAAACACGGAGGGCATAAAAAAATCGCTGAAATGTTAAATCTTAAAATACAAAAAAGCGAAACAGAGTACGGTCGCAATTTTGAAATATATTGCCTGCACGAAATAGAAGATCGGTTTTTATATGAATGTGAGCAAATGACAGTAAGGCATCCGTATGATTTGCTTGTGGATGGATCAGTAAAAATTGATGTTAAGGCATCGAGAAAATTAAAATGTCATAACGGTCTTTCGTTTTCATTTAACCTCGAAAAGAAAAATCCGACTTGTGATATATTTGTTTGTTTCTGTATTGATAAGGACGAAATCATAAAAACATATATTATACCATCCTGCGTTTTGTCCGGCAAAAGTCAATTATCTGTTGGAATACAAAAAAGTATCTATGATAAATACCTTGACAGATGGGATTTAGTTAAAAAGTATGTTGAGTTTATGAAAGGTATGAGGGATGAATAACAAGCGTTTAGGCAATCAGTTTGAACGTGAGTTTTGCGATCTGTTGGCAAGCAGGGGATATTGGGTGCATTTCCTATCCCCTGCCCCTAATGGGGGACAGCCGTTTGATGTGATAGCGGTTAAGGGCGGCGAAGCGTATGTGTACGATTGCAAGACAAGCGTAAAAAGAAAATTCTCTATCCGGCGACTTGAATATAATCAGATATTTGCCTTTGAGCGATGGATAAAAGCCGGAAACAAAGTCCCTAGAATAGCAGTAAAATACGATAATCACATTTACATTGTGCATTATACAGTTTTGAAAGAACGTGAAACGATTGATCTATTGGAGGATGCTATATGTTGGCAATGATTTTGAGTTTATTACTTGGCATTGAAGCACCGCCGGAATTATCTTTGGAAGATCGTCAAAAAGTACGGTGTACGTGCTATTTGCCGACAGGCAATAAAACGTATGATGGTACTGTACCGTATTTTGGTGTATGCGCAAGTAACAAAGATCATTTAGGTGATATTTGCCTTGTGTGGACGATGGAAGGTGAGTGGATCGGCTATTTTGAATGCCGGGATATTGGCGGTAATCGTAAGTTGCGAAACGGTACGGCGATTGATATTTTTCAGCCGGATATGCAGGCGGCTAAAGAATGGATCGCTACATATGGTGATTATGTACAGATAATTTGGGTAGATGCGGAGGGATGAAACGTGCTTACACAAAAAGAATACAGGGATATACGCATTGCAAAGGCTATGGCGGCAGGTAAATGTTATCTGTGTGGAAATCCTAGGGATGATGATAAAAAGGCGTGCAGTGCCTGTCGTAAAAAACATTATGATCTATACGGAAATAATAAGAGTATACCGATGCGAGAACACAAGCCGCCGAAAAAGCCGAAATATACTTTTGATCAGATGTGCCGGATGGCAAAGGAAAGGGGTATCAGTTATGGGCTTCTTGTCGCAGAAATGGAACGATGAAAAGGCATGGGCTAAATGGCGTAATAAATACAAGGTCGTGATCAGATGTCCGAGATGCAATGCCCGGCATTATCCGAACAGAACAGACAATAAAAAGATGGATGAAACCGGGCAGTATTGCGTATATTGTGGCTGTGGTCATAAGTATTTTGTTGTAGATGGGGCAACAAATCTGTATATCAAGGAGAACCGTAATGAGCAGTAGATTTCATAGGGGCAAAAATGGACTTGAAAAAGCCATTGTAAACAGGATTGTGGAAGATTATACTCCACGTTTGCTATCATCATTTGCATTGACATTATATGAAAGTACCGATATGAGCATTGATGATATTAAATATACGATGGAGCAGTGTGATCAGTTATGGCGTAGGGCGCAAGCGGAAGGTTGGGATATTCGCAAAAATTGTTTGGAACTTACGGGCATTGATGTGATGCACTGGAGAGAAGCCGGAAACATTCAGTTTGAAGAAGGCGGTGATCAAAATGAAACAGGATGAACTTGATAAAGCATTGCACGATTGTATGACAACGATATGGAAAGCATACAGATCCGGCAATGTAAAAGAGTTTAATTCCTGTTTTCAAGGTTTGTATGATAAGTATGATGATCAAGCGATTTTGAGTTTTATATCAGGAATGGGTATGGGGCTTGCCCCGGCAGTAAACAGGAGGGTGTTGTATGGTACGAGTAGGGAGTGAAGTAAAATTTAAAGGTGAGAATGAAAGACCGTTTTTGATCACAAGAATGGACAATCATACAGGTTACGTGATAGCAGATGGTATCTATCACGATGGATGTACATTGATGGATGTGGAAATAAAAACTGGCAGTGAATGGCTTGTAGAAGAAACAGGCAAAGAATATATGAATATCATAAAAGCGATTGCGGAAATGGGGGATGCAAAATGACAATAGAGAATGTAAATGCAATACTTATAGATGAAATAACAGATAATCAAAGTCACGCTACGAGTGAAAAAGATGAATGTTTATATGCTCTTGCTTTTAATGATGGACTTATTCAAATGGCAAATCGAATTATCGAAAGATTGAGAGAAGAGGAGGTGATACAGAATGACACTTGATGAGGCAATCAATATACTAAAGCAATACGTAGACTATGATAATCCAGATGTGCCGGACTTTTACACAATGGAAGAGGCTATCGAAGTTGTTATCAAAGCACTTGAGCAACAGCCTTGTGAGGATGCTATCAGCAGAACGGCGGTGCTTGAATTAGTAGCAGATTACGATTTAAGTATGGGGCAAGTTGTTAAAGGCATTCATGCGTTACCATCCGTATCACCGATGCCAAAGATGGGGAAATGTAAGGATTGTAAATACTTTGAATATGATAGCTGGGCAAAGGTTAATGGAATACCACTTATAGTAGCACACGAAATCTGTAAAAGATGGGGTGATGGATGTAAGACAAAGGAAGATGGGTATTGTTTCCTATTCGAGTCAAAGATGCAGGAGGTGCAGAATGAAACTAATAATTGATATATCCAAAGACAGATATGATGAAATCATGGCTATGGATTGGGTAAATGGCAGACTATTCTTTGATGAGGAACTCAGAGCAATCCATGATGGTATACCGCAGATGGCAGAGCGGTGGATTCCTGTTAGTGAGAGATTGCCCGAAGAGGACGGAGAATATTTGGCTACAATCTATGACATGGATGAAAACTATGAATACATTGATATAGCAGAGTTAGGGGATGGTAAATGGTGTTATAAACCCTATATATTAGTTAAGGCATGGATGCCGTTGCCGAAGCCGTACAAGGCAGAAAGTGAGGATAAGGAATGACACTTGATAAAGCGATAGAGATATATGAAAAAGGCGCAAAACTTACTTGGAACGGAAAGCCTACTGTTGAAGCCGAAGAATGTCAGCAGATGGTGGAATGGCTGAAAGAACTACAAGCCCACAGAGAAGCTTGGGGGAAGATAACAGCGGAGATACAAGATAGATCATTTGAAAACCCAATGATGAATCCTATTTTTACGATGAGCGAAATCTATGAAATTATAGATAAGTACAAACCAAAGGAAGGTGATACAGAATGATACCGATGGTTGAAGAATACGAGTGGTGTTGGAATTTTGGAACATATTTGGGTGCGGCGTGTGAGTTATGCCCACACCGGGCGGAATGCAGTGCAGGGGGTGACGATGATGATGAAGAAGATGATCGAAAATAGTTGTGATGGTTGCGAGTATTACGATTCCGAGGACGATGTTTGCAAGGCATTTTCCTGCAATCCGTTTGAATGCGATCTGCCGTTACCTTGCGAGGAGGGATATGATGAAAATCAGAGTAAAAAATCAGTTGATAATATATGATCCGATTCCGGCGGTGCGTGCATACTGTGAAAAAAATCTGATCATAGACAATCCCGATTATTACAAGTTAGAAAAGATGGGGAAATGGACAGGAAACACGCCGAAAAAGTTATATCTGTATGAAGCCATAGCACACGACATAAAGATGCCGTTCGGTTGTCTGAATGATCTGTGGAAAATACACCCGGTAAAGGATGATTATATTTTCGATATTTCGCCTGTAAGAGAAACAGAGTATAAAAGTAATATAAATCTATACCCATATCAAGAAAACGCTGTCACGGCGGCGATAAAGGGCAAAAACGGCATACTGGTGATGCCTTGCGGATCGGGGAAAACGCAATGCGGTCTTGAAATTATCGCACGTATCGGCGGCAGGGCGTTATGGTTGACACACACACAGGATCTTTTAAATCAAAGCAAACAGCGTGCAGAAAAAGTGTTATCACAGGGCGGCTATGGTACGATTACGGCAGGCAAGATCAATGTAGGAAGTACGATCACTTTTGCAACAGTTCAGACGATGGCAAAAATTGACTTAAACAGTCTGCGTGATACGTTTGATGTGATCATTGTTGATGAAGCACAGCACTGCGCCGGAACACCTACAAGAGTGACACAATTTTACAAGGTGATCAGTAATCTTTCAGCACGGTACAAAATCGGATTGACAGCAACGCCGAAACGTGCGGATGGTTTGCAGTGCGCTATGTTCGCATTGCTTGGTCAGAAATTGCATGAGGTCAGCCGTGAAGAGGTAGCGCACACTACTTGCCCGGTCAGAGTGTTGAAAGTAGATACAAACTGGATGCCGGATTATGAATGCATCTTGATGGGTGATGGTACAATCGATTATAGCAAAGTAATTGATGCTATGATACACGATGCTATGCGGTATGATAAAGTATTGGAACAGTTACGGTATTTATCTTCTATGCCTACAATGGTGCTTGCAAACAGGGTGGAATATCTGAAAAAAATGTGCGATGATTACAACCGCTATCAGTACGGCACTGCAGTCTGCATATCCGGCGCAGGACAAAGCAAAAAAGCAAAGGAAGAGCGCAAAAAGGCACTTGAAGCGTTGAATACTGGTGAGATCGATTGCATTTTTGCCACATATCAGCTTGCAAAGGAGGGCTTGGATGTGCCAAACTTATGCTATGTGGTATTTGCAACGCCGGAACAGGATTCGACAACGGTTATTCAATCTGTGGGGCGTGTAGGGCGTAAAGCGGATGGTAAGGATTATGGCACGGTGATTGATTTTGTTGATCTGTTTGGGCTGTATCAAGGTTATTGGAAAAAGCGTAAAGGATATTACAAGAAAATAGGTGCGGAGGTAGTAGAATAATGCCAGTAAGAAAAGTAAAAGGCGGCTATAAGTACGGTACATCCGGCAAGGTGTATAAGCGCAAGTCAGATGCCGCAAAACAAGGCAGAGCGATCAGAGCATCACAAGCAAGGAGGAAAAAGAAAAAATGATCCCGGAATGGAATAGTTTTGTATGTGGTGATTGTATGGATTATCTAAAAGAATTTCCCGATAATTATTTTGACCTTTCCATAGTGGATCCTCCGTATGGCGGCGTTACGCAGGGAGGATATATGTCAAATAAGATGGGCGGCGGTGTTGCAAAGAACAGGAATGATTATCATCTTGGCGTATGGCAATACGGCAGACCGTCTGATGATTATTTCAAGGAACTGTTAAGAGTATCGAAAAATCAGATCATTTGGGGCGGCAATTATTACGCATCGTTATTGCCGGATTCACAGGGATGGATTGTGTGGGATAAGGAAAAGCCGGAAGGTGTTTCATTTGCTGATGCTGAACTGGCATGGACTTCGTTTGATGTTGCAACACGGATTTTCAAGTTTGCGTGGAATGGTATGTTACAGGGCGATATGAAAAACAAGGAAGCAAAGATCCATCCAACGCAAAAACCTGTCCGGCTATATGAGTGGGTGCTTTCCCGGTATGCAAAGGACGGCGATACAATCCTTGATACTCATGTCGGTTCGGGATCATCGCTGATCGCTTGTCACGAAACAGATCACAAGTACATCGGATTTGAGATTGATCCAGTCTATTACGAAAAGGCAAAACAGCGGATTGATGAAGCATCGTCACAGGTCAATATTTTTCAGTTATGCAACATGGAGCAGATGGATATTTCACAGTATTGACTTTTATTGCATTATAGTATATTATCGTGGTATGGAGGAATGCAATATGGCTGATCGTGTAGAAAAAGGGTATAGCATTGTGGAAGCGGCTGAAGCCCTTGGTGTAAAGGTTTCAACGCTCCGGCGTTGGGCGCAGGCAGGCAAAATACAGGCAAGTCAGATCCCCGGCTCACGCCGTTGGCTGATCCTCGAATCTGAAATAAAACGCCTGCAAAGCAAGGCATAAAAAGCCCCGGCATTTTGCCGGGGTATTTTTCACATTGTTTCAATATATCCGGCGATGCCGGGCAGAATGATAAAAACGATAATTGCAACAATGGCGTAAAGTACATTTTTTAATTTTCCCATTTTTCGCTCCTCTCATATTATCGGCAAAATACATCCAACAAACTGATCATAGACAAAAACGTAAACAGGGTTTTTCTTGCCTTTACAGAAAAACTGTTTTTCATCCATCGATGAAAAATAACTGTAATACTTTTCATCGATCTTGATTTCATCCCCGGCGGCAGTCGTGAAAATATGTACTTTTGTTTTTGCCCCGGTGATCTGTCGTGTTGTCATGCTGTCGGTCAGTCGTTCCGATTGATCATAGAATGACGGCATCATTTTCTCGAATGTCTGCGGCTGTAATATACGCACGCCGCAGTCGTCCTGTGCTTTCACGAAACACATTGTTTCCGGCACGGCGGCTAAAAAATGACCGTCAGATAAAATGATCATTTTTTTCTCTTCGCTATGGCTGTAAATCCAGTCATTGTGTTTTGTCCTGTCGTGCGAAGTTTTCAACGCCGCCGTCAAAAAGTCCTTTTGTACCTTGTCAAAATTCAAGATCATGATTTTTTCCTCCTGTGTGCTGTGTTGATCTCTGTGTGCTGTGTGTTGTTGTCAATGTTCTGCTATGCTCTGTATTTTTCATGACGGCTTGCAACGTCCATAGGCTACATTATAGCCGCCGCCTATCATCCCGGGCGGCAGGGGCTTTATGCTACTTCAAAAAATCCGATGCTCTTGAAAATTTCAAGTGCGGCGTTTGCCTGTTCATCTGTCATAGGTCTGCTCCAAATAAGCGGCAGTCTGAATTTACTTGTATCTTCTACAGTCACCTGCGCCATGTTGCTGTTTGCCATATATCTGATAGACATTTTATAACTGCCGAATCCTTCAGTGATGATCTTTTCTTTTCTGTTTTCCCAATAAGGCTTATTCATTTTCTATGATCTCCTTCCTGTGTGCTGTGATTGATTTGTTGTGTTGATCATACACCCGGCGAAAATATATGTCAATACTTTTTTGTAAAAAAAATTAAAAAAATTTCAAAAAAATTCAAAAAATGTATTGACAAGCAAAATTCTATATGATATTATGATCTCAACATCAACACAGGGCATAAAGCCCACAAATGAAAGAGAGGTATTCAATATGGCATATTTCACAAATTGCAAGACCGCTGAAGAACTGAAAACAGCATACCGCAAGGCGGCGATGAAGTTGCATCCCGACAACGGCGGCAACGAAGAAGAGTTCAAGACAATGCAGGCAGAGTTCTCTAAAATGTTTGATCGTCTGAAGAACGTACACGCAAGCAAAGACGGCGGCACATATGAAAAGACTGGCGAATATGCAACGCACGAAACCGCCGAAGAGTTCATGAACATCATCAACACCCTGTTGACTTTCCCGGGCTTAAATGTTGAATTGTGCGGCAGTTGGGTATGGGTAAGCGGCGACACAAAGCAGTACAAAGATCAGTTAAAAGAACTGGGTTGCAAGTGGTCAGCAAATAAAAAAATGTGGTATTGGCAGAACGATGGCAAGCGCAAGCACCACAAAAAAGCATGGTCGATTGATCAGATCCGCAATACATACGGCAGTACAAAATTTCAGCAGGCGCAGTACAAAGAACTTGAAACAGCATAAAGCACCAACACAAGCCCGGGCATACAAGCCCGGGCATTATCACACAGAAAAGGGGTACACAGAATGCACAGAAAATACGGCGAAATAGATACACAGGCGGCAGAGAGATATATCACAGAATGCAGAGCGGCGGCAGGGCTTTTCCCTGCCCTGCGGCGTGTCTTATTGGCGTTTGATGGTAAAATATACAACAAGCGTTTTGAAACGGCTTTACAGGCTGAAATAGGGCGCATATACGCCGAAAAGAAAACAAACGGCGACAGGCAAGTTTTGAATGTATGGTACTATTCTGAATCCGGCGAATATATGACAATCTTGTGGTGTGATCTTCCCGGCGACAAGCGCATAAATGCCGCCGAACTGATACAGGCGGCGGCGAATAAGCGTGCCGAATATCTGAAAAAAGCAGACCACATGACACAGATCATCCCGACAATCGAAACACGGCGACAGCAAATAGAACTTCTGAAAAATCAGCTTGCAGGCGTGCTGTATGATCTTACATACACAGAAAAAGAGATTTTCGGGCTACATCAAAGAATCTCCCGGGGCTGATGATCATCCCGGGCGCATCCCCCGGCGGCGTGCGTGTCGTCCGGGGGCTTTTTGTGTCTTGTGTGATCCGTCCGGGGCGGCAGGCGGCGGCGACAGGGGCGGTTATATTGACACGCAATGTATTTAAGTGTATTATAGTGATAGTTAAAACAGGCGGCAGATTTTGCTATAATAAAGCAAAATCTATGAAAGGAGGGCATTGTCATGAGATCAGCAATTTCTCGTACTGGTAGCCGCATCGGTGGCTCTAGCAGGACTACTGTTTCTTTTAACAGAGGTCGTGGCGGTCGTGGTGGCAGTGGTGGTTCCGGCGGATCGGGGGGCTGATAATGTCTACCGTTCTTTTTGACACCATCAAAACGCAAGCAAAGATCACGGATTCTGTTATCGTTGCCTTTAGTGGCGGTAAAGAATCCGTGGTTGTGCTTGATTTATGTTTTCGCTATTTCAAAAACGTGCGCCCATTTTTTATGTATATCTGCCCGGACTTATCCTTTCAAGAGCGTACGTTGGAATGGTACGAAAAAAAATATCAGACCGAAATCATACGGTTGCCGCACATGGATGTTTCTGAATTTTTCCGCTATGGATCATTCCGCTGTGCAGATCCTACTTTCCCAGTTGTTTCAATCAATGACATATACAAGTACATCCGGCTTGAAACGGATATATGGTGGATCGCCGCCGGGGAGCGAATTGATGATTCCATCGTGCGCCGGGCTATGATGAAAAAATCCGGCTCTATCGATGTACAAAGGGGGCGGCTCTACCCTGTGTCGATGTGGAAGAAAAAAGAGATCATAGATTATATCAAGTTCCACAATCTGTATTTAGGCGCAGACAGCAGAAAAATGGGCTTTTCGTTTAAGTCGTTATGGGGAAAAGAGTTATTGATGGTCAAAAACTACTTCCCGGATGATTATCAAAAGATCCTGCGCCTTTATCCGTTTGCCGCCGCAGGTGTTAAGAGAGAGGAGATGTTGTTGCAAAATGGCGAAGAGTAAATATCAGTCATACGATACCGAAACAATCAGCAGGGATATGATCAAGAATGCGCCGTACAATCCACGCATTATGGATGAAAAGGCAAAAAAAACGCCTGCGGCAGAACATCGCAAAACACGGTCTTGTCGCCGCCCTTACGTGGAACAAGCGCACAGGCAATCTTGTCGGTGGGCATCAGCGTTTGGAGCAGTTGGATGCGCTTGAAAAATCCAAAGACTATGATTTGACTGTTTGTGTTGTTGATGTGGATGAAAGAGAAGAAGCGGCTCTGAATGTCCAGTTAAACAACCCATCTATGCAGGGTGAGTGGGATCTCGATAAACTGGCAAATATGGCAGAAGAATTTGATCTTGATCTCTCCGCTGATATGGGCTTTACTGAATCCGATATTGATTTTATGTTTGAAGGCGATGATCGCTTTTCGCAGTTATTTGAAACGCAAGAAGGCGAAAATATGAGGGGTGATCTTGACAAGGTAAAGGAAGCCCGGAAAAAATCGGTTGAAAATTTGAAAGACAGAAACAACATAAACTGGTACACTGTGATCGTGTTTGAGAATGAAGAAGATCGCAACAACTTTATGCGTGAAATCTCCATCCCCAAGCACGAACAGTACATAACTGAAGAACAGGTGCGCCGCATCAAACAAAAATAGGCTCGTAAATTTCGTGATAGATTTTTTCGTCCTCTTCGTCTGATTCCGGCTCTGCTATATACTCGATGTCGCCGTCATAATTCCATAGCGACAACCTGCCCTTTAACGGTATCGGGCGAATGTAGCGCACGTTCTCCAGTTTCCAAGCATAAAGCCCCGGTTCAAAACCGCTTTCACGTATCATCGCATCTTTACAGTGCTTTTTCTCAAAATCGAAAATGTCTGTAAGCGTGACTACACATAAAGCGTGACCCGGTATCGTGTCCTTGACCTTATGCTGTGTACTACAGATCAATATATCTCCTCTGTAGTCGGTTTTCCATGATCTGATCTCCAATGTTTTCTTTTTGGCAAAGATCATCATGGCAGGTTCGGGGTGAATCGATAGTGCTTTCATACAATATGCTCCTTTCAATGTACAGGCAATAAACGCCCTATGTGGCTATATAATAGCATATAAAATCGTAAATGTCAATACATTTTTGTAATAATTATAACAGGTCGAAAAGGTGGTGATCTTATGGCAAGAAGAGGTAAGTATGAAGAATGGCTTGAAAAAGACAAACTGATCTTGCTTGAAGGTTGGCGGCGTGACGGTCTGCGATATGATCAAATAGCCGCAAACATCGGTATAAATGAAGCAACGCTCTATGAATGGGTAAACAAGTACGACAAGATAGCCGAGGCGTTAAAAAAGGGCGAGGAAGTCTGTGTTTATGAGGTCGAAAATGCCCTGTACAAAGCCGCTATCGGGTATGATGTGGTAGAATCTGAACAGATTGAAACAGAAATGCCGGATGGATCAATTACAACGCAGAAAAGAATGCGCAAACGGCATATACCGCCGTCAGTTGGTGCAATCTGTTTTATTCTGAAAAACCGCAGATCATCCAAGTGGCAGGATAAGCCTACTGTGATCGATACAACCGCACTTGATAAACTCGACAGCATCTTGAAAGAAGCAAGGGAGGCGGCTGAAAAGGATGTTCAGCAAGAAACAGAATGAGTTCATAGTAAATGCAACTCACAGATACAATTTCAAAGTCGGCGCAGTGCGTTCCGGGAAATCCTATGTCGATATAGCGCAGATCGTTCCGTCACGACTTCGGGCGGTCAAGGATCTTGATGGTCTGAATTTTATCATAGGCGTTTCAAAGGAAACCATAGAACGAAACGTGCTTCAGCCGATGCGTGAAATTTATACAAGTGCCATTGTGGGTACGATCAATAGCAGGAACATTGCGAATGTGTGCGGTGTTCCTGTCTATTGTATTGGCGCAGAGAAAATATCACAGCTTGCAAAAATACAGGGTGCTTCGATCAAGTATTGCTATGGTGACGAGATAGCAAAGTGGAATCCCGAAATTTTTACGATGCTTCAATCACGACTTGACAAGCCGTATTCTAAAATGGACGGTGCTTGCAACCCGGAATATCCCGGTCACTGGTTAAAGCAGTTTATTGATCGTGACGACATTGATCTTTACGTGCAAAAATACAAAATTTTTGATAACCCTTTTTTGTCAAAAGAATTTGTCGAAAATCTGTGTAAAGAGTATGCCGGAACTGTCTATTATGGGCGGTATATTGAAGGCGAGTGGACACTTGCAGAAGGTCTGATCTATCCTATGTATAATGATGCGATCAAAGAGCCGCCGGAGGGCGTTCAACCGACTGAATATTGCTTATCGATGGACTACGGAACTATGAACGCATTCGCAGGGCTTTTGTTTGCAAAGTACAATGATGTGTGGTACGCTATCCGTGAATACTACTACTCCGGGCGTGATACAGGAAAACAAAAAACCGATGAAGAATACGCAAGAGATATTGATGCGTGGATTGCCGATATTTTACCCGGTGAGAGAATCACAACGATCATAGATCCGTCTGCGGCATCTTTTATTGCATTATTACGCAAGAGAGATCACAGGTACAAGGTGCTTCCGGCTGATAATGATGTATTGGATGGCATACGAGAAACCGCAAACGCTATGTTTAATGGTTATATAGCGATCAGCCCAAAATTGAAAAATTGGGTAAAAGAAGCAGGCGGTTATGTGTGGGATGATAAATGCATCGATGATAGACCGCTGAAAGAAAATGATCACTTGATGGATGCTATGAGATACTTTGTAAAAACCAAATATATTATACGCAAAAATTTAAGGAGGTAAAAAATGCTTACCTATCAAGACTTACAAAAAGTGGGTGACGATGAAGAAAAGCGCACGATGTTTGTATACAGCGTTATTTCACAGCATAAAATGACGGATCTATATAAAAATGCTGTTATCGCTGATGAATACGACAAACAGCAAAACCGCACAATCGTCAATTATCAGAAATTGCTTTATACAATGTCCGGGGAATCAGTGCCGGATAACTACTCCGCAAATTACAAGCTGTGTTCCAATTTTTTCAATCGATTTGTAACACAGCAGAATCAGTATTTACTTTCAAATGGCGTAACGTGGCAGGATGAAAGTACAGGCGAAACACTCGGTAAAGACTTTGATTATCAGTTGCAGAAACTGGGGCGTAAATCTCTTGTCGGCGGCGTTGCTTTTGGCTTTTGGAATCTTGATCACATGGAACCGTTCTCTGTTATGGAATTTGCTCCGCTTTATGACGAAGAGAATGGTGCTTTAATGGCAGGCGTTCGGTGGTGGCAGGTTGATGAAACAAAACCGCTCCGGGCAACACTCTATGAGATTGACGGATATACCAACTATATGTGGTCAAACTCTGAAAAGGGTCAGATCATCAAACCGAAGCAAAAATATATTTTAAAAACACGCACAAATAAGGTTGACGGAACTGAAATTTATGACGGCGAAAACTATCCCGGCTTCCCTATTATTCCGATGTGGGGCAATCCGAAAAAGCAAAGTGAATTGATCGGCATCCGTGAAAATATCGATGCTTACGACTTAATTAAATCTGGATTTGCTAATGATCTTGACGATGCAAGTCAGATTTATTGGACGATTCAGAATGCAGGCGGTATGGATGATGTAGACCTTGCGAAATTCCTTGAAAGAATGAAAACTGTGAAAGCGGCTGTTGTTGAAGAAAACGGCGCAACCGCTGAAAGTCATACGATTGATGTGCCGTATAATGCAAGAGAAACGATCTTGATGCGCTTGCGGAATGATCTTTACGATGATTATATGGCACTCGATACAAAAGAGATTGCCAACGGCGCAACGACAGCAACACAGATCAAAGCGGCTTATGAACCGATGAACAGCAAAGCGGATCAGTACGAGTATTGCGTTATTGATTTCTTAAATCGTCTTTTAACTATTGTGGGAATTGATGATCAGCCGACCTTTACCCGGTCAACCATTGTCAATACATCCGAAAATATAATGATGATTTTACAATCCGCTGAATACTTGCCGCAGGAATATGTGACGGAAAAAATGCTGAATCTGTTGGGTGACGGTGACAGAGTAGAAGAGATCCTTGAACAGATGCAGAATGAAGAAATGTCACAGTTTATGGCTGAAGGTGACGAAACCGGGGAAATGATGTCCGGCGGTGAATCCGGCGAATCTATCGATGAAAATGAGGTGATCGATACGGCAGAAGATGTAAAGGGGCAACCGCTGAACGGTGCGCAGACACAAAGCCTTATTATGATTATGACAAATCTTGCGGAGGACAAGCTGAACGAAAACCAAGCAATCAATATGATCGCTACAGCAATCGGTATCAGCAAAAAAGAAGCCCGGGCGATTGTCGAAGGAACGATGGACGAGGATCAACCGCAGGGCGGCGATGGTGGCGAGAGTGCCGCACTTGCCGACTATGGCAACGAAGTTATATCACAATTAGAGAAATTGTTGGAGGAGTTCTGATATGGCGAATGTTGATTATGATCCTGTCAAAGCCCATGAATATTATATGAAACACCGCCAGTTAAAAGGGCGGCATTCTACCAAGGGATTTGATGATAATAAAAAGGCGCAGTGGGCTTATGCACGGCAACAGTTGAAAGAACAGTACAAAGCAGAGAGAGATCAGATCACAGATGATAAATCTGCATTAAATCTTGCAATTTCCGAGCGTGTCAAGGAACAGAAAAAACAGTTGTCAGAACAGACAAACTCCAAAATTGAAGCCCTGCGGCAACAATTAAAGAGTATGCCAAAAGAACAGCGTGCGCAGATGAAAGAAAAGATCAAGGAAACAATATCCGGCTTGCGTGACAAATTGAAAGATGCGAAAACCGCCGTTTCTGATGCAGGCAAGGCGGTTAAAGAGGACGTTAAAACGCAGACTGAAGAACGCCGGGCGGCGGCTAAAGAACAGCACGAAAAAGACCTTGACGAAGCATACAACAAGATCAAAGGTAAATAATCTATGGATCGGATGCAAAAAGAAACGGATGCCGAATTGATCGAACTTGAAAAGCGGCTGAAAAGAGAATACAAAAAAGCACAAAAAGAGGTTGAGGAGCGTGCGGTAGAGTATTTCAAGGCGTTTCAAGATCGTGACAATGCGATGTTGATGCGATTGCGTGAGGGCAAAATTACAGCGGATGAATATTACCGATGGCGGCAGAATCAAATGCTGACTGGTAATCGTTGGGTGTCCTTGCGTGATCGTTTGGCAAGCGATTATGTGACTGCGAATGTACGTGCTTCCGGGATGATCAACGAACACCTGTATAACACCTATGCAGAGAACTTTAATTATCAAGCGTTTCTTGCTGAACGTGAAGGGCGCATAGAAACTACGTTTTCTCTGTATGATAAAGATGCCGTAAGACAAGCACTAAAGGAAACGCCGGATCTGATCACCACATCGCAAGTCAATATACCAAAAAATCAGCGATGGAATGCGCAAAAAGTAACAAGCGCACTGACACAGGGCATTCTGCAGGGTGATAGTATCGGGCATATTGCGAACCGTCTGCAGTCTGTCACAAATATGAACCGAAATGCGGCGATCAGAAACGCCCGGACACTGACTACAGGCGCAGAAAACGGTGGGCGGTTCTCCTGTTCACAACGCCTTGAAAAACTGGGTGTACAACAGCAAAAACAATGGATGGCTACTCTTGATAAGCGTACACGTGATTCACACAGGCGGCTTGATGGTGAAATTGTTGACATGGATCAGCCTTTTTCTAACGGATTGATGTACCCGGGTGATCCCGATATGATGCACCAAAAACCCGAAGAAGTCTATAACTGCCGCTGTCGATACGTGACACAGTTCAAGAATTTTCCGAGTACATTTGAGCGAAGCACAGATGCGCTTGGGGAAAGTTATGAGGATTGGAAACGTGGCAAAAATTCAAATGAAAGTAAATGATCATACGCCGGAACTGATCAAACATAAGGATGAACTGGTGCAAATTGCGCTTGAAATCATCGGTACAAAATGCGCCGATTATGCCGCTATGAATTTAGAGCGAAACCCCCGGCGAGTTGATACAGGACGGCTGAAAAACAGTCTGACACACGAAGTTGTGCCGGATGAAGCGATGGTAGAGATCGGCACAAATGTTGAGTATGCCGTTTATGTCGAATACGGCACAGGAAAGTATGCTTCAAACGGCGGAGGGCGGTCAACACCGTGGCTTTTTCAAGACAGTAAAGGGGAATTTCATATCACAAGCGGTATGAAACCGAACCATTTTTTGAGAGATGCCCTGCAAGATCATAAAAAAGAATACAAGGAAATTGCAGAAGCCGTGCTAGATGGTAAATTGTGAAAATTCTGTGAATTTTAGTATTTTTTTGTATCGGCTGATCTGTTCAGCCGATATTTTTTGATCAAAAAATTGTGAACATTTTGTGAACTTTTCGCCTTTTTTAATCCCTAACCAAAATTAGCCAACACTTACCTGTACTAAAAAATTACAGAACGGATGTTTGTCGAACGTCTGTTCTTTTGGTATTTATTTATAATATATTATATATTTATGTATTTTTTTGTATGAACCAATGAATCATTTTGATACAAAAAGGAAAAGTCCTCATGAGAGAAAAAAATATTGAAAAAAGTTTCTAAAATGCGGTAAAATGCATCATTCTGAAAAAATCATACACAGATTGACAAAAAGAAGAAAAAATGCTAGGCTAGGCATCAAAGGGATAAAGCACGTTCCCGGATCAAAAATCTAATGGCGAAGCAACGCCACCGAAGCAAAGGAGATTATCTTATGGCACTTTCAAGAAAAATGTTAGCGGCGATGGACATTCCGGCTGAAAAGATTGACGAGATCATTTCGGCGCACACGGAAACAGTATCAGCGATCAAAGAGGAAAAAGAAGCCCTTAAAGCTGATTCCGACAGGCTGAAAACTGTGGAAAAGGAACTGGAAACCGCAAAGGCTGAACTTGAAAAATTCAAGTCCGGCGACTGGGAGAAAAAGTACACGGATCTGAAATCCGAGTATGACGGTTACAAAGAGAATGTGAAAGCAAAAGAAACGACTGCGGCGAAAACAGCGGCATACAAAAAGCTGTTACAGGAAGCCGGGATCTCTGAAAAGCGTTTCGATGTGATCTTGAAAGTAACAAATCTCAAAGACATTGAGCTTGAAAGCGATGGAACTGTGAAGGATGCCGAAAAGCTGACTGAAGGTATCAAGTCTGAATGGGCTGATTTTATTACCACAGAAGGCAAAAAAGGTGCGGAAACCGCAAAACCGCCTGCAAATAACGGCGGCGATGTGAAAAAACCGAGCCGTGCGGCACAGTTAGTGGCAAAGTATCAAGAAGAGCATTACGGAAAAGCAAAGGAGGAATGATCATGGCTTTTATCGGTGCAAAAAAGGATGGAACTACATACGCTCCGGGCTATTTCTTGGCTTACAACGATGAAAATGTGGTTCGTGAAACGAGAGAGTTTGCGCAGAGTAGCGCACTTGTGAAAACTACGGATGAAGGCGGCAAGTACGTTCCGGCAGGTACGGCTTATCCGTCAAACGATAGCAACGCAGTTGGTATCGCATACGAGGATGTCGATGTGACTGTAGGAAATATGCCGGGATCTGTTGTAACGAAGGGTATCGTTTACGAAGATCGTCTTGCTGTAACCGGGGCAAACTATAGCGCAGTTACGCTGAAAAATCTTGTTTCCCCGAAGGCACAGGGATGGTATGAGAGTGACGGACAGTTAGAGCCGACCTATACTCTGTCTACGGATGAAACTGTGAATACATCCAAGACCTACTACGAGAAGGACGGCGATGAATACAGCGCAGTTTCTGACTATGCGGCTGTTCTGAACCCGAGCGCAGAAGGATGGTACGAGAGTGACGGCGGCACTGGATATGAGCTGTCTACTGATACCGAGGGCGACAGTTCCAAGACTTACTACGAAAAGTCTGATGTGCGCCTGTCTGATAATGCAAAGACCGCACTGGAAGCACTGGGATTCAAGTTCATTGCTACTGCTCCGGCAGTTACAAGACCGTACTAAAGGAGGGTATGAAAAATGGCAGTTAAGTGGGAAGATAACGTACAGGGAAAAGTTCTGAAAGAGGATTGGTTGGAGATCGGTTCGCAGGTTCCTACCCGGCAGACAGATCCGATTGATAGTCTTTTCGGTGATGTAAAGACTGACAATCTCGTTGCAAAGTGGGAAAGCATCGCTTCCGAGTATTCGATCCCGGTTATGGCACAGTTCCACAGCTTTGATTCTGAATCTCACAAGGCTCTGCGTGCGCCGATCGATACTCACAATATCGAGAAGGGATTGATCAAGGAAAAGATCAATCAGTCCGAGCGTATGCGTGCGCTGATGCGTGCAGGTGTACAGGGTGATGAAGCTCTGTATGATTACGTTATGAATGACGGAATCAACCTTGCGGATCGCATTATTACCCGTACAAAGGTTGCAAAGAATGAACTGTTGGCGACTGGTAAGGTAACGATCAAGGAAAACAATCTGAATCTTGAAGTTGACTATGGCGTTCCGGCGGCACAGACTGCTTTCAGTCTTGATCTGACACAGGATGCGGATGTGGCATCGCAGATTCAGAGCATCATCGATTATGCTACCGACAACGGTATCACGATCAATGGTATGGTAACAAGCAAGAAGAATCTGACAAAGATGCGGAATAACAAGTACCTGCAGACCGCAATCAACGGCAATATCGGTGCAGGCGCACTGGTAAGAAATGCGCAGTTGAGAGATTATCTGTCGGACGAGTTCGGTATCAATGAGATCATTACCAACGATCTGAAATATGGTATTTCTGAAGAACTGGATGCAAACGGCAGACCGAAGATCACGCAGGCAAAGTATTACCCGGAAAACAAAGTGACTTTCATCGCAACAAATCCGGGCGGCAGACTGGGCGTGGGTCTGTGGGGCGATTCCCCGGAAGCAGATGCCGCAGGTTTCTACAATGTTGGCGGTTCTGGTATCAGTCCTTATGTTTACATTATGCAGTGGATGGAAACTGATCCGACTGTACTGTGGACAAAGGCATCCGCTCTGTTTATGCCGGTTCTGTATAATCCGAACAGTCTGTTGATCGCAACCGTACAGGGGGCATAATATGTTCTATGTTGTTGTTGAAACTTTCTCTGATATGCAGGATGGTGGTTACACCTACAATCCGGGGGATAAATTCCCCCGGTGCGGCGTATCTATAAGCAACGGCAGACTGTTGGAATTATCTACAGATATAAACAAACTTGGCAGGGCATTGATCAAAAAAGAAATGGAACACTATAAGCAGACAGCCCCGGTAACAGGCACGAAATCAGAGGTTGTAGCGAGTGATTCTATAAAAGCGGTAGCGGCGGTTAATGATGATCCGCCGCAAGAGCCGTCTGAAAAGCCACGCCGGGGAAGAAGAAAAAAGAATTGACAAGGGCGGTGTTGATATGCTAAATGCGATATGCGCAGAGATCAAAAACTACTTCACGTTTGAGAAGAACAAGCATTTTGGTGACTGGGCGGTTGTCGATGGGGCAATCGCACCGCTTTTTGATATTCCAACAGATTACATCCGCATTGTAGGAAGCCACAAAAATGATGGTGTTCACAAGCGTAACGAGCATGGTGTATTTGAACTGGTGGACGAAGGCGAATTTCACGGCGCAATATGGGTGATGTCGCCCCCGGCTGATTTTCTTGCACTTGTGGCAGAAATTGAAGCATGGCAGGCGAAAAATGGCGGCTTGGATTCAAATGCAATGTCGCCGTATAATTCCGAATCGTTCGGCGGTTATTCTTACTCAAAGAGTAGCGGAAATGCAAGTTCTGACGGTAACAGCGGCGCAAGTTGGCGCAGTGCTTATTCATCCCGGTTGGGTATTTACAGGAGGATCAGAGTATGAGCCTGTTATCCGATGCAATGACCGCTTGCACAATGATCGATAAAAAAACCGTTGCTGATGGTTACGGCGGCTATGTGATTGAATGGACGGATGGCGCACCGTTTGATGCGGCAATCGTTATGGACAGTTCCATGCAAGCAAAGATCGCAGAAAAACAGGGGGTGACTTCCCTGTATACGATCACTACAACAAAGGCTTTAAATCTACAGTATCACGATGTTTTTCGGCGTGAAGAGGATGGCAAGATTTTTCGTGTTACATCCAACGGAAACGACAAGAAAACGCCTGCAAGCGCAACGCTCAATATGCGGCAGGTATCTGCGGAAGAATGGAGTTTGACTGATGGACAAAGCACAGGCACTACATAATTTTTGGAGCGGCTTTAATATGCCTGCCTATGATGAACTGACTGTGCCGGATGATGCGGTTTTACCGTATATCACCTATGAAGTCAAGACCGATAGTTTTGAGAATAAAATGAACTTGTCGGCATCTATTTGGAATCGCAGTACATCGTGGGCGGCTGTAGAACAAAAAGCCGCTGAAATAGCACAATTCATACAGAAACAAAATCCTTGCACGATACGGATTGATGGTGGTAGAATGTATATTGTAAAAGGCACACCGTTTGCACAGAGAATGCTTGATCCGAGCGACAACGGCGTGCGCCGAATCGTGTTAAGTATTGATGTTGAGTTCTTAACAGAATTTTAAGAGGAGGAAAAGAAAATGGCAAAATTTACGGTAATTCCTGCTGATACATTCAACGGATTACAGATGGATGCAGGTGTCATTCTGAAGAATTTTGATCCGGCAACACCTGTCGCTCCGCTTGATTCGGATATTGTTTGCGCAACGACTGGCGGCATTTCACCGTCCTGCGTTCCGACATATTCCGATCTTGGTAGTGATGTGGATAACTGCCCGGTAAATATGAAAGAATTGAAGCACTTGGATTCTTGGGAATGCAAGATCAGTTTTACTTCCCTTGGTACAAGCGCAGAATCTATCCGTATGGCGTTGGGTGCGGCTGACATCAACGCAGAAACAGGTGCAATCGTTCCCCGGCGTGATCTGTCACAGGCTGACTTTACGGATCTGTGGTGGGTTGGTGATAGAGCAGATGGCGGTTGCGTAGCAATTCAGTTGAAAAATGCCCTGTCTACTGGCGGTTTCTCTCTGAAAACCACAAAGAGTGGCAAAGGGCAGGTATCTGTTGAACTGACAGGACACGTTGCACTGTCTGCGCAGAATGTAATGCCGATGGTGATCTATTCGATTGACCCGGATGAAGGCGTTTATTACAACGTAACGCAGAACCTGTCGCACGTGACATCCACTTTCACAGATCGAGTTATCGAGGATGGTGAGGACTTCGAAGCAACTCTGACCGCTGATGATGGCTACACACTTGGAACTGTCATGGTATTTATGGGCGGCGTTGATGTGACTTCTACCGCTTACGATGATACTACAGGAAAGGTTGAGATTACCGCTGTAAGCGCAAGCATCATTATTACGGCGGCGGCTTCCGCTGATTAACAAAAAGAAAAGGGGATATTTGTATGAAAAACCTTGCTACTTGCAAACCGACAGAATTTATTGCACAGACCGCAAAGATCAAAGATGCCGTAAAAGGATGGCTTGATGTTACTGGGCTGATGAAGATCCGGGCGAAAAAGCCTGTTTATGAAATCTGCCCGGAAACGGCAACTGCTGAAGAACGCAGAGAGATCATCAAACGCAATGCGGAAAAACAGAAACAGCAGGCGATGGAGAATGTGTCTGAAATGCTTGATCAGATGCTTGTTGAACATCCGCAGGAAACGCTGAATGTTATGGCGTTGTGTTGCTTTGTAGAGCCGGAGCATATCGATGATCATACGGTTGACGAGTATTTTGAGTGCATACTGGAACTGGTGCAGAGCAAAAGTGTGACGAATTTTTTTACTTTATTGGCGCAACTGAATCAGCAGAAGAATGGCTGATCGGTCTTGAAACGCTGAATTTCAATCTTGTTGAATTATGTGGAAGCGGATATGTAAGCGAGCATTGCATATCCGCTTTTCTAAAAAGACAGGATGAAAAGTATTACAGGATCTATGTAACAGATGCGCTGAAATGTATATCAGAGAATACCGCAAAACAGGTAGGCGGTGTGTCTATGAGTAAGAGATTTTTTGAGATCATAGATAGACAAAAACCGCAGGATGTTGACGATGAAAAGACTGCGGAAGAGATCATCGATAAGATAAAGAACACGCTAAAATCGTTGGGGTGATGATATGACAGATACAGCAATGGAACTTGTCGCAAGGCTTATTCTTGATAGTGACGAGTACGATGCCGGGCTTGATAATGCTATCGGTGAAGCTGAAAAAAAAGGAAACGGTATAGGAAGTGGAATCGCTAATGGTATTGGCGCAGGTTTAAAGGTTGCAGGTGCGGCGATTACTGCGGCTACTACCGCAATGATCGGTTTCGGAACAGAAGCGGTAAAGACCGGGGAACAGTTTGATTCATCGATGGCGCAAGTCGCCGCTACGATGGGTAAAACCGTTGATGAAATCGGAGATTTGCGTGATTTTGCACAGGAAATGGGTGCAAGTACATCGTTTTCCGCTTCACAGGCGGCAGATGCTTTGAACTATATGGCACTTGCCGGATATGATGCACAACAGTCAATGGAAATGTTGCCGAATGTGCTGAATCTTGCGGCGGCAGGCGGTATGTCGCTTGCTACGGCATCCGATATGGTTACTGATGCGCAGACCGCTTTAGGTATAAAGTTTGAGGATATGGATGAAGTCATTGATCAGATGGCAAAGACCGCATCAACGACAAATACAAGCGTTTCACAGTTGGGCGATGCTATGTTGACCATCGGTGCAACCGCCCGGAATATGAAGGGCGGCACGGTTGAGTTGTCGCAGGTGCTTGGTATTCTTGCGGATAACGGTATCAAGGCTTCTGAAGGTGGTACGCACTTACGAAATATTCTTTTAAGTCTGCAAACGCCTACAACAAATGGTGCTGTAGCACTTGAAAAAATCGGTATGGCGTATGAAGATATGTACGATGATGCCGGGAATATGCGTGCATTGCCGGAAATTTTCTTGGAAATGCAAAAACGTATGGAGGGTATGGATCAAGCATCAAAAGATGCTATTGTCAGTGGCGTTTTTAACAAGGCTGATCTTGCATCCGTAAATGCGTTAATCGGCACAAATGCAGAGCGTTGGAGTGCGGTTGAAGCGGCGATTACTGATTCAGCAGGTGCGGCACAGGAAATGGCGAATACACAGTTGGATAACCTTGCCGGAGATATTACTCTTGCAAAATCAGCGTTTGAAGGCTTGCAGATTGCCGTTTCTGATCAACTCACGCCGAGTTTACGTGATTTTGTAAAGTTTGGCGGCGAAGGACTGCAAACCTTAACGCTTGCATTCAAAGAAGGCGGTCTTTCCGGGGCTATGGATGCGTTCGGTAATCTGTTGTCGCAAGGTTTATCGATGATCATCGATAAATTGCCTGTGGTTGTCGATGCCGGAATGCAGTTAATCGGTGCTTTAGGACAGGGATTGATTGATAATCTGCCTGTTTTGACAAGTGCGGCGGTTCAGATTGTAACAAAATTATCACAGTATGTTGTTGAAGCCTTGCCTGCTATCGTACAGGCAGGGATTGATATACTTGTGAAACTGGTTGAAGGTATCACAGATGCTTTGCCGACTGTTATCACAAGCCTTGCGGATGTCATTGCACGTATAGCAGAAATTCTGACAGATCCTACAAACATCAAAAATCTGATCACCGCAGGGATGGAATTGCTTACCGCACTTGTGCAGGGGTTGCTTGATGCTATCCCGATTTTGATTGATGCGTTGCCTGTTATTTTTGAGAATGTGGCAAATGCTCTGATTGACTCGTTGCCTGTTTTGATTGATGGTATTATTTCACTTGTTACGGCAATCGTAAATAAACTGCCGGATATTATCAAGAAAATATCGCAGGCGATCCCGAAAATGATCACAAGCATTGTAAAAGCATTGACTGGTGCTTTACCGCAGTTGATCAACGGAATTATCACGCTTGTAAATGCGATTGTGCAAAATCTGCCGGAGATCATCAAATCTTTGATTGATGCTATGCCGGAGATCATATCGGCGGTGGTCAATGCACTTGTGACAGCGTTACCGCTTTTGATGAATGGTCTGATTCAGTTGGTTATGGGATTAGTAGATGCATTGCCGGAAATTATACAGGCATTTACAGAAGCAACACCTACGATGCTGAATATGATCATAGATGCTCTGATGGAAAATCTGCCTGTACTGATTGAAGGCATTATCACTATGCAGATGGCATTGTGGGAACATTTGCCGGAGATCCTGCAGGTGCTTATTGATCTTATTCCATCAATTTTCAATACGCTTGTTACACAGTTGACACAGAATATCCCGATTTTACTGCGTGGTATCACACAGATTATGGGAACGATTGCGACAAGTCTTTTGAACGGTGTCGGTAGTATTTTCAGCAGGGTAACAGGTGCAATTTCTACTTGGTGGACTGGTTTAAAAACTGATGTCAAGGGTGCATTTGAGTTATTTATAGCTGATTTCAAGCAATGGTTAGAGGATCTGCCGTATAATCTTGGTGTTGCACTTGGTAATATGATCAATAAACTGATCGAGTGGAAAGATGATGTAATCCAATGGGTTACAAGAGAATTGCCGTTGATCATCAATAATATTATCAAGTGGTTTTTGGATCTCCCGGCAAATGTAAAAACTCATATCGATGGTGTGATTGATAAGCTGATTGAGTGGGCATCTGAAATGATCGAAACTGTCAAGGAAGAAGTACCGAAAATCATTGATGAAATTGCACATTTCTTTGAGGAATTGCCCGACAAGGCTTTGCAATGGGGCGAAGATATGATCGATAGTTTTGCAGAGGGTATCACAAATAAGATCGGTGAAGCAAAACAGGCGGCAAGCAAATTCGCAGGCGGTATCAAGTCCGTTGTCGGGCATTCGCATCCTACGGAGGGTCCGATGGCTGACGATTACAAGTGGATGCCGGACATGATGGATTTGTTTGCTGAAGGTATTCTTGACAATGAAGATAAGGTCGTTAATGCGGTCGAAAAGGCGTTTGATCTGAAAGACACAATATTTTCTACACCGAGCGCAGTTACGAGCCTTACAGGGGCATCTAGCGGTCTTATAACGCCGAATACAGGCAGGGATTTGACTGTAATTTTCCAAATGAATGAAGAACAGTTCGGGCGTGTTGTTTATCGTCTGAATAATGATCAAGTTCAGCGTGTGGGCGTTAATCTTGAAGGGATGGTGAGTGAATAATGTTTTCGATTGATGGTGTTGAATATGATGTTTTCTGCGACATCGCAAGAGAAGCAGAGATCAAGGCAAGTGAAATATCGGGAATATTGCTGAATAAGCGGTATTACAACGATGTACTTGCAACGTATATCAAGTACACAATCACACTTGCTATCCCTGTTACAAAAATGGCACAATATGCAAGCCTATATGATGTACTTGTCGCTCCAGTAGCACAACACAGGGTTGTATTACCGTATAATGATACGTTTATCGGCTTTGACGGCAGGATTGAAGTTGTGTCTGATCGGTATTATGATCCTAGTGGTCGGAATCAAGGGATATGGCGTGGTACACAGTTTGAGTTTACAGTAAATGATCCTGTGAGGTTGCCGGAATGATTATCAGAATAGGAAATACAGATTACGACAAGATCAAAAATATTGACTTCTGCCCCGAAACCGATGTGATAGGTAAGAGTTTGCCGATCAATCGGTTTACGGTGGATGTCTGTACGGATGATCCGATAGAGCCGAATACGCTTATATATCTGCTTGATGGAAATGCGGATGTGTGGGCGTATTATTGGCTGACAGATGCTTATTATATTGATACAGGATGGAAACGTATCATAGCACAGTCTACGATTATGTTACTTGATCGTGTTACGATGCCTGCAAAAATGTATGATGGTACGGACACTTTCAATGATGTGATTGGTGAGATTTTTCAGTCAATACAGACGATGTTTCCGAGTATGACTGTTGTTTCTGTAGATGCGAGTTTGGCAAGCACAGTTATCAGCGGTTATGCGCCGGAGCAAAAAGCAAGGGATCGTTTGCTTTGGGTATGCTTTTGCGCTAGAGCATACGTGAAAACATTTTTCAACTCTTACACAGAAATCTTGCCCGTTGATAGCACAGAAACGATAGTGCCTGCGGATAAGACTTTTTGGAAACCGGAAGTCAAGGCAAATGACTATGTAACGGAAATCAAGATCCGTGCTTACACTTATACTCTGACACAGACAGATCCTGCACGTACTGACAAATTTGTGAAGATCGGTAATGATGTATATATTGAAACATCGCAGGATTTTTCAATACAAAATCAGAGCATACCTGTGACAGTTGCGGAAAACGTAGTTAATCTGCAGAAGGTAACGCTTGTAAATCCGAATAATGCAAATGCGATTTTAGCTGATCTTGCAGAATATTATTTCAGCAGGTTTTCTGTATCAGCGGAGTTTGTAAATAATGGCGAATTTTTACCCGGTGAAAAGGTAATTGTAAACAACACAGAAAACCTTTACGCAGGGTACATTAAGAGTGCAAAATTTACGTTCGGACATAACGCAAAATCAGCAGTAGAAATGCAAGCGACAGTACCGATTGAAGCTGATACGCTGACGATCGAATGTGTTTATAATACTACTGTGCTTGCGACATACGCATATTTGTTGCCAGTAGGATATGCTTTGAGCGTTGAAAATCAGTATCTTGATATGTATAATAACGGTGTACGAACAATTTTCAGACCGGAAAACGAGTATGCCACAGGAACAGTAGTAAGCGGTGGTACGACTATTCAAGAACCGTATGAGGTGGCGATTGAAGCTGAAAATGAAGAAATCTATTTGCTGATCGTTGAAAGCGTTTCAGAAGATGATGAAATTGTAACTATATCCTAGGAGGTGTTTTATGGCAAAGAATATCACGATCCGTGAAGGTGATACATCCAAACAGTTTACGGCAAAGAAACTGAAAGTCAATCAAGTAGGCGGTGGAACGGTAAACTTTATCCCCGAAGATGAAGCACTTGATTATGTCGATGTTGAAGATCACGTCTTCAGAGAAAAAGGTGTTTTTAATCCGTCCGATTTTAACTGTGATGCGTTTGGAAAAGTCACTATTGATATTCCTTCAAATGTAAAAGAGAAAACGATCACAAAAAACGGTACATTTAATGCCGCTGATGATGGGTGTTTAGGATATAGCAAGGTAACGATTGCAGTTCCTACTGGGGGCGGCGGTGGTCCATATACGGTTCGTTTCTTTGATGGTGATGGAAATGTTATTAAAACAGATGCAAATGTGCCGTATGATGGAACTGCTTCTTGTACTTTGTTGGATGGCACAAAAAAAGATGATCAGTATTTTATTGGTTGGAATCCTGTGCCGAAAAATGTGCATGGTGATATGAATTGTTACCCTGTGTATGGCGACTATATTATTGATATTAACGAAACACACGATAGTTGGGAAACGATTTGTGCAGACGGTGGCGCTCATTATCCGCTTGGTACATACAAGTCGCTCAATATCACTATCCCTGCGCCGGAAAATATGCGCCACGAATTACACAACGTATATATTGGTGGGAACTTGGTAGATGCAAGTTATACCTACGGTGGCATTACTGCTCTTACAATCACTATGGATATGGTCAAGGTAGCGGAAGGGGAAGATGGCAGTACATCTTCTTGGTTATCCACAGGTACGGTCGGTTTCGGTGAGGCTAAAGTATGCCCTAGATATACGGCTAACGTCAATACGTTTGCTGATTACTATTACTATAATCGTGGTGATGGCGTAATAGTACAGACGCTTGTTAATATGGATTGGGGCAATGTATTCTTGCGGCAATACTTGAATGAATATTTCATACAGTTCTTGCCTAGCATTGTGGCGGCTAATGTTAAGGAAGTAACGAAAACGTATTCCTCTTGGGGCGTTGCTCCATCAGCGGGTGTTTATAACGTAGCGAAGGTAGATAAGACCAGCCTTGACAAGATTTGGGTTCCATCAATGAAGGAACTGCATGCATTGTTTGCGGCACAATCCAACTACTCCGATTATGCCGTTGCGGAAGAGTTTACGGGGATCGACTATTCATCCGTCTATGTGCCGACTTATGGCAAGTTTGGTACTCGGACTACTCATGTGGGTGCGAACTATGAAAACCCGATATTCCTTGACGACATCATTACTCCGATAGATCAAGGCTGTGGTCGTTTCCCGTTTGGGTTCTGCTTATAAAATACATTGTAAGCAAATCCTTTCCGTGATAAAATTAGAAATAGGAGGGTATATTATGGAATATATTATCACGGCTCTTATTACTGGCGGTTTATCGCTGATCGGTGTTATTATCAGCAATATTTCTGCCAATAAAAAGATAGAAATGCAGTTAATGAATGCACAGGCGGTGACGGATGTAAAACTGGAACAGTTGACCGATGAAGTGCGGAAACATAATAGTTTTGCAGATCGTATTACTGTACTGGAAGTAGAGGTAAAAGAGTTGAAAAGGAGGATTGAAGATGTTGATAAGCAATAAGACATACGACATTCTGAAATGGATTGCACAGATTCTTTTGCCTGCTATCGGTACTCTGTATTTCGCTTTAGCCGGGATATGGGGTTTCCCGTATGGTGAGCAGGTTGTAGGCACAATCACGGCGATTGATGCCTTTTTAGGTGCAATTTTAGGTATCAGCACAAAAATGTATAACAAGGAGGTGCAGAAATAATGGGTGTTTCAGTTCCAAATGAACCGATCAATAGAAAAGAGCAGTATCTTGCGAAAATCGCAGGACAGGCGGTGGAAATTCCGGCTGAACCGATTACAAGAGAAGAAGCGTATCTTGACGAAATTGCAAAGAACGGATCTGGCGGTGGTGGCGGAACTACTAACTATAATCAGTTGTCAAATAAACCACAGATCGGTGGTGTGGAATTAAAGGGTAACAAGTCACTTGCAGACCTTGGCATTGCGAGCGCATCCGCTGTATCTGGGATCCTTGATGGAAGTACCATCGACAGCTTCGGTGATGTTGAGACCGCACTCGCAGCCATCCAGGACGGACAGGACATTGACAGTTTTGCAGATGTAGAGACGGCACTCGGCGGCAAGGAAGATACGCTGACTTTCGACAATGCACCGACTGCAAGCAGTGACAACCCTGTGAAGAGTGGCGGCATCTATACGGCTCTGGAAGATAAGGCCGACAACGATGTTATCGCTGAAGAGTTTGACAGTACAGCGACCTATGCAGTTGGCGACTACTGCATCTATGAAGGCGGTCTTTATCAGTTTAAAGCAAGCCATACCGGTGTATGGGGATCTGCTGATGTGGATGCTGTCATCGTGATGGATGAGATCAGCGATCTGGATGCGGCAAAGCAGCCGAAAACTGACAATAATCTGACCACGACCGATAAGACGGTAGTCGGCGGCATTAATGAATTGAAGAGTGGTTTAACTGATTTAACCGACCACGTAGACGGCGATGCAACCACCTATCCCTATGCCGATGTTATCACCGTAGAAGATGCCGTACCTGCTAATCTTGCGGATTGCTCTGTTAAGGTAGAGCCTGTACAGGATTTACACGGTTATGATAAGCCG